>LLEK01000164.1_pt1 | contig 11961 bp, 9 predicted proteins | sample 595821 | NCBI WGS metagenome assembly LLEK01 (sample SAMN02919311, study PRJNA255460) | bioreactor metagenome | biome: chemostat; feature: culture 2011_25.1; material: sediment; isolation source: day79 25degC chemostat 2011 inoculated with Wadden Sea sediment taken from... | place: Germany: Bremen ...
GACTTTTTGAGCATATTGCAAAAATGCCAAATAATAAAGCTCTAATAGAGGTAAAACTAGAATATGAAGCATTAAATAATGATAATAAAAAACTTAAAAAGTATTTAGATTCAATTACTAAAGTTACTAGTTTAAAAGGTTACGATAAATATAAAAACTATATAGTATCTAATAAAGAACTTTTTGAAAAAGAGAAAAAAGACTATAAATTTTGGCAACCGTTTAAAGAATATAGTTATATGCTTTTATTTATACTTCCATTACTTGTTTTCTTTGGCTTTTTTTATTTAAGAGCAAAGAAAAAACAATTAAAAAGTGAAAAATATAATCCCATTGTAAAAATTATATCTGCTCATATATCTTTTATATTAATACTTCCTATAATATGGTATTCTCTTACTCTTATTTATCATATACTTCCAAAAACATTATTAAAAAATATTATTAACTTTTTAGTAGATATTGGATTAGTTTCTTTATTAAACTACATTAGTATTGCTTTAGTTGTAGTGTTTTTTGGAGGATTAATCTATTTTATTCAAAAGAAAACAAGCCAAATTAAACAAGAAAGATCACTAAAAAAAGATTATAAAAAATTAATATCTTTTTCACAATGTTTTGAATGTAAACATAAAATTGACTACACAAAAGAATACTGCCCTTTTTGTGGAGTTAAGCTTAAAGAGATTTGTATAAATTGTAATAAACCAACTACTAAAAATGAACCATTTTGTAGTAACTGTGGGACTAAAAAAGAAAATTAATCTTTTTTTCCCATTAATATATTTTTTAATATTTCTGTAAATTTAATGACTTTAGTTGTTCTATCTCTTCATCACTAAAACCTGCTTCTTTTCGTGCTTTTATATTTATATGTTTATGTCCTTTAAAAGAGTTCGGATATATAGAATTTACAATTTTAAAATAATCACAACTAAAATTCTCTTTTTTACTACATCCATATTTATACCACTTATCACCTTTTTTTACATGCTCAATCTCTTCATCTAATATAATTTGAAGCATATCTATAATTTTTTGTGTATTTGGTATAAATTTTAATTTATCTATTAATGTTTGGTTGGCATCTAAACCATTTGCTTCCATATATCTAGGAATCAATGCCATTCTAGGAATTAATTCTAAGCTTTTCATACTAGCATCAAACAATCCTTGATGTACATCATAATCACCATATTTTGTATCATAATCTAACATCTGTTTTTCAATAAGTAAAAAGTGTCTTATCTCATCTTGAGCTACTTCCATCCAATCTATATAAAATTCTCTAGGCATATTTTGAAAACGATAACAAGCATCAAGTGCTAAATCAATAGCACTATATTCTATATGAGCAATAGCATGAAGTAATGTAGCCATTCCCTCTTTTGTATCTAAGTTTTTACGTTTAGCAACTTTTTTTGAATCAACAATATTACATAAATCTTTAAAAGATGCTTCTTTAAAAACCTCAATATTTGAACTTAATTCAAAAGTAAATTTTTCATCTAAAAAATCTTTATACACTTTTTCAAACTTTTCAAATTTTGCTCTTGGGTTTTGTTGTATTAATACATCTCGTACATTAAAAAAAAAATTATTCATAAATAACATTGTATTATATTTATATTGAATAATTTCAGTTAAATTATGATAACCTAATATATTATTAAATTTTTATAACTATAATCAAAGTATTTATAGCTTAATACTTATAAATAAACACAAGGATTAAGACAAATGGACAATGAAGTTATTTTAAACGAAGATGAGAAAGATTGTCTTCAAGAATTAATGAATGTATCTTACGGTGCTGCAACAGCAGCTATATCAGATATAATATCAAAATTTGCAACTCTTAGTATCCCAAAAATACGTACAATCTCTTCAAATGAATTGATGACATATCTTAGTAATAAACTACTAAGTAGAAATAAATATTATATTGCAAATCAATTAATCAATGGAAACCTTGCAGGTGAAAATATATTTATTATAGATGAAATATCGAGTTTTAACCTTGCTAAAGAGTTTGATATAGGTGAAGATGAAATTAATGAAAACGAAATAAAAGATATAATATTAGAAATTACAAATATATTATCTTCAGCTACATCAGGGAAACTAGCAAGTTTAGTTGACGCAAATATATCCTTTAATGCTCCTCATATAACAAAAATAGACTCTTTAAATGAGTTTGATAGAAGATTTGAAACTGAATACTCACATGTAATTATAATATCTACAGAATTAAAATTTGAAGATCAAAATATTACAGGAGAACTTATGATGTTAACAAAAAAAGATGCCGCTTCGTACTTAAAAAACTCAATAAAAAAAGTTCTTACAGATATATAAGATAGGTGAAATTATGAAAATTGATAATAATATTATATTTGACACAGTAAATAACGGAATCATAATTCTTGATGAAAATTTAGATATATTAGCATGGAATAGATGGTTAGAAATTTTTACTAATATAAAAGAAGATACTATAGTTGGTCAAAATATATGTGAATATTTTTCATATATAAATAAATCAAAACTACAAAGAAAAATAAAAACAGTTCTTGTAACAAACAGCCCTACTTTTTTTAATATTGATACAAATAAATATCTTATAAATATACCAGTAAGTAATATTACAAATCAAGCATTTACATATATGCAACAAGATATTACTATCTTACCTTACAATTTAGAGAGAAAACAAGTTTGTATCTATATTTATGATAATACTCAAATGTGTGAAATAAATCATCAATTAGAAAAAGTAAATGCTAAACTAATTGATATGTCTCATAGAGATCCATTAACACAAATTTTCAATAGAAGATATTACTCTACCCAATCAAGAAAAATACAATCTTTTTCTCAAAGAAATAATTTACCTCTTTGTGTATCAATAATTGATATTGATAAATTTAAAAACATAAATGATACTTATGGTCACTTAGTTGGAGATGAAGTGATAATTCAAGTTGCTAAAATCATTGAAGCAGAAGTAAGAACAAGTGATATTGTTGCAAGATTTGGAGGAGAAGAATTTATAATGTTACTTCAAGATTGTACAATAGAAAACTCTTTAATAGTTGCCCAAAAAGTTAGAAAAAATATAGAAAAGTCAAAAGTATTATTACCAGATGGTACAGTTGTAAAATTTACTGCTAGTTTAGGTGTAGCACAATTTAATCAGGATATGGATAATAATAATTTAGAAAATACTTTATCAAGAGCAGATAAAGCTTTATATAAATCAAAGGAAGAAGGTAGAAACAAAGTAACTGCTTCTAGCTAAAATAATTTTATCTATGCTATAATAACCAAAGAGGTAACCAATTTGAGTCAAATAAAAGAGATCGTTAAAAGTACCCTGTTACAGTTAAAGGCAAAAGGGCTTGAGGCTACTCCTGATAACTACTTTGAAGAGTTTTATAAGCAATCTAAAAGATTAAATGAAAAGATAAAAGAATGTACAACATTTGAGACTATTTCAAGAGATTTACATTTAAATAACAAAAAAAATATAAATAATTATCATCAATTACTATTAAGAGTAATTGATGATAAAGAAGATGAAAAGTCTTTAAAAAAACTAGCAATGACAATTAGTCAAATATTGTCTCCATCTGTACATTATGATATAGAAGATGAAATTAGTACTCTTTCTAAAGCATTATCTAATAACCCTTTAAAATTATTACAAAGAGATACAGTAGCATCTTTAAAAAAGATAACTAAACAAAGAATAAAAAATGATAGGCTTGTTGTAAAAGATAAAGCTGATGATATTAATAAACTAACAAAACTATTATCAAAACAATTTGAAGCAACTATCCTTACAAGTCAAAACTCATCAGATGAAATATTAGAGATAAAAAATGAACTAGAAAATTTAAATATATCTCAATCATCGGCAAGAGAACTAGGTGCTCTTCAATCAAAACTTATAGAAACTGTTTGTGATTTTGAATCTGTTGTAAATAAACATAAATTAGAGATTGCTAAAGGGAAATCTAATTTAAATAACCTAGAAGAAACTATAACAAAATTACACGATGAATTAAATAGTGCAAATGAAGAAAAAATCATTGATTATTTAACAAATGTACTAAATAGAAGAGCCTTAGATAATGAATTTGAAAAAATAGAAAAGAAACGTACTATTTTTAATTCAAGTTATGCCATCGTATTTTATGATATCGATCACTTTAAAAAGATAAATGATGTTTATGGACATGATTGTGGAGATGCTGTACTAAGAACATTTGCAGCAATTTTAAAAAACCTTACAAGAGCTGAAGATACAGTAGGTAGATATGGAGGAGAAGAGTTTATAGTATTACTTAACTATGATAATACAAGAGAGATAATCAAATATATAAATAGAGTTAAAGAACTAGTTCAAACAAGTGATTTTAACTATAAAAATGAAAAAGTTGATATAAAATTTAGTGCAGGTGTCTCTTATAGAGCAAATTATCAAACACACTTTGAAGCTATACAAAAAGCAGATGAACTTTTATACCAAGCAAAAAAGCAAGGTAGAGACCGTGTTATAATAGAAGATGGAACGGTAATATAGCTACAAACTTTTAAATATTTTAAAAATAATTTTTCAAGAGACCACAAAGAGATATTTTTATGATAGAATTTTATTAATATGGAACAGTCAATAAAAGATATTTTAAAATCGTCATCAGTTTTAATTGTAGAGGACGACATAGTCTTAAGAAAACACTTTCGTGATTTTATAGGATTGTATGTTGATAACATATATGAAGCCTCAAATGGAATCGAAGCATTAAGTACGTTTAATAAAAATGAAATAGATATAGTATTTTCAGACATAAAGATGCCTCACTTAAATGGATTAGCTTTAACAAAGAAGCTAAGGGAAATTAACCCTAACGTACCTATAGTCATAATTAGTGCTTACTCCGAACAAGATACACTATTACAGTTTATTAAGTTACATCTAGTTGAGTATCTTATAAAACCTGTAAATAGAGAACATATTGTTAAATCATTAACAAACTGTGCTAATTTAATAAAAGATAATGTAACTTCAAAATTTAAATTAGCAGAAGATATCTTTTTTGATAATAATAACAAAACAGTACTAGTACATGAAGAAGTTATATCTTTATCAAAAAAAGAGCTTAGTCTTTTAGAACTTTTTATAGAAAATAATAATAAATTAGTTACAAAAGAGATGATTGAATATAATGTTTATAAAGAGAAAGATATGAGTGCTTATGCACTTAAAAACCTTATCTTTAAATTAAGAAAAAAACTAAAAGATGAAAATATTATATTAACTATTGGTACATTTGGATATATGTTAAGTACTACTTAAAAATTATACCAAAACATGCCCCGCCGTTTTTATTTAAAACGGCTATAGTACCACCAAACTTATCTTCTATAATTTTCTTTGTCATATATAATCCTAATCCAGATGACTTTTCAGATACATTTGAACTTACAAAAGGATCAAATATTGACTCTATTGGCTTTTGAGAAATACCTCCAGCATTATCTTGTATAGCAAGTATAATATTCTTTTTTACTCTATTTAAAGATATTGTTATAGTTGGGTTTTCTGTATTTTTAGATTTAAATAAATCTACACTATTTTGAATTAAAGCTAAAACAACTTGTGATATATTATTTTTATTACCATATAATTTAATACTTTTATCTACATCTATATTTACTTCAACCTCTAAAGCTTTTAAATTTGCTTTAACTATAAAAAGTGCCTCTTCAATAGCAGTTGATATAAAAAAGTAAGCTTTATCTTCATCTTTATTATAAAAGGATTGAAAGTTATCAATAGTTTGAGACATAAATTCCAATATACTTTCAGCCTCTTTTATTTTTTCTTTCTCTTTTTCATTTTTTGTAACTTCACCTAGATACATATTGATAAAACCAAGTTGTGCTAAAGGTTGTCTCCATTGATGAGCAATAATAGCAATCATCTCACCAAGACTTGCTAATTTTGTCTGTCTATATAAAATATCATTCTTTTTATTATTTTCATCAATTGCTTTTTTAATCTTCTTTCTTAGAAGTATTTGATTTGTTAGTAATAAAAACAAAACAATAATCACAACAATTAAAACCTCTAAAATGAATATATAATTTCTATCATCTTCAATAGTCAAAGCAACATATTCATTTTTAATATTTTCATGATTTTTTAAAGTTAGTTTATCCACTGCTTTTTGAAAAATTACATTTAAAATAGGCTCATCATTTCTAGTTCCTACAGATAAGTTACATTTATAATCTAATTTTGCGATAACTTTTAGTTTTCCTAAATGATCATGTTGTATATAGTTACTAAGTACAGATAAAGCATCTATATAACCATCAAGTTTATTATTTTCTATTAAGCTTAGTCCATCTTGTAGGTTATTTACTTGTACCAAATTTAAATTTTTATACTTATTTTTAAGTATTGGGAAATAGACATTTCCTCTAGTTATACCAATCTTTTTATTAGAAAACTCCCTTATATTACCTACAAATGGTATATTTTGTTTACCAACTATCACTAGATTTGATGAAAAATATGGTGTAGTAAAATCCATATACTCTCTTCTATCTCCACTTGCCATAGATAATGATAAAATATCACATGATCTTTTTTTAGCAAAAGTTAAAGACTGCTTCAAGTTCTTTGTATTAACAAGTTTTATTGGAATATTTATAGATTTTGAAAATATCTCTATATATTTAGAACCTAATCCAACATGTTTACCATATTTATCAATAGATTCAAATGGATACCAATTTGGAGTAACACACATATTTATGAGCTTCTTATCTCTTAAATATCTCTTCTCTTCCTCTGTCAAATCTAATTTATTATTTTTATTTTTCTGAGCATCTAATCGATTATATCTAAAAATAAAATCATGGAAATTTATATCTTTATTCTCTTTATTTAAACCTAACTCTATAAAATTATCAGCTATTAATTTTATTCTAAGTAGATCAATAGAACCTATTGGATAAATTCGTGGAAGCATTATCTTTTCAATTTGTATAGATTCTGCTTTTAAAAACTCTTTTGATTTATTTTGTGTATTATATTTTTCTAATATTAGTTCAATTAATTCTTCTTTATGCTTTAATGCATATTTCCAACCTTTTATAGTTGCTTCTTTGAACCTTTTAACTTTCATAGGATTATTTTGAACCATCTGTTTTGAGGTAAAAAGATTAATATCATAGAACTTTGTATTGTGTACAGTAGAGCCTAAAAGGTTATTTTGTTTACTAATTAACTCTCTTAATTTTTTAGCATTTTTTTGTGCAATAACTTCTGATGGTGATTGTTTAAGAAAATTTGCGACTAAAACAACCTCTTTACCATTGATATATTCAAAAATTAAATTTGAATATGTTGTACCAAAAGTACTTTGATTATTCAATACACTATTTATGATATCTGTTTTGCCATCATATTCTAAAAGTTCTACATCGTATCCAATATCTTCATAATAACCTTTTTCTTTAGCAGCATAAAAACCTGCAAACTCAAATTGATGTTTCCATTGTAATTGTACTTTTATTTTTTCAAGTTCACTAGAAAACAAAATTGTATTAAAAATAAAAAGTAAGAAGAATAAATTTATTAGTAATTTTAATCATCATTAATTGTACCAAAAAATTTATTTTATAATATAATTTCGGATAATGAGAAATAGTTTAAAGGTGTAGTAAAAAAGTAGAACTATTTAATTATATAAGTTTTAAACCTTCAAGCATAGCTTGTAAACTTTTTTGACTTATTGGTTTTTTGATAAATCCAATAGCACCATGCTCTTGTGCTTTTTTCATAGCCAATTCTTGAATATCAGCACTAATAACTATTACATTTGCATCTTTATATAAACTACGTATGGTTTTTGTTGCATCATAGCCATTTAATATAGGCATAGTAAGATCCATAAAACAGATATCAGGTTTATGTAATTTATAAAGATCTATAGCTTCTTGTCCATTAGAAGCTTCTATTACTTCAAAATCTTTTGAAATAATCTTTTGTAAACTATTTATGGTCATCTTTCTAGCCATTCTTGAATCATCTACAACTAAGTATTTCATAAATATTCCTATATTTGTTTTAAAAATATTATCATAATTGCACTTATGATAATATTCTTAATAAATATTTATAAGATAATAAAATCAAATAATTTAAAAACTTTCCCATGTATTATCAGAAGATACTTCAGAAGAAATCTCTTTTTTATCTACATTAGAAGTATTACTTCCTTTGTCTATTATTTTTATATCTTCATTTACAACTTTTTTCTTATATTCATGAATTACATCATGATACTCTACAGGATTATCAGCTTTAACAACATCTCTAGCTCTTTCAAGTTGAGAATTTTGACATCTATTTTGTTTTATTCTATCAATATATTCAAATACATTTGAAGTACTTTGTTCAATCTCAAAAGCTATTTCATGAAGTTTAGTATCTCTTTTATCTTTTGCATCTAAATCAATATACTCTTGAACTCCACTATGTACTCTTTCATGTGCTTCTAGTAATAAATTCCAATCATTATGTTTAGCATAAGGTTTATCTGAATGTCTTTGTATCCAAGCACCCAATTCACACTCTAAATGGTTTTTAACTTTCCACGATTTACCTTCACCTAAATCTTTAAAATTCTTCTCTTTAAATAAAATATGATCTGTTTTTAATTTTGTTGTATCAAATACTAAATTAACATCACAAACTTGCTCTGATTTAGAGTTATCAAACTGTGTTCTTTCTATAACAGCTAGAAGTTGTGCAGCTATTTCACTTAAAGCCATAGCTTTATTAGAAACTGTTTCTGAAGCATTTGCATTTTCTTGAGTTGCTTGATCTAGTTGATTTACAGCTGAATTTATTTGTTCCATACCTTGCATTTGTTCATTTGTTGCACTTGCTACTTCATTTACATTATTTGTAACTTCATTTACTTTATTATTTAAAAAGTTAAAACTATCAACCATTTTATCAGCTGTTGCTTTACCCTCTTTTGTTTTTGTTTGAGCATAAGTTACTAAATCTTTTATCTCTTTTGCAGCGTCCGCACTTCTTGCTGCTAAGTTTCTTACCTCTTGTGCTACAACTGCAAATCCTTTTCCAGCTTCACCTGCTGTTGCTGCTTCAACTGCTGCGTTTAGTGAAAGAATATTTGTTTGGAATGCTATTTGATCTATTATTGCTATAGCATCAACTATATCATTTGTAGCTTTATCAATATCTTGCATAGCTTCACCCGTTTTATGAGCTAATTTGTCATCTTCTACACTAGTTTCTCTTAAATCTTCTGCTATTTTAGTCATACTCTTAGTTCTATCACTTGTAGAACTTATTGCTGAAGTTATTTGCTCAATTGCAGCTGCTGTTTCTTCTAATGAAGCTGCTTGTTGTGTTGCTGAAGCAGAAAGCTCTTCTGAAGTTATAGCTAAATCAGAAGCATTCAAAGATAACCTTTTAGCTGAATTATTAACCATACAAAAAACTTCACTTATAGAATCACCTAAAGAGTTTGTACCTCTTGTAAGAGAAGCAATATTTCCTGCAATATCATTTTTTATTCTATAATCATATCTAGCATTACCAAATTCAGATAAAGCATGTATTACTATACTTAGATTATTTCTAGTTGTATCTAACATCTCATTGATTATACTTTTTAATGATTCAAGTTGAGGGTTTGAAGCAGTTGAGTTTATGTTGTAAGTATAAAAACCATCTTTTGCTTTATTTACAATATCTATAGTTTCATCTATAACTATATTATCTTTATCAAAACCTGCTTTTGTACTTTTTATATTATCATTAATAACTTTTGACATAAGACCTATCTCATCATTAGAGTCTATATCTATAGGTTTAACATCAGGGTTTTCTCTATTTAAGAAACTAAAAAAACCTAATAATCCATTTTGAAAAACAGTTATTTGAGTTGCAATACCTTTAGGTATAAAAATAGCAAAAAATACAACTAAAGCAAAAACTATAATTGATAGAATAGTTGACATAATTATAATACTATTATTTAAACTTGCTACTCTAGGGCCTATAGTATCTTGCTCTTTTTTTATAGATAGTTTTACATCTTCAGCTAATCTAGCAATATTTGGTCCGATTATCTTTAACTCATTAACTAGTTTGTTTCTTTGTTTTATAATAGTTACTATCTTATCAACATTTTTTCTATATATTTCAATTAAAGACATAGCTTGTGCTAATTGTTCTTTTCTAGTTTTATTTGAAATATCTCTTTTAATAGTATCAAGCTGTTTTGCAAGAGTTTGAAACTCTTTATGTACTCTATTGGCATTACTTTGTTTATTTGTTCTTAAAAACTTTGAAGTATAAAGTCTTGCAAGTAAAAGTGTTCTAACCCCTTCTGCTGTTTCAAGTGAAGCTATTAAATCATCATCTTTTTTTGCACTTTTCATAACTGAAGTTAAAAGTTGTTCAATTTTTTCACCTTTTATAACTAAAGTATTATTTACAATATCATTTCTTTTATCCATATATTTAATAACTTCTTGAAAATTATTTTTATAAGTTTTTAAATCTTTATCTATCTTTCTAACCAAAGTTGCATTAGAAGGATCTTCTATATGCTCTAAAGCTTCAACCATAAAAGTATTTGTTATATTATAGTATTTATTGAAATCATCCACACTCTTTTGTGAAGGGTTATTTAAGTAAGTCACTACAGCCATTCGAACCATAAGCATATTTGCTTGAACTCGTGAAGTTAAAATAGTATCTTTAGCCATATGTCTATAGTCAGAAAAGCCCTCTGCAGATTTAGAAACTCCAAAATTGCTATACCCTGCTAAAATCGCTACTAATATAGCAATTAAACTAAACGAACCTACTAATTTTTTCTTAATAGTCATAATGTATCCTTTATTTATTACATTGTTATATAAAAATTATAATTAAGAATTGTAAAGAAATTGTAAAGATTTTAGATACTAAAAAGATACCCTATTCCATAAACTGTTTGAATAGTATCTTTAGGTAGTTTTTTTCTCAAATTAGCAACCATGGTTTTTAAAGTATCCTTATGGTCACTAGTATAATCATCCCAAACAGAACTAATAAGAGCATCGTATGTTAATTCTATTGATGGATTTAAAAAAATATTATTTAAAATCTCTTTCTCTTTTTTTGTAAGCATCACTTCTTTATTATTTAAAAATAAACACTTTCTTGTAAAATTCCAAATATATCCATCTTTTAAATTTAATATTTTTTTATTATGAACTTCAAATAGTCCAAGTTCACACATAGCTAAATCAATAGCTTCATTTAACTCTCTTCTATTAACTGGTTTGACCAGATATTTTGTAAGATTCAATTCTGTTGCTTTTAAAAGATACTCAACTTTTGTATGGGCTGTTAAGATTATCACTTTACAATTTTTATCAATAGTTCTTATTTTTTTTACAAACTCTAAGCCATCTATTTTTGGCATATTTATATCAACTATTAAAATATTTGGTCTTTTATTACAAAATACAGTATAAGCTTCTTCTCCATTACTCGCTTGGTATATATTATCAAACTTTTGTGCTAATATTTGACAATACCTTTCTCTTATATCTCTTTCATCTTCTACGAATAATAAAGTTAAATTTGATATTTTTCTCATATTAATTTTCTAACCTTTTAAAAGATATAGTAAAACAAGCACCATCTTTCTTATTATAAACACTTACATTTCCTTTCATACCATCTTCTATCATCATTTTTGTTATATATAAACCAAGTCCAGTACCTTTAGATTCACCTTTTGTAGTAAAATATGGTTCAAAAACTTTTTCTAAATTTTCTTGTTTTATCCCTTTTGCATTATCACATATCTCTATTATAGAAAATTCCTTTTTATCAATTATTTTAATAAC
>LLEK01000166.1_pt1 | contig 11850 bp, 8 predicted proteins | sample 595821 | NCBI WGS metagenome assembly LLEK01 (sample SAMN02919311, study PRJNA255460) | bioreactor metagenome | biome: chemostat; feature: culture 2011_25.1; material: sediment; isolation source: day79 25degC chemostat 2011 inoculated with Wadden Sea sediment taken from... | place: Germany: Bremen ...
CCAATTGTTATGATAATGCCGCTGTTGAGACATTCTTCAAATCTTTGAAAGCTGAATTAATCTGGAGAATGAAATTGCAAACACGAGAACAGGCAGAAAAAGCCTTGTTTGGATATATTAACAGGTTCTACAATCCGAAACGCCGACATTCATATTTAGGAAATATCAGTCCAATGCAATTCGAAATGAAGGCCGCCTAAACGGAGAAGGTGCTCTCCACTTTTAGGGAACGGGTCCAGAGTTCATCAGCAAGGACTTGGATCTGTGGGCCTATTTGAACAGCGTTACGCTTGACTTTAGCCGCCCTGGCAAGAACAGACAATGCATTCGTTGAATCTTTTAATGGGAGCTTCAGGATGGAATGCCTAAATGCCTCTTGGTTTTTAAGCCTAAATGAGGCACGATCTAAATGTGAGATGTGGCGTCATGAATATAACGAAGTCCGTCCGCAGAGCTCAATTGGCAACAAAGCTCCGATTGAGCTGGTAAATGCCTCAAGGGAGGCATGCCTCCCTTGAGGCAAAACAACGGGATTTTCTTACACCCGATGGTCCAAAGATTGGGGCAAGTCCATAGGGAACGGGTCCAACGGGACCCCTTCCTTTTTGCAAGAAAGACTGTCAGATCAGACCGGAACTAATTCAATTAAACTTCTTTTAACATCCACGCCATAGTCTCACGCATACTATAAAGCACGTCCTCCCTTATTACCTGATAAAGTAATGTTCTATCACCACATATGATTTTGGGGTCACCTTCACGTATAAGTTCAGGCATCACCTCTACTTCTAAATGATGACCCGTAATACTTTGACATATATTTAAAATATCTTCAATTGAGTACACGCGACCAGAACATACATTTAAGTATTGATGAGTTACTTTTTCTTCCAAAATTCTTCTATATGCGTACACAACAGACCTCACATCACTAAAATCTCTTTTAATGTCTATATTCCCGAGTTTAATGACATTGGATTTATTTTGAAAATGAGAAACAATCTTAGGCAATAGAAAGTCATTAGACTGCCCTACACCCGTATAATTAAAGGGACGAACAACTACAATTGGCATTTTATCTCGCCACAAATTAGCAACTAATTCCATGGAGAATTTACTAATAGCATAATCATTTTCTGGATTAGCTGGCATGGTTTCCGACAAAAAGTCTGAATTCATTTTACCATATATTTGCGCACTACTCGCAAGAAGGACGCATTCCGGTATTTTACCAACTTCAACAATTGCAGATAATAAATTTCTTGTTCCAATAAGATTAACTTCATAGAATGCATCCACATTCTGATGCCCTACAAAAGCGACCCCTGCTAAATGAACAATGTAGTCTGCGCGTGCATTTTTGAGTAAAGCTACCAGACTTGCGTGATCTCTCAAGTCTGCATAATAATACTCCTCTTCGCTTGATGGGTTTTGCTGCACACCACAACCGATAACTTCATAACCGTTATCAAGAAGTTCTCGCGTTAAATAGCGTCCTGTAAAACCTTGGCTCCCCGTTATAAGAACCCGTTTCTTGGAAACCTTCATTAGAACGAAAAACCTTCTTCGTTTCTTCTCAAATCAGCTTCCACCATCATACGACAAAGGTCCTCTAATGATGTTTTCGGCTCCCACTCCAGCTTTTCCTTCGCTTTATCAGGATTTCCGATTAACAAATCAACTTCTGCAGGTCTGTAGAACTTTGGATTAATAGAAACTATGTTTTGTCCTGTAGATTGATCAATACCTTTTTCATCAATACCATTACCTTGCCAATCAATGTCAATATTGACGGCTTTGCATGCCATTGTTACAAAATCACGAACCGTTTCCGTACGGTTTGTTGCTAACACATACGTATCCGGCTCACTCATTTGCAACATCTTCCACATGCCTACGACATATTCTTTAGCATAACCCCAATCACGCTTAGAATCTAAGTTTCCTAATTCAAGGCTTTTCATCTGACCAAGCTTGATCTTCGCAACACTGTCTGTGATTTTCCGTGTTACGAATTCTCGACCACGAAGTGGCGATTCATGATTGAAGAGAATGCCACTACAGCCAAAGATATCATAACTCTCACGATAATTTATCGTCATCCAATGAGCATATAATTTAGCTACACCGTAGGGACTGCGAGGATAAAATGGGGTTGTCTCATCTTGTGGAATAGCTTGTACTTCTCCAAACATTTCAGAAGTCGAAGCTTGATAGAACCGTATTTTGGGATTAACAATTCGAATAGCTTCTAAAAGATTAACCACCCCAAGCCCTGTTATTTCAGCAGTTGTTAAAGGTTGCTCAAAGGAAACACCTACAAAACTTTGCGCAGCAAGGTTATAAACTTCATCGACTTGTGTTGTTTCTATAATTCGAATACTTGTTGATAAATCCGTCAAATCAAATTCAATCAGATGAAGGTTGGGGTTGTTTTGAATTCCCAACTCCTCAACTCTCCACAAGTTTACAGAACTTGTCCTACGATATGTGCCAAAAACTTCGTAGCCCTTAGCCAACAAAAACTCTGCCAAATACGCACCATCTTGGCCCGTAATTCCTGTTACCAGTGCTTTTTTAGACATTTATACAATCTCAATCTCAGGAAAAGGAAAAATAAACTTGCCGCCATTCGCAATAAATTCTTGCTCGCGCTGAAGGATACCTTCTTTAAAATGCCAAGGCAGTACCAAAAAGTAATCAGGCTGCATCTTTCTCGCTTCAATTTCAGAAATGATTGGAATATGGCTACCTGGCGTAACTCTTCCAAACTTCTCTTCATTTACTTCGGCAATATAGGGAATATCATTTGATGTAAACCCGCAAAACTGCAAAGTAACATTACCTTTTGTAGATGCACCATACCCAAAAATTTTCTTACCGTCTGCTGTCAAAGAACGCACTAAACGAACTAAATCTTCTCGATGGCGAAAAACCCGTTCTTCGAAATCCCTAAATGGCTTAGGCGTGCACAACCCCATACGCTCTTCTTGCTCTAACAACCAATCAATAACTGCTTTATTTGCCTTGCGCTCTACACTACCTTTTTTAGCAGCCGTAATGGCAAAACTGCCTCCGTTAACATTATTCAATGTAACATCAACCAATTTCATACCTGCAGCATTAAGAATTTTTTCCACAACCCCTAATGAATAATATTCCAAATGCTCATGACAAATTGTATCGTAGGAATTCGTCCGTAACATAGATGGCATATAACTTTGTTCAAAATGCCAGATGCCATTATCCGCCAAAATCATTTCAATTTCACTTGCGAATTGAACCGGATTTTCCAGGTCATAAAACATGGCAATAGATGTGACGACTGCAGCTTTCTCATCCGTAATGCTCCGAAATGCCTCTGCCGAAAAAAAATCAGGAACCAACTGCACATCTTCAGGGTAATATTGCTTAAACTTCTCGCCTGTTGGGTCGATCCCAATTTTCACTAGACCGTCAGTTGAATAAGCCTTCAATGTCGTAGAATCATTACTTCCAATATCCAAGACAACATTGCCACTATTTAACCCAACCATTTTTTCTATCTGATTAACTTTATGGGTCAAATGGTTAACCATCGACTGGTTTAAGCCTGAGCGATAACCATAATTATCTCCATACATCTCCGATGGGTCAAATGAGTGATTTAACTGTAACAATCCACTTTCTGGACACCACACAAGCTCCAATGGCCCTTCTGAGACTTCTTCTTCTGCATTTTTTGGAAAAACACCTGTTAAAACTTGGTGACCCAAATTCAATACTGGTATCAAATTTTTATTACCGCTAACTCGGCATACTTCTAACTTCTTATAAGCAGACATCCACTGCCCTCTCCAATAACTTTAACATGTAATCTATTTATATCGTTAAACGGAAACATTCAATTCGAACTTAGGATTAGTACCCTTCTTGGAAGATAACCTCCGTCGGCAATCTTGTATGTGGGTTTCCGGTATGATAGTGATGGTTATAATGATGACGAATTTCCGGATAAAACTCTTTAAAACCAGGAATATGTTTAAAGCGCCGAATTAACCGACCTGCATCAAAATAACTTAAATTCCCGATTTCATCATTCGACAATATTTCTTTAAAATATTGGACAACTCCCCCTGTTGTTTCCATCCGCCATTTATCCATTTGTGCCGCAGGTACGCCTTTTTTCTCAGCAAGGTCAAAAGCATCCTGTATACGTTCTAATATCCATAAAGGCGCATAATCCATCCATGAAACATTCAAATTCACAACAACTTGAGGTTCTCCTAACCAATAGCCTTTTTCATCCATCATATTATTGAGAACATAATTTGTTGTAGGAATGCATGTTAACATTGACGAAAATGGCCTACCAGCCATATTTTGGGCAAACATATGCAATGCATGGTCCCGTCGAGTAACAAGAGTATAAATAGCAGTAAATACATTACCGTTACGTCCTGCTATCTCTCTTACACTTCCATATATATCTGCTTCCGGTGGGATCACTGGTGTACTGTCATTAATAAAAGCATTAAAATCTGTTATAGACTTGGCATTTTCTTCTCTTGAATATGCATAATTCAAATATACCATTGATAAATCATTATGTTGATCTAGTGCTTCGAGAATATGTTCAATAACGCCAGGGATCATAAGATCATCATCCCCTAAAATCCAGATATACTCCCCTTCAGCTTTAAAGGCTGTTTCTCGTAAATTTCCAAGCATTCCAACATTTTCAGAATTTCGGGAATAGCGGAAATCAGGCCGTTCTAAAAATGGCTTCACAACATCAGACGTATTATCCGTAGAAGTATTATCGCATACAAAAAACTCAACGCCATCAATAGGCTTAGGATATAATCGTTGCCAATTTTCAAGACAGGCAGCCAACCACTCATCTCTATTATACGTACTAACACATACAGAAAGCTTCGGACGTTTGCCAATGCGCATATCAAGACTACGCTTTTCCATATCATTCAACGTAACATCGAAAGACACTTTTTTCTTCTTAGGTGTTTCTGCATCCATATACGTCGCAATTTCTGCACCATAATCCTGCCAGAGTTTTAACGGGCGATGAACCGCTTCTTCGGTTAGCTGCATACGTAATTCGTCATCTTCAATTAATGACTGTATTGCATTTGCTAGACTATCTGGATTACTGACATCAACACTTAAACATCCACCGCCACGAGCAACTTCACCCATTGCACTTTTAGAAGAGCATATACATGGTTTACCATTCCACAGGCTTTCTAAAATAGGCATGCCGAAACCTTCTTCCAAAGAAGGATAAACCGTAAAATCACAATCTTGCATCAATTGATGTAAGTGAGCATCATCCGCATTTTTCACCCAAGAAACAATTGGCATGGCTGCAACTAATGCATCCATTTTTCCAGGTAAAGCAGGATCAAGAAGGTTTTCCCCACCCGCAATAACCAGTTTTACTCCCTTATTGCATCGTGCACTAACAATTTGAATTGCTCTTAAAAGTGTTTCATGATTTTTTCTTGGTTCAACAGTTCCTACAGAAAGGATTGTTATACGATCCGATACTACTTTATTAATTTCTGTAACACGTTCACTTTCTGGAAATTCACCAGGCAAAACACATGCACGAACTTTTTGGTCTAAACCATTGGGACGATCCAACCAAGCCCCTACATAACTGAGGTAATCTACTCGCGAGGTCTCTGAAATTGGTAAAATTAAATCATACTCAGATGAATTTCGCATATACCTTTTATGCGCTTCAAAAACTTGCGGTGGGTATATATTTCTCATTTTTAAAGGGATTGCATCATAAAAGATAAAAGCTCTTTTCAGTCCCTTTCGCTTAACGAAACTATCAAGTGTCTGCTTATGTTCCTCCATCATACCTGATACGAGTTCTGGCATAAAAAACCAGTCATTTTGACGTAGCGCAGTTGGTTCGACCCACTTTGTCCATGCAGAAACTTCTGGTCCATTCCAATTTGCTGCATTTTCTAATCGTTTAGTAGAGACCGGCTTGAACGTATGGTTACGAAGATCGAATTCAACTGGGATCAATTTCATCCCGAGTTTCATTAAAGACCGCGCTATTTGTCGCGTAACCCGTTGTATTCCCGTATTAAAATTATTTTGAACAGTATGATCCAACCAAAAATATACATAACCCACATTGCGTGCAGGGTTATTTATTTCTTTAATGTGCTCAACAATATCACCAATATACTCAGTCCAGCTCAGCAGTTTTCTATTTCGCGCCTCAACCGAAAGTTTTTCCAGTTTAGACGGGTCTGATGTCAATTGAATAAGCGCATCTTTTATATCTAGTATTTCCCGTGTATCAATCAGATGGCAACCGCCACCTTCGCCGACTTCCAACATCGCGCCAAAATTAGCACAAACACATGGTTTCCCATACCACAAGCTTTCCAAAATTGGCAAACCAAAGCCTTCCGCAACAGAAGGGAATACTGTAAATGCTGCTTTTTTGTAATAACTTTGCAAAACATCTTCCGAAACACAACCCGCAATTTCAATTGAATTACATTTTTTAGCAATTTTATTTACTCCCGGTTCGAGTTTAGGATTGATAGAACCGACTAAAACCAATCTCCAATCGCTGTTTGGGTTTTCAATTATAAACTGCTCAAAAGCCTTCAATAATTTCAATTGATTTTTATGCGTATCAACAGAGCCTACAGATAAAATTATCTTTTCAACCTCATCTGCAACATATTCACAACCATCAACTTGCCCTGTAAGAGGGATAACCTTAATCTCAGGAAGCGTTTCCAGTGTGCAAAGTTCTCCTTTTCTAAAGAAAGTTTCTAAATCCTTTCCAGACCATTCCGAGATCGGCCAAATTGCATCCGCAGCAATCAGGTGTTTCATATATTCAGTATGGGAGGGCACCATGTTCTGAAGCTCATCACGTCTTAAAGGGGTTGCATCATAGAAAACAAATCCCGTTTTCAATTCCATTTTGCGTGCCCAAACGAGTAGTTTTAATGTAATCGGTGTGGGATGGGGAGTAATATGAGGGACTTCACCAACAATCAGCCAATCACCTATTTTTATACTCTCAATAACTACCGTTTCACCATTTAAAGTTGAGTAAAATTCCTCGTCCGTTTCTTTAATACTAGGACCATTCCATTCAGATAAATAATTTCTTTCTTGCCAATTAATTCTGACACAACATTGTTTTAAATAATCCCATTTAACGAATACAACTTTTTTACCCTGTTCTAGCAATTGCGCACCAATGCCACGCACGACACGTTGAACACCACTATTTACCGGGCAAGTAATTGTATGGTCTACAAAAACAAAATAAGTTGGACCATCATTATATTTAAAAAACTCAATGTCACTTATATTAGACGAGGACTCAGTGTTACAGTAGATAAATTCAGATACTTCATTCTCTTTTATTTGCTTAATCTCATTGACAGCCTGCTCGCTGCATGGCTCTTCAATAACGTTATTACGAATTGCAAACGAACGAAGCCATTTAAATGTCCTTGAATTTTTCCCGATAACTCCCTTAAACAGTTGCTTTAAAAATGGGATTTTCAACGCAACTTGAATACAGGACTTTAAGCACTCTTTTACAAACTGTTTAAGTATCCTCAGAAGTGCTTTAATTGTCTTAACAATTAATCTTAAAGGCTTTGTCACAATCCACGACTTGCTTGCATAAACACCCATTAATTCTTGCTGTATCTTCATATATTCTGCTTGAATATGTTGGATTTCAGCAAACTCTTTCTCACGTTGAAGAAGCGCTGCGTGGGTATTTTCCAAAGCAATTGATGTATTCGTAAGCGCAACCGCATTATTGTCATGTGCGCGTATGACTTCTTGTAACTCATCTTCCAGCTCTTCATTGGTTAATTCCAATAAATTCATTTGCTCTCTGAATTCATTGAGTTCCGAAGTCATAACACTTAAAATTTTCTCTAATTCACTTTTTTCACTTTCAATGGCTTGAATCCCACTTAACATTTTTCTTCTAAAACGGCGGTTTCATTTAACAACCGTTCTTCTAATGTGTTATGATCCTTGAGAAGTTCGCAATTTTTTGCCTTTTCTTCGTTTAATAACTGCTCGATATGAACGATATGTTGCTGTTGATTATTAATCTGTTTAACTAAAACTTCTTCAAGAGACGTGATCGCTTTCAATGCCGCTTCTGTATTGTTTTTACTTCTATTCATGTCTTCTTGCACCTTCATGCCCCCTTCATGCAGGTTACGTATAATCTGACCGTGTTCATCAATCAACACTTCAATAGCGTTATCCCAACAAAAATCCCCTTAAGTTGTTTTTTATTGTAGGGTTTTTGATCTCTAAATTTCCGCATTTCATTTAGCAGAAACTCAAACGACCAGTCTTCAATCGGTTTTTTAAATAATTCATATGCCCATTCCTGATAACTTTCAGGCATTCGGCTTGCACTAATCGCAACAGTTCTTGAAGGAAAACTGTCTAATCTATTTTTATCTTTAATTTCTTTTACAAAAATTAAAAAAGATAAAAATAGATTATAGGGCCAAACGCAATCTCGCTTATTTTTTGTGATTGACCCATAATCAATGATATAATTTTTTCTCTCATCTTTATTTACAATTATATTCCAAACCCTTAGATCCTTACAGTAAAGACCCTTTTTTTCTAAAATTACCAATTGATTAAGTATGTCTTCGATTAAAATATCATCTTGAAATTCTTCGCCATTCAAAATTATATCCAAAAGAAGAGAACCTTGAATTCTTTCTTGAATTACCCATTTAAAAACATCTGACTGACCATGGCTGATTAACTTAGCCGCTTCAAACCCTTTAGGTACATTTAAAAGGAATTTAATTTCATCATTAAGTTCTTGTATGTTTAGATCTTGAAGATCGCTATCTATTCGGAAAATCTTTAAGACAGCTTTATTAGAAAAATAATATTTTCTAGTTCCTTGATAAACTCCTCCAGCATAAACATGCGGATATACTTTGCAATCAACAATTCTTTCTAAATTATTACCCACATACCAAAAGTTATTACTCACAAAGAATAGAGGACGTTCAACACCGGATAAATGAGTTGAAAACTTGCCTAAGTGAATATAGAATTTGGCATCCTGCAGTAGATTTTCAATGTTTTCTGGTTGAGATGGTGCCCAATACAAGGGCTCTGTGGCCAACGCCAATTCCACAATCAAAACTTCAGATAAACTATATATTTTTCGAAGTAATTCTTGAACTCTCTCAAAACCAAATTCATACGCTATATGATGGAAAACACTTAAACCAAGTACAACATCAAATGTTTCATCGGTCACAGCGTCAATAAAAGGCTCGATCCGGTCATGCAAAAATGTTGCAGTAGAAAAACCATTCTCCTGAGCAAGTGACCGACAAAGCGCAATATTTTCCTCGAGATAATCTAGACCGACAATAGTTGCTCCCATTTCACACAGAGACAGACTAAAAAAGCCCTGCGCGCAACCCAAATCAAGTATTTTAAGAGGTCTCCCCAATTCGTTTTGCAATGAAAGACACACATCTTGAATATGCTCTAAACGATCTTCAGACTTCCTTGATACTACCGTAGAAAGTTCTGGATGTTTAAAAATAGGCTGATAAATTTCGGTTAAGCCCGATACCATTTGTGATATGTCTATTTCTTTATTCATTTCAGTCAAAATCGTTCCTAGCATTCACAAAATTCAGCATTTAAATCCAAAATACCTATACTTTTGGTGGTTCTTAAAACGTTAATTAAAATAGAATCATACCGTCGGTCCAGTGGCACTAAATTATCCAAATCGCAGCCACTAGAAACCCCCAGAGACAACATGTAGTTTCCTTCATTTAACCCCACACTGAAAGAAAACTTAAAAAGCTTTACTTCTTTCTCCTGGGAACTCACCTTCCCCCTCCCACAACATGCTATTATCGAATTAGTTCCGTACAATATTTGTCCGTCCATTCCCTTTATAATCAAGCCTGGAACAATATCCATATTTTCCTCAGAAAAAAATACTTTCATATAAATATCCACCTTTTCTCCCGTATTAATAACGGAAGGGTATTCTTTCCCGTCTGCATAAATAATATAATCTTGTATTTCTGCCTTACCATTCCCCCAACGATATTCATCTTTATTATAGCCGGGTCGCTTCTGATAACTGCATTTTAAACGGTTTTTTAACACCTCAATACCATCAACATTAGTGCTATTATTCTCTACCTTTGGAATACCGAACACCTCATCATAATATGCATTTGAGACTGTTTTTGGAAGGCCATCCATAACAACCTGACCATTTCGCAAAAGTATTGCGCGATCACAATGTGCAATAACATCTCCCATACTATGAGACACCAATAGTAAAGATGTCCCCTTCACCTTAAAATCTGAGATCCGTTTATAACATTTAGCCTGAAAAAATGCGTCACCAACAGACAATGCTTCATCCACAATTAAAATATCTGGGCGAAAAGCTGTCGCGACAGAAAAAGCAACCCGCATTTGCATACCACTTGAATAAGTCCGAACAGGGAGGTCAAAATACTCACCAATATCCGCGAACTCTTCAACTTGAGCAATAACGGCATTTACGTCTTCATTACTATTACCCATTAAGTTAAGGGAAAACTTTGCGTTTTCTCGCCCTGTTAATTCAGGATTAAACCCCATTCCAAGCTCCAGAATTGCAGTGACTTTTCCTGACACAATTACGCGACCGACACTTGGTTCCATCGTACCTGTTAAAATTTTAAGTAACGTGGACTTTCCTGCTCCATTTTTCCCAACTATTCCAATAGACTCCCCTCGACAAACAGAGAAATCAACACCTCTCAATATCCAACGCTCGGTAAACCCTTTGACACCATCACAAAACCAACCTAAAAACCGCCCAAAATCAGATCGATATACGCGGAATGATTTGCCTATATTTTCAAGTTCAATAATATTCATAGCGCATCGACAATATCGGAAGAAGCTTTACGAAACAGAACTAAACTAAATATAGCAAACATTATGGAAAACAACAAAACAGCACCAATATGTAGAAAATTCGGTGTTTCACCATATAAGAGCACCTGATGGCAAGCCTCTACTATATAATACATGGGATTGAAATGAAGGTAATATGCAATATTTTCAGGAATTATTGAAATTGGGTAAATAATCGGTGTTCCAAAAAATAAAAATTGTAAAATGATCGGCGTAACCTGACCAACATCTCTAACAAAAACATTTATAATACCGAGGAACAGGCCAACTCCAGTTGCAAAAACAGCAGTTATCAAAAGAATAGGTATAATATACAAGGCATTTAGATTTGCCACATGCCCCATAAGAAAGAAAACAAATAAAATAGAAACAAACAACAGCCCCCCATTAAAAAGAGAACTCCCAACAACGATAACAGGAAGGGTTATTCTTGGAAATTTTATTTTCTTTATTAAATTCGATTTATCTATAAATAACGTTAAACAACGCGTTACAATTTCAACAAACAAATTCCAAGATAACATTCCTGCCATTAAATATAAAGCATATGCATAACCACTATTTATTTGCGGAATTTTTGCCGCTAATAAATTAGACAGGACCAAAGCGTACATCACGACTTGTGCAAGGGGGTGTATGATAGCCCATACTCCACCAATTTTACTCCGAACGAAACGACTCACAAATTCATTATGAATTGAACTTAAAACAAAGTTTCGGTAAAGCCATAACCCCCTTAACATTCCTAGCATTTTAGCCTCAAATTACAGATCAACCTTACCCTTCTACATCACTGTAGATGTGACATAACTACAATACAACCTAAGTCGATAGCAACAACTAAGTTCATTC
>LLEK01000167.1_pt1 | contig 11742 bp, 12 predicted proteins | sample 595821 | NCBI WGS metagenome assembly LLEK01 (sample SAMN02919311, study PRJNA255460) | bioreactor metagenome | biome: chemostat; feature: culture 2011_25.1; material: sediment; isolation source: day79 25degC chemostat 2011 inoculated with Wadden Sea sediment taken from... | place: Germany: Bremen ...
CAACTACTATTGATCACTTTAAAGATTTTTATACTACCTTCAAAACTAAAAAGAAAACTTTTCTTTTAAAAGAAGCTATAAATAGTAGTATTACAGTTTTAAGTGACTGAATTAAAAAAAAGAAATATAGAACTTGATATTGAATTTAAAATAACAGAAGAGGTGAAAGTATTTGGAATTAAAAATGAACTATCTCAAGTTGTATTATCTATATTATCAAACGCTTCAGATGCATTAAAAGATATAGAGTTTCCTAAAATCAATATAATTATATATAGCAATAATGCTGAGATAATAATAGATATTAAAAACAACGGTAAACAAATAGACAAATTACATTTGGATAAAATATTTGAACCATATTTTTCAACTAAAGAAGATGGTACAGGAATAGGACTATATCTATCTAAAGTTATTTTGGAAAAAAGTTTTCAAGGAAATATAAAAATGCAGAATATAAAAGAAGGTGTGAAATTCACCCTTCTTTTAGAAAAAACTATTTAAGCATATCATCACCTGGATATACAAATGATAATTTTTTTGTTATTTGTATAGTTGGATCCTCTTTTGCAAATATTGTTGCATTTAGTTTTAATATATTATTACCTTTTTCTGATAAAAATAATCTCTTATTTGAACTAAGAATCAATATAAACCTTGAGTTCTTATTTGGTTTTATTTTTGAACTATTAAACCTTTTTATATAAAAGTGTTTATCTTCTTCTAGTTTAATACCATAAGAATATGTTTTATTTTCATTATTATGTATTGTTAATATATAGTTATTTGTTACAGTTTTATCATCTTTTATATTATAAACTGTTGTTGTTTTATTTATATGGGCTAATATAGGCTCTTGTTTATTTGCAAAAATAATTGCTAAAATAATTGTAAGAGCTAAAGATACAAAATACATATTATTTCTTTTTCTAAAAATAGATGTTCTAATTTTATTTAATACACTATTTGTACTACCCCAATTTATAAGTGATTTTTTTCCTAACTTACCCATAACTATTGCACAAGCATCTGAACACTCAAGACAATTTATACACTCTATTTGTAAACCTTTTCTAATATCTATATGTGTAGGACAAATTTTTACACAAGCTTCACAAGTAGTACACTCTTGATTTGATGCCCATTGTTTCATATTAAAAATACTTTTTTCTCCATTGTTATATATATCTCCACCTCTATTTGTATCATAAACTACTTGTTTAGTATCATCATCATAAAGTACAGTTTGAACTCTTGAATATGGACATACATATACACAAAAATTCTCTTTCATAATTAATATATCAAATACTAAAAACCCAGCAATACTAAGAATAAAAAGAATCATAAAAACATGTTCACTTGGATTTTGCATATATACAAAAAAATCTTCACTAGGTACAAAATATAATATAAAATTTGTAGCTATAATTATAGATATAATAAACCATAAAAATATTGCTATGATTTTTTTTACTATATTTATTGGCTTTGAAAAGTTAGCACTTTTTTGTTTATTTTTTATTCGTGTTAGATCAAGAAGAGTACCTTCAATTAAATCCCTATATATAACTCTAAATATAGTTTGTGGACAGGCCCAACCACACCATACTCTACCAAACATAGCTGTAATTGCAAATATTCCTATAAATAAAAGCATAAGTAAAAATGGCATAACAAATAATTCATCAACATTAAAAGAAAATCCTACAAAATGAAATTGTAATTTTTCAAAAGATAAAAGTAAAAGGTGATTTCCATTTATTGTTATAAATGGTACTATCATAATAAATGCAGTAATTAAGATATAAGTAATATATCTTTTTTTAGCGTAACTCATATAAACTCCTTAAGTTATTTTAAGAAGCTTATAATTTAAAGGTGTCCATTTAGTGGTATGAACAATTAATTAGAGATTTTAATCAACTAAAGGAATATATATTTTAAATAAAGCACCTGTATATTGTTTACCATTATGATTAAAAGTTCTATTTTCAACCGTTAATTTACCATGCATATGTTTTGATATAATCTCTTCTGACATATATAAACCTATACCTGTTCCTTGTTTTTGATGTTTTGTTGTAAAGTATGGTTCAAATACTTTTCCTAAAATATCATTTTTTATACCACCACCACTATCTTGTATAGTTAAAACAGCATAAACTTTATCTTCTTCATAGCTATTTATGATAATAAATCTATCATTTATATCTTTATCTTCTAAAATATCTTTTGCATTATTTAAAATATTCATAATAACTTGAACAAGTTCATTTTCAAAACCTTTTAAAAGTATTTTAACTATATTTTTTTCTATCTTTATACTTCTATTTTTAAACTTTGAGTTAACTATATTTAATGATTTTTCTAGTGCATCTCCTAATAAAAAATTTATTTTTTCTTTATCTGGTTTAAAAAAGTTTCTAAAATCATCTATTGTTTTTGATAAATGTTGCGTACTTTCAACTATAGTACATAAAGAACTATCCAAAAACTTATCATCAAGTTGATTAAATTCTTTTTGTGCTTGTAAACCACTTGCAGATGTTGAGATAATAGATAAAGGTTGTCTCCACTGATGAGCAATATTTTCAAGCATCTCTCCCATAGAAGCCATTTTTGATTGTTGGAATAATATTTGTTCTTTATCTTTTAAAAGTTTTTCTTGCTCTTTTTGCTTCGTAATATTTGTAAAAACTCCAATATAGTTTTTAACTATACCTTTATCATCAACTATCTTATTTATTGTAAGTAATTCAATATATAAACTACCATCTTTTTTGCTATTTACAATTTCTCCATGCCATAAGTTTGTTCTTTCAATTGTACTCCACATATCTTTGTAAAAAGTTTTATTATGTCTATTAGATTTTAAAATACTAGGATTATGCCCTATTACTTCATTTAACTTATATCCTGAATTTATAGTAAACGCCTTATTTACATCAATAATATTTGCATGAGCATCAGTTATAACTATTCCATCATTTGTATTATTAAATACAGTGTAAGCATTCTTTAGTTTTTCCTCTTTTTTCTTATCTTCAGTAGTATCAGTACCAATTACTACTAATTCTATAGTATCTTTATATTCAATGGAAGTTAATAATAAATCTATAAAATGAGGACTATTATCTTTATCTATAGCAACTAATTCTAAATCTATCTTTGTTTTACCGTTGAAATCTTTAAATTTTGATTCTACGAGTTTTTTATTTTTATTTTTCCAACATGATAACTCATAGAACTTCATACCAATAATTTCTTTATTTGCTTCTGGCAAGAAATCTAAGAAGATACTATTCATTTGTAGAATTGTTCCATGAGTATCTAATATAGCAGCAATAAAATTGTTCTGTTCAAAAATAATTTGAAACTTCTTTTGATTTTTTACTTGTTCTTTTTGAAATTTAATCTCTTTATTTTTAGATTTATCATACTTAACAATTAATGTCAAAACTAAAACAATTGCTATTGAAACTAAAAAAGTCAATAAAAATATTATAATAAGTCTTTTATTTTCCCACTCTTCTAAAGTCTTATCAAGTTTAGACCTTACAACTACATTTAAAGGATATGTATCCGTAAGTTGATAAGCTACTAAATATTTTTCACTATTTACTTTTTCTATACCTGAAGCTATAGTTTTATCTAAAGAATGACGAAATAATTTACTATTATTAACTATATCACCTATTTCATATTCATAATTATTTGAAAATAATGACTTACCATCAACTCTTAGTACTTCTAAATATTCTACATTGTTTAATAAATTATCACTATATCTATTTAGAAAGCTATCTGTATTTATTATAAGAAGAATATTATATTCATTTTTATTTATTGTAACTAATTTGCTTATAGGAAGATAAGTTAATTTAGAATCACTTTGAGAAATATCTCTACCATATTTTGTAATACCAAAACGTAAAATACTTTTACTAAATAAAGGAATAGGATAATAATCAGCTGTATTTACTTTTATACCTATATTTTTTTCATTTGAACTGTAAATAACCTGCTCATTTAAATCTACTAAATTAATAGATCTTATATAAGAATTTTTAGTTAGTAAATCATCAAATTGATTTTTTAAAGTATTAATACTTTTTTGTTTTTTAAGTGTAAAAGATATGTTATCAATAGTATTATCTAAAGTATTAAAAGTCTGAGACAACTGTTCTGAAAAAATATTTGTATGTAACCTTATTGTTTTAAGATGAGTTTCTATAGCTTCATCTTTTAGCGTATTCATGGAAAACATCACACTACCTACAATTAGAAAAATTATAGATAAAGATATTAATAAAATTTTATAAATAGTAGACAAAACAAAAACTACTTATTTTAGCTTTACTATTGGTTCTAATCCATTTTTTTGTGATAACCGTAGAAGTCTTCCATCTTCTCTTATATCAGTAATAAACTTTTCAACTCTTCTGTAAAACTTATCGTCACCATAATTTATAACCCAAGCATAATCTGTCATATGATAAGTAGAATTAGGTATGATTAATTTAGCCCAATTTGTTTTAGCTAACATCCTTTTCCCAAAAGGATAATCTGTCATAAAAACATCTGCTCTACCTGATTTTACTTCTTGCTCTCTTGCTTTATAACTATCTACAACTAAAAGTTGAGCATTTTTTAATTTTTCTTTCATTACAGGTTCGTGGTAAGTACCTTTAGCAACAGCAACTACTACACCTTTTTTATCAATATCTTCCCATGAATTTATTTTTTTATTTGATTTTGTAGTAATAGCATAAATATCACTAGAAAGATGAGCACTAGTGAACTTTACTTTTTCTCTTCTTGCCTTAGTATTTCCAATAGCAAACATGGCAATGTCACATTTTTGACTTGTAATATCTTCAATTAAAGTTGCAAAAGAACTTTTTACATATTCAAGCTTTACATTCAAATCTTTTGCTAATTCTTTTGCTAAGTCACTATCTATACCAACAAGCTTTTGAGTTCTTTGATCTAAATAAGATATACCATAATATTCTGGCCAAATACAAACTTGAAGTTTATTTGTTTCTATAACTTTATGAAGTATATCTTCTTTTCCAAATAATGAAACCTGTAAAAAAGCCACTAATACTAATAAACTTATCTTTTTATACATAAATATTTCCCTTCTATCATAAGAGAATATAATATAATAAAAATACTTTATTTCAAATAGGGGATCCTTAGGAGACTAAAGACTCAGCTCTATAACCTTCCAAGGAAGCCCTTGATTCATAAGTTCATTCATAAAAGGCTTAGAACTATACTCTTCAACATTTCTAGCACCTTTTAAGTTCCAGGTATTATTATATACTAGTTTTGTCCCTATCATAGCTGGAACTCCTGTAGTATAACTTACAGCTTGTGCTGTTGTCTCTTTATAACACTCTTGATGATCACAAATATTATAAATATAATACTTTTTTCTTACTCCATCTTTTATACCTTCACAAATACAACCAATATTTGTTTTTCCATGTGTTCTTTCTCCTAAACTTGCAGGATCAGGTAAAAGTGTTTTTAAAAACTCTATAGGGATAATTTTTTGTCCTTGATGAATAACAGGTTCAATTCCCAACATTCCAACATTTTGTAAACAATTCATATGTTGTATATAACTATCTCCAAATGTCATAAAAAATCTGATTCTTTTTATACCTTTAATATTTTTAGATAAACTTTCTAACTCTTCATGGTATAAAAGATATGAAGGCTTTACACCAATCTCTGGGTAATCATGATCAACTCTAATTTCAAGAGGTTTTGTCTCAATCCATTTACCCTCTTCCCAATACCTACCATTTGCAGACACTTCTCGTAAATTTATTTCTGGATTAAAGTTTGTAGCAAAAGGATATCCATGATCTCCTGCATTACAATCCATGATATCAATATATTCTATTACGTCTAAATACTCTTCTTGAATATGTTTTACAAATACTCCTGTTACACCTGGATCAAAACCACTTCCTAAAAGAGCTGTAAGATTTTTTTCTTTAAAGTTTTCATCTCTTGCCCATTGTTCTTTATATTCAAATTTTGCCTCATCTGGATGTTCATAATTTGCTGTATCTATATAGTGTGTATCAGTTGCACTACAAGCATCCATAATAGTTAAATCTTGGTATGGTAATGCAACATTAAGTACAACTTTTGGTTTTACTTGTTCAATTAATTTAATTAATTGTGGAACATCATCAGCATCAATTGTTGTAATATCTATATTAACAGATGTTTTTTCTTTAACAGTTTTTGCTATAACTTCACACTTACTCAAAGTTCTACTTGCTAATGTGATTTTTTCAAATGTATCAATATTCATAGCACACTTTATAGTTGCAACAGTACTAACACCACCTGCCCCTATTATTAAAATACCTTCTCTATCCATTTTTATCCTACTTCATATAGTAATTTTTCATAATTATACTAAATTTTTTATTGATTTATATTTTGATGATTTAAAATTAATTGTAAAAGATCTATTGGTGTTTGAACAATATGTTTTGCACCAGCTTTTAAAAGGGTTTCTTTATCTTGATAACCCCATAAAACACCAACACCAATCATATTTGTACCAAGTGCTGTTTTCATATCTGTTTCTGTATCTCCAACATAAAATACACTTTTAGCTTCTACACCAAAACTATTTATCATATTTATTGCACTTGAGGGATCAGGCTTTCGTGGAAATTCATCTTTTTGTCCATGAATTTGTTCAAAATTATAATTTTTAAAAAAGTTATCCATATACTGCAATGTAAATCTATGTGGTTTATTTGAAAGTAATCCAAAAGTAAAACCATCTTTTTCTAAAAAATCCAACATATTATATATACCATCAAATGGTTGTGTATTTTTATGTATTTTACTACTATATTTTTCTTTAAACATATCAAGAGCTTTTTGTATTTGGAGTTCACTCATATTTTTAGGCATAGCATTTTTTACTAACTCTTTTGCTCCATTTCCTATAAATTGTTTATATTCACCTATTTTATAGGTTTTATAACCTAACTCTTCAAGAACAGCATTGGTACAAAGTGCAATATCTTTTAAAGAATCAATAAGAGTCCCATCAAGATCAAATATAATTATTTTTTTATTCAAAATACTTCCTTATATTAAATATTTTGTATTATAATTATTTATTACTAAATATATAGGCTTTAAAATGGAAAAAGAAAATTTACTTATAGTTATATCTACAGACAATATAGACTCAATATTAAAATTCCCACTTTTATATGGAGGTGTATCACTTCCTAGAGATTATTGGAAAAGAGTTCATATAATGTTTTGGGGTGCTTCCATGAAAACAGTAAAAGAAAACACTCAAATAAGAAAAAAAATAACTGAGGTTGCTAAAACTGGTGTTGAATTTAGTTCTTGTATTGTATGTGCCCAAGAGTATGATGCAGTAGAATCTTTAGAAGAGATACAAATCATATGTAACCATACAGGTGAACTTTTAACAACAGCACTTAAAAATAGTAATTCTTGGGCAACATTAACCATATAGATAAAAAATACTATGGCTAAAATATATAGAATCTTTTTTACTATTACCGTTGTATCTTTAGTACTTCTTGTTATTATAATTTATAACGATAGACAATTTCAAGACAATCCACTATCAAACGAGATAAAAGAAAGACTATCTAATAAAAATAAACAAATAAAAAGTAAATAAAAAAATATATGGATTTAATTTTCATATACCAATAATCATATCTGATAAACTACAAAATAATCTTTTTGGTCTTACAACATACAAAAGTGGTCAAATTAGTATCTTATTAAATAAAACCGATTTCAAGAAAATGAAAACTATATGATAGAATATGTACTCCCACATGAATATGCTCATGCTTTAATGTTTCATTTTAAAGATTTTACTAAAGTAAATGGTGGTCATTCTAAAAAATGGCAACAAATATGTTTATCAATAGATGGGAAAAAATGTGATCGATTTGTAGAAGATAATGACATACTAATTGAAAAGATTGGAGCAATCTATTAATATTGAATTTTGATTTTTATGTTATAATTAATCTACATAAAATGTTATACATATGAGGTTTTTTTTGACTGAAATAATTGATAAAATATTTGATAGTGTTAAATACTGGCAAGAGAAAAGATTATTATTTCAAGCTATTCCTACTGAATACTTTTCTAATAAAAATATTATGATACGATTACTTGGAGTAACTTCTCATAGTATATCCCCTAAGAATGAAGCTAAAAAAGATATGTGGAATCACCATATAGTAAATGGTCTTGGTGATGATATTTTAAACAACATTTCAAAACCTCTTTTAGGTGATATGGATTTTGCTAAAAATGCTATAGCTAAATACAATAGAACCTATGTATATATAGATAAATCTCTTCAAGCAAGTGCAGAGCTTGCACTACTTGCAGCAAAAAGAGAAGAAGATGTAGATGACCCTTCAAAATATCGAGCTCCTATCTTACAACACATGCCAGAAGCTCATCAGCTAGACCATGAAATAGCTCTTATGGCTACAACTAGAAATGTAGAAAATTTAAGATATGCAAAAAATTTAAGAAGAAATAAATACTTCATAATAGACCTTATGAACTTTACTTTTGACCATGAAATGAAACAGAAAATATTAAAATATATAGACCGAGATCTCTTAAGCGATAAAAGATTCGTAAGTAGACTTGGATGTTTTGATAATTTATGTGAAAAATTTCATAATGATTTAGAATATGTTACAAATGCTGTACAACATGATATTAATATTCTAAAAAAGATAAAACTATTTGATGAGGCTATTATAAAAGCGGCACTTAAAAATAAAGATTATCATAACTCTAAAGAGTTAATCTTAAGAGATATCTTTATCTATATTGAAAAATTCAATGATAACTTTGAAGAATTTGATGAAAAAATAAAAGATAAGAAAATTATTCAAAAACTCTTTTGGAAATTCGGTGAAACACTAATAGATGAGTTTATATAAACTATAATAAACTTATAAGTTCATCTAAACTATCAATTTTATAAGTGGCTTTAGAAAAGTCTTGAGTTTTTGTAAATTCATTATGAACTATTACACAATCTATATCAGCTCTATTTGCAGAGATTAAACCACGTTGAGAATCTTCTATTATAATAGCTTCATCTTTCTTTCCACCAAAAAGCTCTAATCCTTTTAAATAAGGATCAGGATATGGTTTTGACCTTGGATAATCTTCCACACATAAAACAAATTCCATAAAATCAGTAATTCCTCTATTTTTATGAATAATATCAAAATCAACACGTCTTGATGTAGTTACAATTGCCATACGATATTTTTTACTAAGTTTTGATAAGACATCATGTACGTTTTTTATAGTTAAATCTTCGCATCTAAGATACTCTTGATAATATACATCTCTTTGATCTCTAGCAATTTTTATTTCTTCTTTAGAAGCATTTGGTGCGGCAAGCCATACACCTTTTCCATCTGTCATTAACTTCATGTATTGTTCAAATGTAACATCTACATCAAAAAATTCTTTTAATGCACGTTTACTAGCTTCATAATAAAATAATTCAGTTTCTACTAAAACACCATCATTATCAAATAAAATATATTTTTTCAATACTTATACCTTTAGATATCAACTAAGAGTTAATATACCTTTGATTATCTTTATATTTGTTTCTAATTTGTAAAAAATCATCTAAATATTTAAAAAATATATCAACTAGTTGTGGGTCAAAATGTTTACCACTTTGCTCATTAAAATATTTGAATATCATATCATCATCCCAAGATTTTTTATAACATCTATCACTTCCTAAAGCATCAAAGACATCTGCTAAGGCTACAATTCTTCCATATATATGAATATTTTCACCCTTTAATCCTGTAGGATAACCCGTACCATCCCATCTTTCATGATGCTCTAAAGCTATAATAGAAGCTGTTTTTAAAAGAGGTCTGTTAGATGATTTTAACATATCATATCCTCTTAAAGAGTGAGTTTGCATAACTATCATCTCTGTTGGATTTAAGTCTCCTGGTTTATTTAATATAGCATCAGGTATTGCTACTTTACCAATATCATGCATTGGACTTGCTTGTTTTATCATCTCTGCTTCATCTTCAGATAAGCCATAATACAATGCTAAAAGCTTAGAATACTCAGCAACTCTTTTTACATGCTCCCCTGTTTCTTTTGATCTACTTTCACCAATAGAACCCATAGTAAAAATAATTTCTTTTTGTATCTCTTCTATATCTTTTTTTGCAGTTATATCTTCTCTAACTGCACGATATCCCACAAGCTCTTTTTTCTTATTATATTCAGGTTCAAACTCTGCATCAACCCAATAATACCCACCATCTTTTTTTAAGTTTTTAACTTCTAAGTTTACTTTATTTTCTTTTTTTAATTCATCCCATAAATACTCAAACATATCTTTTGACATATCAGGATGTCTAATAATATTATGGTTTTTACCAATTAACTCATTTTTTGAATAACCACTAATTTTACAAAAAGCATCACTTACATGAATAATAGTGCCTTTTAAATCTGTTTTTGAAAATATTACATTTTTATCATATACATTTAAAAGTGTTTTTAAATTTGATTTTTGTTGTCTAATCTTTCTAGTCTTTTTCTTCACATCTTTGTTTAGTATTTTTACATATCTTCTATTTACATATAAAAGAACTGATAAACCAAAAAAAGTTGATATTAACAATACCCATTGAAAAAATAAAGCTTTAAACTCTTGGACTTTTAACATGTCAATATTTTTTTTCTTTTTGAATAATACAAAATACCCCATTGGTTTATTATTCATACACTCAATTGTATCAGTAGTTACGAGATAATCTTCAAATAACATATAATCTTCAATATTTAAAAAATTATCAACTCCATTAGTTCCTATCTTTTCCATTAATATTCTAGATGCATCGCTGTTTGCAACATAATTTTGATCTATAAATAAGCCAGAAAAAGGTTTTATAAATTTTTTAGTATAACTTTTATCAACAAGCATAATAGGTTCTATATTTTTACTTTTTAACTCTCTTGATATTGAATTAAAATGAGATATCATCTCAATCATACCAATTAATTCACCCTCATGATATAAAGGTTGCATAGTTTTAAAACTCATAGTAAATCTACCTGTACTTATTTGTTGCATAGGTTTTGGATTTTTTAACATTTTTACTACATCTATTCTGGCACTTAAAACATTATCACCTATTTTATTGGTCCAACTTCTATAAAAGCTTGTACCCTCTTTATCTATAATTTGTATCCATAAATTTCTATAATCACTAAATGACTTTATATCTTTTATTATTTTATTATAATCGATTAGACTATTATCTTTTTTAAGTAAAGCGTTTATTAGCTCTTTGTCTTTACTAAGAACATAAGTCACTGCTGTGGTTTTACCAAACTTTTTATTTACAAGGTTTCTAAAGGTAGTTTTTAAATCTGTACTATTACTAAGATAAATATCTTTATTTATCCTTTTTTAGATTACTACTATAATATAATGTTGCAAAAAGTGATAATAAAATAAATACTGTGATTGATGTGAGAACTATTCTTTTCATATAGTCAAATTATATCAAAAGCTTTATTATAATAACTTCTATAAACCTTTATAATACTTTTCTTAAATAAACAAGTATGTATTATTTGACATACTAATAAAATAATTTATTT
>LLEK01000169.1_pt1 | contig 11634 bp, 13 predicted proteins | sample 595821 | NCBI WGS metagenome assembly LLEK01 (sample SAMN02919311, study PRJNA255460) | bioreactor metagenome | biome: chemostat; feature: culture 2011_25.1; material: sediment; isolation source: day79 25degC chemostat 2011 inoculated with Wadden Sea sediment taken from... | place: Germany: Bremen ...
GATTTTATGACACGCGCGGGCTGGATTTGGGTACTGGTCTTCATCGTCCTCTATAAAATGGGTGAAGCCATGCTGGGTGCAATGGCCAATACCGTTTTATTATCAGATCGGTTTCAGCGCGACCGAGATCGCTTCTGTCACCAAGGTTTTTGGGCTTGGTGCCACCATTATCGGCGGTATGATCGGCGGCATCGTCGTTTATCGTTATGGTATTCTGCGGGCGTTGCTTTATTGCGGGATCGTACAGATGCTTTCCACCTTGTTATTTGCCGTACAGGCCGAGGTCGGACACAACGTACCCATGCTTATGGCCGCCATTTCCGGTGAAAATATCACCGCCGGTATGGCAACAACCGCCTTTGTCGCTTATCTGTCCAGCCAATGTAATTCCGCCTATACGGCAACCCAATATGCCTTGCTCAGTTCTTTTATGGCGGTACCACGCGATATGTTTGCGGCCCTGTCCGGCATTATGGCAGACCAACTGGGCTGGACCTTCTTTTTCGTCGCTTGTTCTGCCATTGCCCTGCCCGCCTTGCTTCTACTTGTCTGGATGCAGCGCAGATATGATACAGCGGTTGATAATCCTGCTTGATAAAAGAGTGCCTTTTCGCTATCGTGCGCCTGCAATTTAGGGGGCGCTTTCGGGGCCCACAGTAACAGTGTGAGGAAAATCCATGGATATCAAAAAGATTCCTGTTGGCGATGCACCGGAGTCCGTCAACGTAATCATCGAAGTTTCTGCCGGCTCTACACCGGTGAAATCGAATTTGACAAAGACAGCGGCGCAATCTTCGTTGACCGCTTTGTTCATACGCCGATGCATTACCCGGCAAACTACGGCTTTATTCCGCACACATTGTCTGATGACGGTGATCCGGTTGATGTTTTGGTTCTGGCACCGGAAAGTATCATCCCCGGCGCAGTAATCGCAGCTCGTCCGATCGGTGTTTTGATGATGGAAGACGACGGCGGTATGGATGAGAAAGTTCTGGCCGTTCCTACCAACAAAATGCACCTGATGTATGCCGATGTGGCAACACACACAGACCTGCCGCAAATCATCCTTGATGAAATCGCGCATTTCTTCCAGCACTATAAAGACCTTGAAAAAGGAAAATGGGTGAAAATTGCCGGCTGGGAAGGCGCAGAAAAAGCCAAACAGTTGATTTTGGAAGGTGTTGAACGCGCCAATAAAGGCTAAGTTCAGTTCCGACCCATAAAGAATAAAAAAGCCCGATAGGTCATCCCGTCGGGCTTTTTCTTATTTAGAATGTTCTCTTACTGACGGCCGATGGAATTCATCTGAATTTTATTTAACTCATCCGCCATTTCTTTTTCACGCTTGGCCTTTTCCTGAACCTCGCGACGGCGTTTTTCCAGATCAGTTTCTTCAACACCGGGTAACAATTGTTTCTCACCTTTTTCAATCGTCCATACCCGACGGCGCGGTTGCATTTTTTCCAAAATCTTCTGCGCATCCTTGGTGTTTTCAGGGACTTCGATTGAAATTTCAACGCGGCGGTTTTTCGCCCGTGCTTCAGGGGTCTTATTTTCAATCAACGGACGGGAATCAGCATAGCCTTGTGATGTCAGACGTTTTTTCGGTATTTGACCGGAACGTAAGAAATAATGCACAACCGATGTTGCCCGCGCCGACGATAAATCCCAGTTTGATCGATATTGCAGGGTTGAAATCGGGATATCATCCGTATGTCCCCCTACTTTAATATCCCCGGGTGTGCGCGCCAGAACCGGAATAATTTTATCCAGTGTCGCATAAGACGATGGCGCCAATTCCGCCCCGCCGGACTGAAATGCCGTCTCAGACGGAAAGCGCACAATAATACCTGTGTTGGTTTCCTGTAACTCCACCAAATGATTAGCAATGTCTGCCTGTAGGGAACGACGAAGCTGGGCCACCATCGCTTCACGAATAGCTTCGGTTTGCGGAATATCCATTTGCACCGACCTCACGCCGGATAAAATCCCGCGCCCACCGGATAAATTGGATTGTTCGTCCGTTTGAAAATCCGCATTCTGGTTAAATGCTTCCCGCATGGGACCAGCGTTTTTCTGGAAGCTGTTATCATTCACTTCTGAAAAAGACAGCAAAAGGACAAATAAAGCAAACAACAACGACATCAAATCGGCATAGGTCACCATCCATGCCGGGGCGTCCTTATTATGCTTGATGTTTTTTGACCCATCAATGGTGTCGTCTTTGGTGTCCTCAGATGTTGTCATCCGCGCTTAGCCCCGCTTTTTCGCATCACGACCGGCGGTATAACTGCCACCCGTCCCCATTTGGCGTTGTTTTTCAGGGAGATGCGGTTCCAAAATTTCCAGCATCGCCGTCGGATTCTGCATTTGCTGAATTTGGAAAACACATTCAATAATCAAGGAACGCAACGCTTTGTCTTCGGCTGATTTTGACTCCAGCTTATCGGCAATCGGCAAAGCAATCAGGTTGGCAATCAACACGCCATAAAGGGTCGTCAACAACGCAACCGCCATTGCCGGACCGATTGTGCTCGGGTCTTGCATATTGGCAAGCATTTGAATAAGACCGACAATTGTCCCAAACATCCCGAATGCCGGGGCAGAATCGCCAATTGCGCGGAAAATTTTGCCCCCGATTTCTTCGCGCTGAATGGCCATCGCCATTTCCTGCGTCAAAATCTTGCGGATATAATCCAGATCACGCCCATCCGCACAAAGCTGAACGCCTTTTTTAAAGAACGGGTTTTTCAAATTGTTCTTTTCAATCGTTTGAATACCGTTCTTACGGGCGCGTTTGACAAGCTGAATAGCCTGACGGATGTAATCACGCGGCTTTTCTTTTTGGACGGTAAAGGCTGCACGTATCCCGATCGGAATGGAAATAAAGATACCTGACAAAGGAAATTTGATCAAAGTTGCGGCAAATGTTCCACCGAAAACAATTAGAAAACCGGGAATATTGAAAAAGATGGCGATATCAGATCCCGTCAGGATCGCTAGCGTGACAACTGTCAAACCGATTATCAGCCCGGCAATGGTTGCAAAATCAAACTGCATAGATCTCGATCCGCCTCTATTATATTTTTTCTTCTCATTCGAATATTGGATTTTGCAACCTCAAACTCTATCTTGCAAGAGGCAAAAATCATCACATTCGCTTATAATTCCGTACGTTAGATCATTCTTTCAGAAATTCTAGCTATTTTGCAACTTGTCGTTGGCAAAAATAAATAGATATAACTGTAACGCATGAAACACGTTACAAAGAAAATGATAAAAGAAATGACTGCGTCGTATCGGCTTTCTACAGACATTTTGTTTTTTCACTTTTTTTGCAATCTTCTTTCATAGATACTATCCAGACGTTAATATTTCTTTAGCTTGCAAAGATTGGGGTTGTTTTGTGCAGGGCGTTTAAGTTATCCGCTATTCTTTTTCTATTTTTAAGCCTGTTTGCCCTGCAAGCACAGGCACGCCCATTGCAAATCTGTACCCATCGCGGTTTTGAACCCTATGTCATTCAGGGAAAAGATTCTTTAACCGGGATCGATATCGAAATTGTCCTCGCTATTTTAAACAATCTCAAACAACCTGCAGAGATTAAAGCCTATCCGTGGAAGCGCTTGATAAGCCTCATTGAAAACGGGGAATGCGATATGGGGTTTTCCTTATTCGATACGGATGACCGACGTGATTTTGCCCGTTATCTTTTTACCGTCCCCATGCATTATTCCACCTTCAGCGTTTTTGTGCGTCGATCCAATCCATTAAAATTCAATCGAATTTCAGATTTTTTTAATTTACGGATTGCACATAATCGCGGGTTTGCTCTGTCCGTCGGATTTGAACAGGCCATTGCAGACGGAAAGATAAAACGCCTGCAATTCGATAACGTAAAGAGCGCCATTAAAATGCTGGAAAACGGGCGCTTAGACGCCATTATAGATAACGAAGCCCGCTTTAGATATTACCTGAAAAAGCAAAATAAACTGGGGATAATCAAGTCCCTGAATATTCCGTTTATGCCACACCAGCCCGCTTTTCTCGTCCTGTCCCGCAAATCGAATATGACAGACATCGACAAAATCAAGCGCCGATTCGAAAGGGAACTAAAGACGCTCCATCTCAACGGCACCATTTTAGCCATTAGCAATAAATATCTAAATTAGAGCAAATCCCGCGTAATCTAAAACAGATTACGACGACATATTTACGTAAAATCAATAAGCTAGAATAACATGCTTCTGAATCAGATTGAATGAGACATGCCCTAAGATCCCGTTTGCGCAAGATTATGTTCGTCGTCTTGAATGCCCGCTTCCAAGCGTGCTTTCAATCGTGAACAGCGTGTACGTTCACTCTCCGACTTCAATTGTCCACAGGCTGCTAGAATATCCTGACCACGCGTGACACGAATCGTCGCCGTATAGCCGGCGCGGTTCAGAATTTCTGTAAAGCGTTTCTGTGTTTTACGATCTGAACATTCATACTCACTGCCCGGCCACGGGTTAAATGGAATGAGATTGAACTTACAGGGAATGCCCTTGACCAATCGCGTCAATTCACGTGCGTCTGCTTCAGAATCGTTGATCCCTTTCAGCATAACGTATTCAAAGGTCACGCGACGCGCATTAATCGCTGCCGGATAATCACGCACGGCGGCCATCAGGTCTTTGAGGGGATATTTTTTATTGATCGGCATGATCTCATTTCGCACATCATCGCGGGGCGCATGTAAACTAATCGCCAACTCCACATCAGCCTGTTCGCCAAGACGGCGTATTTCAGGAACAACGCCGCTGGTTGACAATGTGATACGTCGCTTGGATAAAGAGATACCTTCTTGATCCATCAGGATTTTCAAAGCTTTCACGACATTGTCAAAGTTATAAAGCGGCTCCCCCATCCCCATCAAAACGATGTTTGACAACAAACGCTTATCACCGGGCGGAGACGGCCATTCATTATAACTGTCACGCGCAGCCATAAATTGACCGACAATTTCAGCCGCACTTAAATTTCGCACCAGCAATTGTGTGCCCGTATGACAGAACTTGCACGTCAACGTACAACCAACCTGAGAGGAAATACAAACCGCACCGCGTTCTTCTTCCGGGATGAAGACCGTTTCCGCTTCGTTATTGTCGTCAAATTTGAACAACCATTTGCGCGTCCGATCTACAGAGGTCAGTTCCTCAGAAACATGCGGGCGGGAAATGATGAAATGATCTGCCAACTTGCCATGCAAATTTTTGGAAATATTGGTCATTTTTGAAAAATCAGTGACGCCGTAATGATAGATCCATTGCCAGATCTGTTTGGCACGAAAGCCTTTTTCACCAATACGTTCCATTTCGGCCTTCAGCTCTTCACGGCTAAGGCCGACCAAGTCGATGCGTTGGTCGCTCATTTCATTAATTTCCTGAGTATTGTGCTCGGTTATTCCAAGCGGTCGGCGCATCTATACAGGAAAACGACCTTGATTGCAAATCCCGTCATTGGAAAGACTATAAAAAGGAGAGAACAAGGTCAACTCGAGCTGCGACGACGCATTTGCGCTCAACCAAAGACGTCTTATTTTCTAAATACCTTGATCTGATCGATGATATAACGCCCCATTTTCAGGCGCAAGCCATTGACTTCTTCGCGTAAATTCAACAAGGCACCGGCGACACCGGCCGTTTCTGTCATGTTCGACTCGACCAATGCGCGCAACGTGACCATATCCTGTTCTAATTTCAGAGTCCGCGCGGATTGTTCCTGTGCACCACGTTCCAGATCGCTGGTGCGTTGACGTGTATTTTCCAGATCGGTTCGTACCACGCGAACCTGACTGGCTAAATCTTTCAAGCCCCCTTCACCTTCGACGATTTCCATCAAATCGGCCATGTCTTTGCGCACGGCATATAAGGCTTTCTGGTAACCGGAAATTTCACCGCGCATCACATCAACTTCTTTATGAACGTCGTCCGCTTTCATCGCGGCTCGTTCCATGCGTTGTGTTCGCGCACGAATGCCTTTTAATTCGACCTGTTGGCGTTCCATCGCCAGATAAGCTTGTTTCAAAAGGGTGCGGATATTCTGAATATCACCTGCTTGGGCTGAACTGGGCTCGCGCGCCACATCGTGAATACGTTCCACCAATTCATCAACCGTCCCTTTCAGGGCTTTATAACGGGCTTTGGTGCTATCGCGCTGCAAACGCAGCTTATTCATTTCCAGTTCACGTTCTTTAAGATATTGCTCATGGCGTTTAACGGCGTCCGGGCGAATGCCAAATCGTTTTGCGGCAGATGCCAATCCCGGTGTCAGCGGCGAACGGCGCAAGGGCGTAATATTTTGCGTATGCGCTGTTTCCGTTAAAATCTGTTGTGCCTGTGCCATATTTTGCGCTCTCCCAAACACATAACGTGTTCATAAAACAAATCCATTCGACCTATCATGACGCATAAAAGTGATCAGATCGTTAACAAGCATATTTTTGTAAGATGAAAAAAAGAACCGATAAACAATAATCGAAGGGAGGGGAGATAGAAGGGTTACGAAGACAGATTGGGCGGAGGATCAAAAACTCAAAACGCGTGGAGGCAAGTCACAAGAGGGTGGGATATAGAGTGACGATGAGCTTTCAATCCTCCTAGTCTGTCCGGTTCGATCATTTTCGTTTATCGGTTCTAACAGGGATAAACTATGTGTTTACAAAACCAGTATCCGATAAAAAAACATCCCTGTATATCCGCACGAATACTTGCGTAATAACCCAACCCGTAAGTTTACTATTATTCAAAAGTATCAATTAAATGGATAATACCCCTATAAAAAAACCGCCGCACTCAATCAGAGTACGGCGGCCTTCATTTTAGCAGTCAGATGGTAAAACAGCCTTAGTGTTTTACATCTGCCCATATTTTACGCTTCAAAGCATAAAGCATAGCTGTCAAAACCAACAGGAACAGCATAACTTTCAAGCCCAAAGATTTACGTTCGTCCAGCTCAGGCTCAGCAGCCCAGTTCAGGAACGCAACGATATCTTCTGCATGTTGTGCAGCTGTTGCTTCGGTGCCATCTTCATACTCAACCAGCTCGTCCATCATTTGCGGCGGCATGGACGTATAATAGCCCGGGAAGTACACATTGAAGTTTTTGTCTTCGTTCAGAATAAAGCCTTTCTGATGCATGACTTCTTCTGGCACTTCATCCATATAGCCTGTCAGGAAGCTGTAAACATATTCCGGACCGCCCAAACGAGCTTTGGCAATCAAAGACAGATCCGGCGGCAAAGCACCGTTCGCATCAATCGCAGCCGCATCGTTCGGATAAGGGCTGACAAATTTATCAGACGGCTTGGCTTCACGTGTGAAGAATTCGCCATCGTCATTCAACAAGGCACCCGCGTCGCCATGTGGCAAACGGATTTCTTTCTCCGCTGCAATTTCCTTGATCTCGTCTTCTGTAAAGCCGAGCGCAGACAGGTTACGATAAGCAACCAAACGCAGGGAGTGACAAGCTGAACAGACTTCGTTGTAAATCTGGAAACCGCGACGCAATTGCTTTTGATCATATTGACCGAAGAAACCTTCGAACGACCAGTTTACGTCTTTTAGTTCCGGCACATAAGCACCACCGGAAGCCTGGGCTGCACCAGCACTCAATGTCAGGGCAGCAACAGCAGCAATAAACAGTTTACGCATGTTACGCGTCCTCCGATTTCTTGAGTACGGCAGCGGAAATGCTTTCCGGCAGATCGACGACTTTCTCAATCTTGCTCATCAACGGCAAGATCACGAGGAAGTGGGCGAAATAGTACAGGGTCGCAAGCTGCGCCATGATGATGTAAGACCCTTCGGCCGGTTTTTTACCAAGGTAACCAAGGAAAACACAATCAAGGAACAGGATCCAGAAGAACCATTTGTAAACCGGGCGGAACTTACAGGATTTCACCTTGGAACGATCCAGCCACGGCAACACCATCAACAAAATGATGGACGCAAACATCGCCAAAACACCACCCAGTTTCGCCGGGATAATGAAGATGTCGAATGTAATCGCACGCAGGATCGCATAGAACGGCAGGAAGTACCATTCCGGCACGATATGCGGCGGTGTCACCATCGGGTTTGCAGGGATATAGTTGTCCGGCTCACCAAAGAAGTTCGGTGCCCAGAAAACAAAGAACAGGAAGAACATAAAGAACAGACCCATCCCGAACAGATCTTTGATCGTGAAGTACGGGTGGAAAGGAATGCTGTCTTCCGGCTGTTTCATTTCAACACCCAGCGGGTTGTTGGATTTTACAGCGTGCAAAGCCCACAGATGCAAACCAACGAATGCGAACAGAACGAACGGCAACAGGTAGTGCAAGGAGAAGAAACGGTTCAATGTCGGGTTATCAACAGAGAAACCACCCCACAGCAACGTTACGATGAAGTCACCAACGATCGGGAAGGCCGAGAACAAGTTGGTAATAACGGTCGCGCCCCACAGGGACATTTGGCCCCACGGCAGAACGTAACCCATAAAGGCCGTGCCCATCATCAACAACATGATGATCACACCGAGGATCCAAAGGATCTCGCGCGGGCCCTTATAAGAACCGTAGTACAGACCGCGGAAAATGTGGACATAAACGACAATAAAGAACATCGACGCGCCGTTCATGTGGATATAGCGGATCAACCAACCATAGTTGACGTCACGCATGATGCGTTCAACAGAATCAAACGCCATATCAACGTGCGGCGTATAGCTCATGACCAGAAAAATACCGGAAACGACCATAACAATTAAAACAGTGAGCGCAAGGGAACCAAAGTTCCACCAGTAGCTCAGATTGCGCGGCGTCGGATAGCCGGCAGTGGAGTGGTGCATCAAAGAGAAGACCGGTAGACGATCATCAACCCATTTGACGACTGGGTTATTCCATTCAGGAGAACTCATTTATCGGGCCCCTTATCCAATCTTGACGTGTTCGTCGTCGAGGAATTCGTACGGCGGAACGGCGAGGTTCAACGGTGCCGGACCTTTGCGAATACGACCAGACGTATCATAGTGAGAACCGTGGCACGGACAGAACCAGCCACCGAAATCACCGCGCGGATCGCCGGGCTTCTGACCAAGCGGTACACAACCCAGGTGGGTACATACACCAATCAAAATCAGCCATTCCGACTTTTGAACGCGATCAGCGTCTTTTTGAACGTCAACCATGGACGCACTGTCGTCTTTAGCGGCTTGTTCGATCTCTTCCGCGTTGCGGTGGCGAACAAATACCGGTTTCCCGCGCCATACTACAGTGACGCTTTGCCCTTCCTCGATCTGGGAAATATCTACTTCTGTGGTAGACAATGCCAGAACGTCAGCAGCAGGGTTCATGCTGTCAACGAAAGGCCAGATCGCGCCTGCAACACCTGCTGCACCGACGGCAGAAGTCGCCAGCAGCAGGAAGTCGCGGCGAGATTCACCGTCTTCCGTCTTATTCTCTACGTTAGTAGCCGTATCAGCCATGTTTTACCTCATTTTTGTCCCCGAACGCGAATCGGGGTGCCCAAGTCGTTGCCTTCAATCAAGCAGAAAACCTCTGCGATATCATGGTGTCTTCCAAAATGGGAAAAGACACAATGACAAAACTCAATTAACAACGTGACCCGACCTAAAATGAAGGACGAGTCGCGCATCCGTATAATGCATTTCGCCTGACAAGAAAAGGTTTAACCTGTACAAATCCATGAAATTATGTTGCGAATTGCCTTAATTTAGGTGTAGTTAATAACGACTCTTAATTGGAAGGATTTTTTACGTGCGTTTGGCCTTGTTTCAACCCGATATTCCACAAAATACCGGAACCCTTCTTCGACTCGCCGCTTGTATGAACATCGGTGTCGACATTATCGAACCTTGTGGATTTGTTCTTGATGACAAACGTATGCGCCGCGCCGGGATGGATTATCTACATCGCGTCGATTTAATTCGCCATAACAGTTGGAACGCTTTTGTTGATGCAAAAAAAACACAAGGCGGCCGGTTGATCCTGCTGTCAACCAAAGCCGCCCATATCTATACCGAATTTGAATACCGCCCCGACGATACCTTGTTATTGGGTCGCGAAAGCCAAGGTGTTCCTACCGATGTCCATGATCACGCCGATGAACGCCTGATCATTCCAATGTCAGAAGGGATGCGCTCTATTAATGTCGCCATTAGCGGAGCAATGGTTCTGGGGGAAGCCCTGCGCCAAACCGGTGGTTTCCCCAACTGAACAAACCAGATTTAAGCCTTTAAGGTATAAAGGTTACGATAATCCGCTGGCTTGACGATTTTCCCCAACAGACAACAAAACGGGTCATGCAACGCACAAATCAGCTTGCCGCGCCATGACCCTTTTTTTGACAGGCCCAAACGGAATTTCACTTCCGCTGTACGATGATGAACAAACGGGACGATCAAAGCCGTCGCCCATTTGGAACGGCGCATCAACCGGACATAGGGCACCGCCCAAAAATGATATCCCTCCATAAAAGACGGAGCTAAATATTTATGTGCAAAGACAAGACAGGCTTTTTGATCAAAGGAAGACATCAAACCTTGTGTTCCCATTTCTGTACAAATAACTTTTGCACCGCTTTCGCCACCATCACCATTGGCTTCCGAGCCGTCTGTGTCAGACGCAGAACCGACACCTTCGCCCGTATTTCCGCCATCACCGCCTTCACGGTTTGCTTGAGGTTTCTCCTTCTTTTTTGGGGTTGTTTGTTTTTGCGTTTTTCTGTCAGCTTGTGCATCCGCCTTGGCTGTCTGCGAACCGCCTGAATCTGAAATTGTTTGCTCCCCACTGATCGGGTTGCTCCACGGGGTCAACTGACTGTCAGTGGTCCCCGTTGTCTGTAAACGGCCTGTATTTGCCGCCGCAGGAACCGGCACATTATTGTTTATGTTTTGTTCTTGTTTTTTTGAAGTGACCTGAACCGGTTGCGAGCGTCTACGTTCAAATTCCGCAACCGTGATCGTTTGTGATGCATTTTTTCTATTTTTATAATACCCCTGACCTAAACGCCCCATTGCATCCGGGACATAAACCCAATCCTGCGCACTGAAAATCGTTTCCGACATCTGCTTTTGCTCCTGTTCCAAAATAATAGACCTCCTTCATTTAAGGTATTTATTCCTTTAAACAACCCTTTATGGAAAAAATTCATATGACCTATCCAATAAAACAGATGCATATCCTTTTTAAATCAGGCATCCTGTTACTGTTTTTAAAGGAGAAGAGAATATGAGTGTGGAATTTCTAATCACAGCTTTCATTGTGGTCCTTCTGCCCGGCACCGGCGTTATTTATACCGTTTCCATTGGGTTATTTCGGGGCACGACCTTTTCCTTATGGGCCGCCTTGGGCTGTACGTTCGGTATTGTGCCACATATGCTGGCTTCCATTCTCGGACTCGCCGCCCTGATGCATACCAGCGCACTTGCCTTCCAAACGGTTAAATATGCCGGTGTGGTCTATCTTTTGTATCTCGCATACGGCATGTGGAAGGAAAAGGGCACCCTGTCCGTCAAACAGTCGATCAACATAGAAACGGCGCCCGTGTTGCGTTTCATGGCACATTGATCAATGTGTTGAATCCCAAACTC
>LLEK01000171.1_pt1 | contig 11568 bp, 14 predicted proteins | sample 595821 | NCBI WGS metagenome assembly LLEK01 (sample SAMN02919311, study PRJNA255460) | bioreactor metagenome | biome: chemostat; feature: culture 2011_25.1; material: sediment; isolation source: day79 25degC chemostat 2011 inoculated with Wadden Sea sediment taken from... | place: Germany: Bremen ...
ATCGGCAAAGGCCGCATCATCTAAAGAAGGGGGAAGCGTTGCCATTCTGTCGTATGGGACACGTTTGGCCGAAGCTTTATTGGCTGCTGAAAAGCTGGAGGCATTAGGTTTGGCAACAACCGTTGCCGATGACCCGTTTTGCAAAACCGATTGACCGGGATTTGGTACGACAATCTTGCCAATAACCATGAAGTTCTGATCACGGTTGAAGAAGGCAGTGCCGGTGGGTTCGGTGCCCATGCCGTACAGTATATGTTAAGCGAAGGCCTGATGGATGGTACGTTGAAAGTGCGTTGTTTGACAATGGAAGATAAATTTGTCGATCATGGTAATGTTCATCAACAGTATGAGGCTGCTGGCATTAATGCCTCCGGTATGGTTCGTGCAGTTTTAAAAGCTTTGGGACGATCAGCAGAAGATGCCCAACGTGCCTGAACATAAGAAACAGAAAGTCACAAAAACCCGGTTGGATCAATTGTTGGTCGATCGGGGGCTGGTGGAATCACGCACGCGCGCCCAAGCCATGATCATGGCGGGCAATGTCTATTCTGAGACCAAACGTCTGGATAAGGCGGGGCAGAAAGTTGCCGAAGATATTGCGATTGAACTGAAAGGTCAGGACCATCCGTGGGTATCACGTGGTGGTTTGAAACTGGTCAAGGGACTGGATGAATTTGATATCGCGGTTGATGGGTTTATTGGCATTGATGTTGGATCATCTACAGGTGGGTTTACAGACGTTTTACTGACACGTGGTGCGACAAAAGTTTACAGTGTTGATGTCGGTCATGGTCAGCTTGCCTGGAAATTACGATCCGATGAACGCGTTGTCGTGATGGAACGCACAAACGCTCGTCATTTGACGGCGGACGATATCCCGGATGCGGTTGATATCGTGGTGTGTGATGCCAGCTTTATCGGTTTACAAACGGTTTTACCTGCTGCCATGGATTTGGTGCGTAGTGGTGGTTATTTGGTCGCCTTGATCAAGCCACAGTTTGAAGTGGGTAAAGGGCGTGTCGGCAAAGGTGGTGTTGTGCGTGAACCGGAATTACATCAAGAAGTCTGCGATAAAATCGAAAACTGGCTGAATGAATTGGATGACTGGTCCGTTGTCGGTTTGACACAAAGTCCGATCAAGGGGCCGGAAGGCAATATCGAATTCCTGATTTGCGGGCAGAAGACAAAAACGACTTAAGCGGTCAATATATCCAGCATAAGACTGGTTAGACGGCGGCGCAGTCCATTTTGCGGCCAGACGACATACACCGGCATTGATGAAACGCCCCAATCCGGTAAAACTTCAATTAAATCCCCGGTTTTAAGGGTGCGGTCCAGTAAATCGACAGGCGGTGTTGAGAGGCCAAGTCCATGACAGGTGAGCTCATACATCGCCTGCACATTATCAACTTCGATTTGTGACTGTGAATAAATTTTATGAGAGGTCCCATCAGGGGCAATCAACTGCCGGTAAGGGGGCATCATTTTCATTTTGATCCAGTCCCAGTTTGATAGATCATCGGCATGGGCTGGCGTGGGATGTCTGTGGTAATAGGTTTTACTGCAAACCAGTTTGCGTTCGATCTGTCCGATTTTGCGTGATTTTAAGGTGCTATCGCCCATTTTCCCAACTCGTAAGGCTAGATCAATGCCGTGTTCGATCAAATCGACACGTTCATCTGTGAACCGGATATCCAGTGCGACCTGTGGGTAAATGCTACAAAAATTGTGCAATACGTTTCATGCTCGAATTTTGAATTAATCCTGACGGGCATCGTTAAAACCAAATGCCCGGATGGGATTTCTGAACCGTCGCTTAGATGGTCCAAGGCATGATGGGCTGCTTCCACCATAATTTGTGCTTGATCAAAAACGTTTTGGCCCTCTTTTGTCAGGGACAGCTTACGGGTTGTCCGATAGAGAAGGGGAACACCGTGGCGGCGTTCAAGATCGCTGATTTGATGACTGACAACGGATGGGGAGAGATGAAAATGACGGGCGCATTCACGAAACGACCCAAGTTCAACCGTTTTGACAAAAAGCGCCAAGGCGCGAAGGTCATCAATCATTATATCATTTTCCAGAACAGTATAATTTTATAATTCTGTATAATAATATATTTATGGCGTGATTACATTCCTTTCAACAGAGAAAGGAGATTTATATGACGCTTTTTTTGGCGATGGCCAGTTTTGCAATGGCGCTTTCCATATCGCCGGGCCCTGTCAATATGGTGACGTTGGTGTCTGGGGTGAATAATGGTGTCATTCGGACGTTACCCTTCGTTACGGGCGCCTGCGTAGGGTTTACGGCATTGCTTTATATGACGGGGTTGGGGATTGGTGCCCTGTTGCAAAACTATCCGCACGTCATGGATATTTTGCATTTTGGGGGGACGGCCTTTATTTTTTATATTGGCATGCGTCTGGCCTTTGCCAAAGGAGGTCTGGAAAAATCGCAAGCAAGGTTACCAAAATTCCATGAAGGTTTTTTGCTGCAATGGCTAAATCCGAAAGCATGGATTGCGTGCTTGTCCGGTGTCGGGGCTTTTGCAAGTGGTGAAAATGAAGCAAATTTAATGATCTTTTGCTTTCTCTATTTCCTTATATGCAGCGTAGGTGTGGGATTTTGGGCTGTGCTGGGGGCTGGGGCACAACATTTTCTGGATGATGAAAAGCGATTGAAAATTTTCAATCGCACGATGGGGGCAATCTTATGCGGGGTGGCAATCTATTTACTTTTTGAAATGTAAACTCATGCGCTCAAATTGTTTTGAGTTGTTCTATTTTGATCGGGAGAAAGCTTTGTAGTAAACTACCTGTCGGTGAGAGAATTCATCGAGGGCTCCAGAAAGGAGAAAATTATGAATACGGTAGCGACAAATGCGCTCTCTGCATTGGCTGGGGAGGCGCGAACAAAGACTCATCTTTCTAACAAGGGAGGCGACAGTTTCGCCACGACCCTTGCGTCAATTTCCAATCATATATCCAAGCGCCAGTTCGACAAGGCATCAAGCCTGATTGCTCGTCTGGATAAAGATGAGGCAATCGTAAAAAAACTAAAACAGGCATTGGAAGATGCGAAGTTAGCGCAAAAACTTGAAGAACAACGCCGTAATGAAAGCGAAGCATTGAGGAAGATGCGCACGGCTGTTGACAGGGCCCGTGATGCCGAAAAAGATCGTGCACGGCAGAAAATCGAAGAAATCAAGCAAGAAATTGCCATGTTGATGATGATGGCACGTATCAACCCCAAAGCGGTTGCCCGACGTCTTGCCCAGTTATCAAAGGAGTTGGCGGCTGCTGTCAAAGCATATGGTGGTGCGAGTACGTCGAGTTCTGCATTGACCGGAGCCGCGGCTGCAGGCGGAGGAACTGCTGCAGCCTCAGGCGGGGATGCAGCGGGTGCAAATGCGCAAGCGGCCGCATCAACGGCAGATACAGCAACCGTATCTGGTGCAAACTCTGTTCCGACAACATCACAGGGTGAGGAAGGCAAAAACAATCCTTCACAAGATAGCGCGCAGGGACAAAAAGAGCAGACACAAACAGAAGAGAAAGAAAAACTAAAAGCCGAGTTGATGGGCATTGCTGAAAAACAGGCTGAACAACTCTCTCGCACAAAAGAGGATCGAGAGTTTATGGATGCTGTCCGGAATGTGAAACAGCAGTTAAAATCCCTTATTGAAATTGTGAAACGCCAGCTTGAATTAGAGAATAAGGGTAAAGGTCGCAATGAAGATAATGATGATATCAAATCTGCGGAAGAATCGTTGGGTGATGTCGATACGGAACTCGCAAATATACAAAGCAATGTTTTAACGGTTCAGCTTTCTGTCAATATTTCCGTTTAAAAGAGAAACCCGTGAACGAGGCTGCGCAATATAATGGCGATTGCAGCACCAAGCAAAGCGGGTTTTAAAACTTCTGCTACCCGTTGACCGGCAGAAATGAGAACGGCAATCCCGGCGACATCGTAGGGGTGAATGAGAAAGCCTGCCAATCGGTTGACTTCCTGAATGGTGATTTGGCCTTGATCTAAAAAATCTTTTACAACGCCCATCATTGCGGTTCCGCCCGCGATATATTTACTGATGGTTGCCATGATGACGCTGCCGGGTAAGTTAAGGGTATTGAGAAGCGGGGTAAGTGCCTCCTCAAGAAAGGTCATAACACCAGCTTCGCGCATGATGGATACAAAGACGAGGGCAAGGACCAGCATCGGAATTGCACCGACCGTGATTTTTAAGGCTTCGGCGCCGGCCTTGTTAATGACATCAAGGACGCCTTTTGGGCCATCGGCATCTTTATGTTTGACGATCATGGGGTTGTCATCGTCGCGGTCTGGTAGATTTCGCGCAAATACGTGATAGGTCAGGGCAGCGCCGATGAGGCCACATATAGCTGAGACACCCATTGTGACGGGCGCATTCAGGCCAAGGGCCGCCATTGGAAAGACGACATTGGCCTGTGCCATTCCCAATACCATAGCGAGTGTCGCAGCAATATGACGTCGTGGCGAGCCACCCTTATCCATCATGGCGAGGGTGGCCATAGGGGCGGCAAAACTGACGAACAGAACCTGTATCATGGCAAAGACGCCAAGGCCGGGCAACCCAAAGGGACGTAATATGGGGGCAACAATGTTAACGAGACGGTCCAACAGACCTTTGGCTTCCAAAAGACGCATTATGCTAAGCATAACGATCATAACAGGCAATAAAACAAAAAGCGCGAGTTCGACACCGGCGCGTCCTGCATGAAGAATGATGGAAGCAAATTCGCTCATAGTAATATAGCCCTTATTGGTCAGGGCATCTATGTATCAGAAAATGGGAAAAAGAAAAACCGTCCCGGGCGTGGGGGTAGGAACAGGGGGGGAAGTCGCCCAGGACGGTAGGAAACGTGGCTGTCTCAATCTTCATTCATGACGAAATCAGATATCATCAACTTAGTGAGGTCATTATTAATCCGACTCTTCTACTCTGTCAATATAAATTGTAATAATTATAAGTTACGATCTTATGACGGAGACGCGTCGGGATTTTCTAACGGGACAGACCATGGTATTCGGGGTTGGGGATCATATCCAAACCGTGCGCCATCCTATTGGTATAATTGAAAAATGCGGTAACATCCGTAATGTCGCAAATGGCATCATCTCCCCATCCGACTTGTTTAAGGGCCGCGCGATCCTCGTCACAAATATCATGGGGGGTGGCTGTCAATTTCCATGCATAGTCGAGCATTGTACGCTGTTTTTTATCAAGCTCCGCGATTCTATAATTCATCACCAGCATTTCACCCAGTTGCGGATCACCTGAGAGTTCGCGCACGGTTTGACCGTGGGCAACAAGGCAATAATAACAACGATTGCAGCTGGACACGACAACGGCAATCATCTCGCGTTCCAATTTGGTTAAAACAGAATCGCCCAGCATCAATTGGTTGTAGAATTTACTGAAGGTGCGAAATTTATCAGCGTTAAATGTAAAGGCCCGCAGGACGTTGGGCACCATTCCTAGCTTTTCTTCGCATTTTGCGAAATACGTCTGAATGTCGTCATCCAGTTTGGTTTGATCGGGCAGGGCCACTTTGACGATATGATCGGGTTGCGGCATGTTTTCCTCCTGTTACTTATGTTCGGTTTACATATTGTTTGTTATATGAACAAAGTATTATCATATTTGTCAGACAAAAGAAAAGAAAAAATAATACCCGGCATAATCAATCTATGCCGGGTAAAAATTATTTAGGTTTTACAATGAGTTGAAAAGCGGCGCTGTGGCCTTTATCGCTGACCAACACAAAGGCTAGGGTTGTTTGGTCTGGGTATTGATCAAGGTTGTTGATTGTAAATGTTTGTTTGTTTGTACTGAGATCAGTTCCCAAGGCATAGGTTTTGAAAGTGGGAACTGGTGTTATTGTCCCTTGATAACGTAGATTATATTTAGTGTTGGGCTCACCATTCACGGAGAGAGTGAAGCTATTATTGGCAGATGTCAGGCTTTCAGGCGTTAGGTTCATACTAATCCCGGCAACAAGTTTAACGTTTAGGGTATCGTTCGCGCCGCGATCATCAAAGATATGCACCGGGTATGTGCCATAATCGTTTCGATTTCCTTTCCATGTGACAGCAAATTCTGTATCACCATCGCGGTTGATGCTGCGTTGGAAAGTGAGCCCGCTTGGGCGTTTGGTCATGGTGGTGCGAACAGGTGATTTACCGCCAAATACGGAAACATGGCGTGTCTCACCAACCACAAGACTGATTTCTTTTTCTGACAAGGTTAAGGCCTTTGGCCCGCCAAGGTTTTCACAATCCGCAAAGTTAAAGGGGGCTGATTTCTTAAGAGCATTTGCGAGTCCGTCTTGAATATTGGCAATACGATTTTTTAGTAAATTATGAGTTTCTACCAAGGTTGTGATGTCATGGTGAGCTTGGGCAAGCTTTTGCTTTGATTCTTGGGCTTCTTCTTCGCTCTCCAGACCTTCCTCCAGGGGCTCAGGCGTCGAAACTTCTGTCGTATCTATCTGCTGACTGACGAAGCCATAAAGCGATGTCGCATCGCCAAGATAGCGCATTGAACTTTGCTGAACTGTGTCGAAAACGGTGCTTGGGTTGGGCAAAGTCTCATCAAGCAATTCGCGTATATTGTCATCCAATTCGATCAACTTCTGGGTAATCTCGGCAGCGGCTTTAGAGAGTTTGTCTTTATGCTGATCAATAATGTTTTTACTATTGTTTAAGACCGGTTTGAGCTTTAGCAGTTCAAGCTCAATGTTGCGTGCCGTTTTAATAAGGGAGGGATAATCAGGGTTTTTCGTTTTGAAACCAGTGATCTCGTTATTTAGTTTGTCATATTCAGTAGATAGCGCATTAATTTTTGCATAGTAAGGTACAACAGGGTCTGTGAGTAATCCATTTGCCCGACGCATGATGCAGGCGGCGGCCTTGGCCCCCGTTCGATAAATTTTTCGGCGTTGTTCCGGGGCGAGAATGCGAGAGCCTGAATAAAGAACGGCAGAACCAATGCCAAAACGGGCGATATTGTCTGTTGATGTTTCTGTGACTGCAGCCCAAATTGTTGCGGCGGCTAAACCCAAAACCCCGACATTCAACATAGATTGTGCATTTGTCAAATCATCAGCCGCATTGCGATAGCTTTTCCAGGCAATCAGTGTATCGGCAAAAGCGAGACAGCTATCCGTGTGGTAAAAATCATTTAAGGAGAGTTGATCGGTGGATAATGATGTGTTCGTGCAAATACGATGTGCCGGACTGGGGATATTTGATAATAAATCCAAATTTTTTGAAATAGGTGTGTCGACAGGCTCAAACAGAGCACAACCAGATAGATAAAATGCAACAGTACAAATAGCACTATTGCGAAGTAATTGTTTTCGTAACATTTTTCGCTCCCTAAACTTATATTTAATGATGTTTTTTATAATTATTATACAATTATACATCATTTAAATTCTATTTATAAGTGTTTTATTCGCGCGGTGATTGTTTAGGGGCGCTCAGGATGAATTGTTGGATGATCCAGATAAAGAATAAGATGAACCCAATGCTATAGGATGCAGCAGAGACAATGCCCCAAGGGGAGAGATCGAGGATCTCCATCAGTAAGCGGGCGACAACGGAAAGACTTAGGAAGGCGAGCATCCACAGCAACGCGCGCGGAATGTGAATTTTTATGCGCAGGCGTTGTTGTGTGGTTCGGCACATGATGGTCAAGGTCAGTGTACCAAGGGCGGCAATTGTAATTGTGTGAATGCCAAGGATGGAATAGGGGGTATCTAAAATCTGCCCCATCGTGCGCAAGACAATCCCAATCAACAACCACGCAAATCCAATATGAAGCCAAAGACATTGTGGATTGCGACAAAGGCGGACAACTTGCCAGTGATAAAGGCGCATGATGAGGCAAAAACTTAAAGAAAGCCCACCCGCGACAGAAAGAAAATTCAGGCCGCTTAAGTCGCCGATGACAAGGACGAGGAGAGCAAAAAAGCCCTTTTCTTCCCAATAGGATTGCGCGCCGGGTTTTAAATGATCGTCAAAGGCCTGCATTGCCCCATTGGTGACAGCGGTGACCACACGCCCGCCCATCATATATACCATCGCACAAATCAGATTGAGCCCAAAGATCAAGCCGCGTTCTTCGCCTAAATCCCAGATGTTCATTCGTCCGAGTTGGAAAAGAGTCTCACCGACGCTAAAGGCGGTTAAAATGGGGGCAAAGGCAAGGTTTCGCCAGCTTTTCGCATTCTTGAATAACGGAACAGCGGCCAGTATAGCGAGTAAAACCGGGAAGGAAATATAAAGGACTGCCGTGAGTAAAGCGGGGAGGTCTGGAAAAAATAAAGCGGCCCGCCCCGCCATCCAAAGGACGGTTAATAAAGCCAGATTGATCTTTTTGACACCATTGAGCAAAAATCCGGTCATAACGGCAAGCGCAAAACCGAAAATCATCTCATGGGCATGATCCTGTGCACTTAGGCTCAAGTCCACAATCCCCAGATAACTGAGGATCCAGAGGGGAATGGAAAGCGCAGCGTGGAGTGCCGCCAGCGGGTAAAACAGGCGATAGGCCTGTCGCGTTTTTTGAAAAAGGCCCGCCCCAGCCACAGGACTTAGCCCTGCTGGGCGCGGTGCAACATCATATGATCGGCAAGAACGCAGGCCATCATGGCTTCGGCCACAGGAACACCGCGAATACCGACGCAAGGATCGTGGCGCCCTTTGGTGATCAGGTTACATTCGTTACCGTGAATGTCGATGGTTTTACGTTCCACCAGAATGGAGCTGGTGGGTTTAATGGCCACACGTACAACAATGTCCTGCCCGCTGGAAATACCGCCTAGGATCCCGCCTGCATGGTTGGATAGAAAAACAGGTTTGCCATCTTCTCCCATGCGGATTTCGTCGGCATTTTCTACACCATTCAGGCTAGCCGCCTCAAAACCGTCACCAATTTCGACACCTTTGACCGCATTAATCGACATCATTGCCTTGGCGAGATCTGCATCCAGTTTGTCATAAACCGGTTGCCCCCAACCAACGGGAACGCCTTTGGCGACAATTTCAAGAACTGCCCCGATGGAAGACCCTTCTTTGCGGATACCATCCAGATAGGTTTCCCAATCTTTTGCCATAACCGGGTCAGGGCAGAAGAAGGGGTTGTTGTCAATTTCTGCCCAATCAAAACGGCTGCGATCAATTTTATGCGGGCCGATTTGAACCAGATAGCCTTTAATGTCAATCGCGTCGCCTAAGACTTTGCGCGCAATGGCACCGGCAGCAACCCGCATGGCGGTTTCGCGTGCGCTGGATCGTCCACCACCACGGTAATCGCGGATACCGTATTTTTCCCAATAGGTATAATCGGCGTGACCGGGACGGAACTTGTCTTTGATCTCGCCGTAGTCTTTGGATCGTTGATCCGTATTGATGATTTCCAGACCAATGGATGTGCCGGTTGTTTTCCCTTCAAACACACCGGAGAGGATGCGAACCTCGTCCGGTTCTTTGCGTTGTGTGGTAAAACGGCTGGTACCGGGTTTACGTTTTTCCAACCAGACTTGAATGTCTTCTTCCTTAAGCTCAATTTGCGAAGGCACGCCATCGACAACGCAGCCAATGGCGGGACCGTGGCTTTCGCCAAAAGTGGTGAAGCTGAAAACGTGACCGAAACGGTTACCGGACATTTATTTGGCCTTTTGATCGTTTAAGAAGTCGCAATATCGGGGGCGTCCACCGCCTTCATCCCGACGATGTGATACCCGCAATCAACGTGATGGGTTTCCCCTGTGACACCGGAAGACAGATTGGACAGAAGGTAAAGGCCGGCACCGCCAACGTCTTCCAAGGTGACGTTGCGACGAAGTGGGGAGTTTAATTCGTTCCATTTCAGGATATAACGGAAATCGCCGATCCCGCTGGCCGCCAGTGTTTTCATCGGACCTGCAGACAAGGCATTGACACGAATTTTATCTTTGCCGAGGTCTTCTGCCAGATAACGAACAGAGGCTTCCAACGCGGCCTTGGCAACGCCCATGACGTTATAATGCGGTGTCACACGTTCGGATCCGTAATAGGTCAGAGTGACGAGGGAGCCGCCTTCGTTCATCATCGCTGCGGCACGTTTGGCAACAGCTGTGAAAGAGAAACACGAGATATCCATCGTTTGCAGGAAGTTGTCGCGGCTTGTATCCACGTAACGACCTTTGAGTTCTGATTTATCGGAATAGGCGATTCCGTGAAGAACAAAGTCCAGTTTGCCCCATTTTTCTTCAAGTGTGTCGAAAACGGCATCAATACTGTCTTGATCGGTGACGTCGCACGGCAGCATAATGTTGGAACCAACAGACTCGGCCAAGGGCGCAACGCGTTTGAGTAACGCATCGCCTTGATAGGTGAAAGCCAGTTCAGCACCTTGTTCTCTCAGTGCTTTTGAATGCCCCAAGCGATTGAACGCTCGTTGGCGACTCCCATAATCAGGCCTTTTTTACCAGCCATAAGCGCAGGCACAGTCATGACATCCTCACTTCAAACTTCTGTAACTATGATAATTGAAGCTCTTTTTGCCTTTTTTCAAAGAAAGCTTCAATAATTCTTTGAACTTTGTATAGGATATTATCAGCAAAGGGGAAAGAATTCTCTCGTCACAATTTTAAAGTTTTTAGTAACAGTCGGTAACAAAAAATGGACGCTTCTCAAAAAACGTCGTTTGATATGACAAATCTCGCACAAATCTGGTCGTTAATCCTGCGTCGCTTCGGGGAAGACCAATGTCTGCGTATTGCAGCGTCTCTCAGTTATACTTCTTTGTTATCACTGGTGCCGTTGATGGCGATCAGTTTTGCAATTTTTGCGGCATTCCCGGCTTTTGACGGGGTGCAACATCAATTACAAGCCTATGTGTTTGAAAACTTTGTCCCCGCAGCCGGGGATGCGGTTGCAAAATATCTGCAAACCTTTACTGAAAAAACCGGCGGTATGACAACGCTTGGGATTGTTGGTTTGGGGGTGACGGCGATTATGTTGCTGTCCACAATCGAAGATGCCATGAACCGAATTTTCAGGGTCCGCGAAAAACGCCCCTTTGTCTCACGTTTGCTGATGTTTTGGGCCTTGATGACATTGGGACCGCTGTTAATGGGGGCAAGCTTGTCCTTATCGACATACTTCTATGCCTTGACCAACTGGGTGGACGTCAGCGGCGTCGGCGGGATCAATGTATCGTCCTTTGCCAGTGTGATCCTGCCCAACTTAATGATGATGGCGGCGTTGACGTTTTTTTATGTCTTTGTGCCCAATCGGACAATTTCTTTTCGAAACGGCATTATCGGTGGGGTGACAGCGGGTTTCTTTTTTGCGGTTTTAAAGAAATTATTTGGGCTTTACGTTTCTCATTTTCCGTCCTATCAGGCGATCTATGGCGTCTTGGCAACAATCCCCATTTTTCTCATCTGGATGTATCTTACATGGGCCGTGGTCTTGATTGGGGCGTTATTGACGGCGACGTTGGAAGACTGGGGAAGAAATGCCTTTCGTAAT
>LLEK01000172.1_pt1 | contig 11508 bp, 12 predicted proteins | sample 595821 | NCBI WGS metagenome assembly LLEK01 (sample SAMN02919311, study PRJNA255460) | bioreactor metagenome | biome: chemostat; feature: culture 2011_25.1; material: sediment; isolation source: day79 25degC chemostat 2011 inoculated with Wadden Sea sediment taken from... | place: Germany: Bremen ...
CCGTCCGTTCCTATTTGGTCTTGCTTCCGGTGGGGTTTACCATGCCTGTCCTATCGCTAGGCCAGCGGTGCGCTCTTACCGCACCCTTTCACCCTTACCCTTGTAAACAAAGGCGGTTTGCTTTCTGTGGCACTTTCCCTAAGGTCACCCTCGCCGGACGTTATCCGGCACCGTATATCCATGAAGCCCGGACTTTCCTCCCCATAGCCGTTACCAGCTATGGAGCGATCATCCAACCACCTGACTTTGCTTTGCTTAAGTGTAAAGGGGGGCTAGGTCAAGCAAATCCTGCTTAACGCCTGTTTTGTTCTATCATCAAGAACACCACTGAGATGATTTGGGGTGAAGTGTCGTTGGAAAGCCAGAATACTATCTGTGCTTTCGTCTTCGTATCCTAGATCAAGGAGATTGGTTTGGTGATTGTTTGAATCTAGCCATAAACCAACACCGTTTTGCGCCAGTTTTTGCCACGGAAAAAGTTCACCGGGGTCTTGTTTACGGCGCGGGGCAACATCGCTGTGTCCGACGACATTGCGTGCCGGGATGGGATGACGGGCCAGTATGTCTTTGGATAATTGTATGACAGCATCGATTTGTAATGTGGGAAATGCACGATATCCCCATTCATGGCCGGGATTGACGATCTCAATACCGATAGAACGGGCGTTGATGTTTGTCTGTCCCCGCCAATAGGCAACGCCGGCATGCCAGGCACGTTTATCTTCTGCGACCAATTGAGTAATGCGGCCATCTTCGTCAATCATGTAGTGGGCGCTGACTTTGGCTTGTGGGTCGCACATGCGTTCCAGTGCTGCATGGGCTGTTTTCATACCGGTGTAATGCAGGACCAGTATGTCAATGGGTGTATCCATCGGACGTTCATCAAAGTTAGGGGAGGGTGATGATGAAATTTTCATGTTTCGTATTGATCCCATGGTGGTATCGGACTGAGTTTTTCCAGGAGATAATCCAGAAAGACACGAAGTTTCGGCGCAACATAACGATTTTGCGGATAAATTGCCCAGAAATAAACCCGCGAAGGTGGTTCATAGTCGCGTAAAATTTCCACCAGATCACCGCTTTGAATACGTTCCCCGCACAAAAGGGTCGCCAGACGGGCAATGCCAAGCCCTTGTAAGGCCGCATAATGGTGAGCCTCGCCATTATTGCTGAGGAAACTGCCACTGACATGAATTAATTTTGGCCCCGGACAATTGATGAACGGCCAGTCATTCAGGTAGGCGGGTTCGTTATAGGTGATGCAGTTATGGTCCAGCAATTCTTCCGGGGTTTGTGGTTCGCCGTATTTATCCAGATAGCTGGGGGCGGCGTAAACAATGCGACGTAATCGACAAATGCGTCGGGCGATCATGGAAGAATCGTAAAGTTCATCACCGATACGCAGTGCAACATCGTCGCCGGACTCCATTAAATCGACACGGTGATCCGATAAGTTCATTTCTATTTTAATATCCGGATAACGTTCTTTGAATTCGACCAATAACGGAGCAATTCGCCGAGCGCCCATAACGACGGGGGCATTGACACGCAGCAGTCCACGTGGGGTGTCGCGCATACCGCCGACCTCGCTTTCGGCATTTTCAATATCCATTAAAATGCGTTGGCAATGTTCGAGGTAGCGTGCACCGGCTTCGGTCAAATGAATTTTACGAGTGGTGCGATTTAATAACCGGACACCAAGCCGATCTTCAAGGGCATTGATTTGTTTACTGACGGCGGAAGGTGTGAGGTGCAATGCACGCGCAGCAGAAGAAAAACTTCCTTCCTTTACAGCTTGTGTAAAGATATTCATTTGGGTTTCTTTGGTCATGCACCACCTATTTGTGAGTAAAATTCACAAGTCGTTTGCCAAAATAGTATATTATCATTTCTCAGGAAAAGAAATACATTGTTATTCATCGCAAGGATCAAAATGCGATTTGAAATGTAGGAGAAGAGATATGGATAAATATATGTTGCTCGAAGCAGAACCGTTGACCCAAAAAGACATCGATTTGGCGATCCAACGTGCGCGCGTCATGCGCTCTGAAGCAGCGTGGAATGTGTTTGCCACGATCTCAGCCTGGATTTCGAAGCAATTTCATTCAAACAATGCAGCAGGCGGTTCCGGCCTAGCGCATTCTTCTTAAATAGGCTGGCAAAACCTCCCCAACCTGACTGGCCTATCTAAGTCAAAAAACTGGAACACTAGACGTCCCCAATCTATGCCCTTTTGCAAACCTCCCACTTGCAGAAGGGCATTTTTTTAAGCGCTTCCCCTCGAATAAACCGCGAGGGGAAGCGTTTTTTTATTAGAATACGCAGCTTTTGGCAAATTCTGCCGCTTCGTTTGCGCTCCAGTCCCCTTTGGGTTTTTCTTTTAAGTCTGCACACCATTTTTTTGAACCGACTTCCGGTGAACAGGCGGATAGTCCTGCAACACTGAGTGCAAGAACAGCAATCAAACAAAGTGTCTTAATCAATCGAGTCATAATATATATTTCCCTTATGCCTTAATTTGATCTGGCGTATCCTCACGGGGGAACATCAGAAATTTTTGCATTTGATTGGCTGTGCCCGTGCCAGCTTCTTCATAAATGTTGTAAACTTCGTCAATTTGCGCATCAAGCAATTTTTCAACGTCATCGCCATACTTGGCTGTTGCAACGAGGGGGCCTTTATAGCCATGTTCACGCAATTGTTCGGCTGCACGGATGTTTGCTTCACGGTTGGGCATGGCCAGCAAGATCAGATGAATGTCACTTTGATGATGCTGTACGCGTGACCAGAATTCCGGGTTGGAGGCGTCGCCTGTTATAACATTTCGGCCTTTCTTTATGTGACGTTCGACAACTCGGTCATCTAAATCAATACCTAGGATTTGGCCATCAACCTGATCATGCATCTCATCATAAACCGCGCTGCCAATCCGCCCCATCCCGAAAACCAGAATAGAATGACCGTGTAATCCGATGTCGCCGTCCCCGGATAGTCGTTTTGCGCTTTCAAATCGTTTTAAAAATTTCTGATAGGATTGGTAGATATTGTCTGCCATCAGGCTGAAAGGGGAGGCCAGTACAAAAGAAGCCGAAACTGTGATGGCAATAATGGTTAGCCATTGCGAGGAAAGCCAACCGGAAGATATGGCAATGGCGGCAACAATTAAGCCGAATTCGCTATAATTCCCAAGCGACAAGGATGCCAATGTGCTGGCGCGTGAACGGACCCGAAATAAGGTGAACAGCCGAAAGAACATAACGGTTTTGAAAGGGATGAGCAGCAACAGCAAAAGGGCACTGATCGCCGTTTCCCAAGTGGGTAGCCCGGTCAGACCGATGGTAAGAAAGAAACCGACCAGAAAGACTTCTTTGAAGCTGAGCAAAGTATTCGCCAGTTCTTTGGCCTTGCTGTGGTTGGAGATTAAAACCCCTACAACCAAAGCGCCTAAATCCCCTTTCATGCCAACCAATTCAAACAGGGAGGCGCCGCCAAGGGCGAGAACAAAGCCAAAGAGGGTGAGTAATTCTTTGTGTCCACTCCATTCAAGAAATTTATGCAGAAGGAAGCGCCCCGGAATCAGACCGAAAAGAGCCAAAGCCCAAATGGAAGGAACTTTACCGGCGGAGGCTGCCAGAAAAACAACGGCGACAATATCTTGCAGTACCAGAACGCCAATGGCAATTTGCCCGAAATGAGAGGTTAATGACGCCCGGTCTTCCAGCATTTTGACAGCGAAGACAGTGCTGGAAAAAGACAAGGCAAAAGCTATTAGAACCGCTGTACTGAATTCAATACCATCAAATGCAAACAGCCCGAGAGAGCCAAGGCTCAGCAAGAAAATAACGGTGAGTATAATCGACCCAAGCATATGCAGGCTGGTGGATGCCCATATCTCCGGCTTAAGCAGACTGCCGATGCGTAATTTCAAGCCGATTGTAAATAAAAGCAGTGTGACCCCTAAATCTGCAATGGCCCGCAGAAAACTATCACCTTCGATACCGATCAGATGAAGGATAAAACCGGCAACAAGAAACCCCACCATTGGAGGGAGCCTCAGTTGTTTGAATAACAACCCGAAGGCAAAAGCAATGGCGATCCATGCCGGGTCGCGGTGATCAATTGCGATAAGAAGGTCTTCCATCCACTATCCCTCAAAGGCGTGTATTTTTTACGGGTAAAGCTGTTATTGTTAAGGCGGGGGGTTAAAAGCGTTCAGAGACCCATATGGCGACTTTTGAACCTGATTTTATGGCTTTGGTGAGCAACCCGTAAGCCGGTGCCTGTTTCGCACCATGTTCATAACCGATATCGCGATGTTCGAGTTCTTCTTCTCTAAACTTTACAAATGTGTCGCGGAGTTCGGGTTCGTCATCACCCAGTTCTTTGATTTGATCGGCGTAATGCGCGTCAATGGTTTCTTCAACAGCAACAGTGCAGGCCATTGCTGCTTTTTCACCTAACAATGCCGTTCCTGCACCCAAGGCAAAACCGGCCATATGCCAGATGGGGGTCATAAATGTCGGACGTACACGGCGTTGTGCAGCGATTTTATTAAAGGTGTCCAGATGGACTTCTTCCTGTTCCAACATGTGTTGAAGCAGGTCTTTTTTATCCCCTTTCCCCAAAACCGCCATTTGCCCTTTATAGATACGCACCGCACCATACTCCCCCGCCTGATCGACACGGACCATGCGTTCAATCATTTCTTTATGGTTTAAGTCGCCGGGCATGCGACCTTTTGGGTGAGGGGTCATTATTTATCTCGTCTGTTGTCACTGATTTATCGTGTATGCGCTTTGAGTTTACGCAAGATTGTCAGGCTCGTAAAGCAGGATAGGGCTAAAAACAGGCTGGCAATGGTATTGTAAACAGTAATCGAGATCCCAAACATGACCCAGTCGCGTGTATCGCAAGGTTTTAATGGCTCTGACATGATGGAAGCTTTCAGGTCTTCGAAACTCATGTTCAGGTTCTGGGCACCACTGCAGGCCGCTTGCCACCATTTTTCCTCGACCCCAAAATGATAAAAAGCCAAGGATCCGCCAATGAGAAAAGCAATAAGGCAACCAAATAGGGCGGTTTGCTGTGTAAATCCACCGGGCTTGCCGATAATGGCGAACAGGGCAAAAAGACCTGCTGCTGCATAAGGGATGCGTTGATAAAGGCAAAGGATACAGGGATCAATGCCCACAACATATTCAACAAAATAGGCTGTGCTGAGGGCAGCGATACAAACCAGCAGAATAAATAAGCCGGGCAGTTTCGGGTTTTTGGAAATCTGTTGGATCAAGCTGTTCATATCAAGTGCCTTAATGCCAGAGTTTAATCAGGGCGAAACCGCCAACCAGAAGAATCACAAAAAGAAGTGTTAATTTCCCTAAGTGTTTTTCGATAAACAGACGAATGGGACTGCCAAATTTCCACAACAGGGCTGCGATGATAAAGAACCGCAGGCCCCGACCAACCAGAGACGCCAAGGTAAACGGAACGATATCCATTTGAGTGACACCGCTGGCAATCGTAAATAACTTGTAGGGAATGGGCGAGAAACCCGCAGAGAAAACGATCAGGACACCGTGTTCGTTATAGAGCTCTTTGACAGACTCGAATTTTTCAACCGCATTGTAAAATTCAAGAACGGCCTTGCCGATAGTTTCAAAAAATCCATACCCGATCCCATATCCTGCAATCCCGCCGAGAACAGAAGAAACGGTGCAAATAAATGCGATTTTCCACGCCTTTTCCCGGGCCGCCAGAACCATCGGCAGAAGTAGGATATCCGGGGGCAGTGGAAAAAATGAGCTTTCCGCAAAGGATAAGATAGCCAGAAAAAACAAGGCATGTTTATGGGCGGCGAGTCCCATCATCCAGTCATAGGTTCGTTGCAGCACGTTACGTTTATCCTAAGCGTTTGCAAAAAAAGCTGTTTAGCAGTGGATTCTCTCTCTCGCAATGACTTATGGGCAGAGAAGATGGAAAAATTATGTCAAAATTTCCTGAATATAAAAAAAGCGTCTGTTTTCTGGTTTTTATGACTGTTTTTTTAAGGTTTTCGAGACCTCGATCTACAATCAAGCATCAATATTTTCAGAAAGTGAGAAAAAGCACTTGCAAGCTCGGGAATGACGAATTAAAAGGAGGGCAACCGAGCCCATAAAGGACACCGAGGCGGTGTGATGGAATTGGTAGACGTGAGGGATTCAAAATCCGTCTGTCAAATTTTTTAAACCAGCTAAGTCGTTGGTTTATATGGAATTATACTCCTTGAGTTCTGTATACAGTGCTTATACACTTTATACAGTTTTGGACCGGCAAGAAACGCTTGCCAGACCAACGTTAAAGAACTACAAGGAGGCGTGACCGAGCCAGAGAACAATGCCTTTATGGCGGCGTGATGGAATTGGTAGACGTGTTGGATTCAAAATCCAATGGTGGTGACACCGTGCCGGTTCGACTCCGGCCGCCGCTACCACATTCGTTCTACTGGCTCGGTCATTTTTATTTTTATGCCAAACAAAGTTGTTAAAACATCGCATTGCGGTAATGTCGTCGTTTATGAACGTGATACGACAAAGGTTCTCTATGCCCGTATGAAACTGGGCAAGGCATGGAAAGCATTTTCCACTAAAAAGAAAGATCGTGAGGAAGCATTTGTATATGCTTATGACCGATATAAAGAAGAACTGGTCCTCAGAAAGCATGGCAAGAGCACATTCGATCTGAAAAAAGAAAAGACTTTTGCCAAGCTCGCCGACGATGTAGCGGATATGCTGATTAAGCGTTCCGATACCCCGGCTGCTCAGTCTGATGATCGTCAGTATGGGTTGATTTTGCGGCAACTGGTCGTCGACTGTGAATCGCTCGATATCCCGATTGCTCAAGTTGATGGTGATGCCCTCGAAGACTTTTACGAAGACTGCAAGATCAAACACGGTGGCGATTACGCCAAATCAACATTGTTGAAACACAACATTGCTTTGAAGAAGGTGTTTGAAAAAGCGGCCAAAGATAAGAGCATTAAATTCAGCGAGCATCAGATTCCCCGGCTGACAACGAAGGGTAAGGGGTTGCGTCCCAAACGTCGGCCACCGTTTCTGGATAATGAAATTGTCGAACTTTTCAAAAAAGATGAAGACTGGATTACGGCAGCCCCAAAGAAGCTATCACGCTACAAGCGGTCCATTATGTTTTTCTATATGGACTTTATCTATAAAACCGGTGTGCGGCCCGGTGAAGAAACACTGCAACTCAAATACCGGGATTTTGATGCGATCCAAAACCACCTTGGTAACGATGTGGTCTATGTAAATCTTGAAAGCTCTAAAATCGACAAAGAAGAAGGTCGGGCGATTTATATCGAAGGGCATCATTATATGGATACGCTGGTTCGTCTGAACGAAATGAAACGAATTTTCATCACGGATTTTATGCCGAGGCCGGAAAGCCTGATTTTCTGCGATCTTGAAGGCAACGCATTGGTCGATATGGAAGCGATCTTCCGCGAATATTTGATCCATAAAAAATTGCGGTGCAATGCACGTTTTAAAAACCGAAACCGCACCCTGTATAGTCTGCGTCATACCTATGCGACCAACCAACGCCGCAAAGGCCAAGACCTAGAACTGCTAGCACAAGCGATGGGCACCAGCCCTGAAATGCTCCGTGAATACTATATTCACTTCAATCTCGATGAAGTGTTCGCGACCATGTTTTATCAAGAGCGTGTCCACCATAATGAAATGATCCAGCGTCTGGCGTCCACTGTAACCAGCGGCAAACGCCACCGGGAAGAACAACGCAAAAAGAAAACCCGGATTAATAAGGTTTATGAATAACGTGAATGTTTCACGTTTATATAGTTTTTAATCGGAATGGTCAGATTATGTAGATAACATCTATTGATTGTATCTATATCTGTTGGCATAGTTCGTTTCTTGTAAATGGACGATAGCGTTAGTTATGCAAAGAAAAAAGCCAACAACTACATATAAAACAGCACGCAGAATTGCAAAATTTGGAGCAGATCATCACATCTTTCAGGCTTTACGTGATCTGGTGGCCTTCCTCACCCTAATAGGGACCGCTCTTGGCTACCTTTTGCTCTTTGTATATTGCTCATCATATCGCGTTCCCTTCTTTGATGCCGCGAGCGATATTGGGTTGTATGTAGCTATCTTAACAGTGATTGGTGTATTTGGCCTTGTTGTGATTGGAGGTGTATTTACCTATCCTTTGATGATCAAAAGACAAGATAATTTCGTTGGTCGCCTGAAAGCCCTTCAACGGTGCCAAAAGATGCTCTCTTTTAGAGGCAAGAAACCTCCGAGTTATCATTGGGTTAATATGGCACGAAGCTATACTTTAATAGCTTTTGGGATAATTTTTGGCCTAATGATTTTTTCATATTTTTTACGCAAAGATTTTATAGAGTATTCAGGGGGCTTATTATTTTTAGCCATTATAATGTTCATATTTCTATTATGGGCATTAAGTTATCTAGTATTCAGTGGAATCCTAAGGCTAAAAAAGAACCCATTCTCTGACAGGCGTTTGCAACGAGAAAACGCAATATATCCTCTTGTAGTTCTCAACATTTATGGGATGGGTATTATTGCGACATTGATGATCTTTTGCTTTTCCGTCATTCGGCAACTTTACCCAGCCTTCGGCGGTCCAGACGGTAACAGCTTTATTGAGGTTATGTTGCTGGTTATTGGTCTTACTTTTTCGGTCATAGTTATCTTAATTGTAATGCGTTTCTTCGATAGCAATCCAGTAATCGTATTTAGCAGTGTAACGTTTATGATTGCGTTTTTGTTATCCTTCTATTCTCCGGGGTTATCACAAATTTCAAAACAAATGATGGCCCTAACAGGTAAAGGTGGAGATATTCCCGTTCGCCTTTTGGTTAATAAAAAAGTTGCGTGCGGAATCGGTCGGGAGACTATTTTTAAGTCTGTAGATTGGTCATTGATTGATTGTCATAAAACCCCGGATAAAGAAGACGTGTTGATTTATAGCGACGTAGTTTACCTTGCTTTACGCACAAAGGACGCTGCATTCGTGCGATCCATAAAAGGCAAGTCTCCATTATACTCTATAAAGTTTCCGGCTGATGGTGTTATGGAATATGGGGCATCAATGAAACCAAAAAATGATGTCCAAGAATAAGGTGAAATGAATGACGCACCGGACAATTCTTGAAGTTTATGACGTAGATACCGGAGATATTATCCCGGTAGAGGACTTCCTTGATGGGTCTGAGGAAAACGTGCATCGTTTACGTTCAGAAATTACAGCACGTCATCAAAATGGTAATGATCGATATTTTTGTCGTGAGTGTAAAGGCTCGGTCTGGCCCAGTGTCGATAAAGGTCGATATTTTAAGCATTACTCCCCTGCTGATCCTGACTGTGAGTGGTATACTGGTGATCCACAAAAGCCTCGTGATATTGACAGAAAACGTTTTCAAGGATTGACCGAAGGACCTCTTCATCAGTTTTTAAAGCAATTTATCTTCGAAATGTTGGAACGTGATGATCGCTTCTCTAATGTTCAGGGCGATCTTAAATTTGTTATTGATCCTCACACGGGACTTAGGAGAAAGCCGGATGTATCGGGACAATTTAAAGAACGCAAGATTGTCTTTGAACTACAATTGTCACGCACATATCTCAAGGATATCGTGGGGCGACAGGAATTTTATAAAACGCAAGGCACTTACATTGCATGGATTTTTCATGATTTTGTAAATTTTCGAGAAAATGCCACAGCACGAGATATTTTTTATACAAATCATACAAATGCGTTGGAACTAGACCGGGAATCTGAGGTTGCAAGCCAGAAGGCCGGAGTGTTGAAGTTAAAGGCTCATTGGTATGGTTTTGATATGAATTCAAATGGGCTTTTTGTTGAAGGGTGGAATTCGCGACTAGTTGACTTAAATGAATTAGAGTGGGACCCGCATACGTTTAAGCCGCGTTATGTTGTGCCGGAAGCATATGAATACCAGCTTCTATCTTCGAAGTATGCAGATTGGAAAGTGATATTCGAAGGTTCTTGGATGCAACGGCACGAGAAAAATGGAAGATGGCAATGGAAGGCTTTTAAAGCAGCTTGGGCACGCTTTGAGGAATACATTGCTCATCATCCCCTTCCGGCTTTTGAAGCTGCGAATAATGCAAGTTTTGAAAAGGTATTGGATGAATTGTTTACTTTAAAGCATGGTCGGGTATTTCACAGTGGTCATAATGAAGTTGCTGCTTTTAACCATGCTCTTGAAAATTGGGGCGGTTTTACGCGAGCATTGGTCGCTGTGGCCTTAGCGTATGGTCGTGACGATTTGTTGAATACGGTTACTGCACAAAAGAAAATAAGAGAAAACTATGACGGTAGCCCTCGGAAATTAAAGCAGGAACAATTATCGGCCTTCGATCCTATTATCAAATTTTTATTCCCTGAATCGGTTTTATATTTTCAACCAGAATAAATTATCACCGCATTGAATATTCTCCGGTTGCATAATATGCAAAAACGACACTAAAGTGTGTTTGCGTTTGTCTGCTCAATTGGGGGATGGTGATGGCCGACGATGACTTTCAAAAGAAAATAATCGAAGAAGCATGGGGATTCTGTCAGAAAGTATTGCAGATAAATCCAGTAATTGTTGTTGGTAGCGGTTCTTCTGCGGCATACGGTTTGCCAACCATGTGGGACCTTGGGCAGCATTTAATTGCTGCGATTGACGGAGCGGGTGTTCCAGCCGGTGGAGAAAAGTTTTTGGGAAGATTTCAAATCTCGTCTGAATGATGATGGATTAGAAAAGGCCCTTGATGTTGCAATGTTATGGTCACACGAAGAGCTATATCAAAAGGTCAAAATCCATACATGGGAATGTATAGCTGCTCGCGATAAGGTAATTCATGAAAGCGTTTTGAATGACCCTACGGCTTTGGCCTTAAGTAAGCTATTCCGCCACCTCCTAGCAGGGCAGGAAACCTCAGTCAAAGTTGTAACAACCAATTATGATCGATTGATTGAATATGCAGCGGAAGTAGTAGGGTATTATATACGCACTGGATTTCAGTCTGGTTACATGGGCGAGTGGCAAGATGGGCCGCAACATGTTGAGTTTTGGAGTGCTGGTAAGAAAACGCATCAAAATACGGTAGATTTACTGAAAGTTCATGGGTCATTGGATTGGTTCGAAGCACCGGATGCAGCACGGTTGGTATCCGTTCCATCATTTTCCGAAATTCCAACGGGTTTTCGGCCTCTTATTGTTCCACCATGTATTCGTAAAACTAACGACGTTCACAGCGAACCTTTTCGCACTATTTTAACATGTGCTGATGCCGTCCTTCGGAATGCTTCGGGCTTCTTTTGTATCGGATATGGATTTAACGATGACCATATTCAGGTCAAGTTACTTGAACGAGCCGTTAAGGCAAGAAAGCCTATCGTGATCCTCGCGATGGAATTAACACCTAAAACTAAAGAACTTATCGT
>LLEK01000174.1_pt1 | contig 11407 bp, 11 predicted proteins | sample 595821 | NCBI WGS metagenome assembly LLEK01 (sample SAMN02919311, study PRJNA255460) | bioreactor metagenome | biome: chemostat; feature: culture 2011_25.1; material: sediment; isolation source: day79 25degC chemostat 2011 inoculated with Wadden Sea sediment taken from... | place: Germany: Bremen ...
AACCCACCCAAAGTCAGTTTCAATTGTCGGTTGGGTGATGAGCAAAATCGTCATAAACCGACACACCATTCACCTCACCTTTAAACTCAAGGCGGCGTTTAGTATTGATAAACTTAGCTAAAGCTTCGCAGGCAAGCTCAGGTGTAACGCCAACATGACGAGCTGCGGCAATCGCCATTAAGGCATTATCCACATTGTGATCACCCACTAAGTCCCACTTAACCGTACCAACTTGCTGCTGTTTCAGATAAACTGAAACTCTGAGCCATCTTTTTTAACTTTTTCTGCGCGCCAGTCACCTTGCTCGCCAGTAAACTCATTTTCACTCCAACAGCCACGTGCTAACACATCCTCAATTGCCGGATCTTTGAGCGGCGCAAGAATGCGTCCATTACCTGGCACAGTACGCACTAAATGATGAAATTGGCGCTTAATCGCTTCAAGATCGTCGAAGATGTCTGCATGATCAAACTCAAGATTGTTCATCACTAACGTACGCGGATGGTAATGAACAAACTTTGAACGCTTGTCAAAAAAAGCACTGTCATATTCGTCAGCTTCTACGACAAAAAACATGCTTTCGCCTAAGCGCGCTGAAATACCAAAGTTCCCCAAGACCCCACCAACCAAAAAGCCGGGTTGATAACCACAATCTTCCAATACCCAAGCCAGCATACTTGAAGTCGTCGTTTTACCATGCGTACCCGACACTGCCAGTACCCAACGATCATGCAATAAAAACTCCTGCAACCACTGCGGTCCCGAGGTATAACGAAGATTACTGTTGAGTACATATTCCACGCAAGGGTTACCACGACTCATCGCATTACCAATTACCACCAAGTCTGGGGCTGGATTTAACTGCACAGGATCGAAACCTTCTATAATTTCAATACCTTGAGATTCAAGCATTGTGCTCATTGGTGGGTAAACGTTTGCGTCACTCCCCGTGACTTTATGTCCGAGCTGGCGAGCCAACATTGCTGCACCACCCATAAAAGTGCCACAAATCCCCAAGATATGGATATGCATAAACTTAACCTTGTTCTACGCGAAAATTACCACTTCATTATGGCGATAATAGCTATAAAAGCGAACCATTTTGATCACGCGAGTGAGACTAAAACTGACTACTCGCTAACTATTTAGCTTCTCGCTTTTCGCTATGAAACACATAATCAAGCAAGTAAATAAATTGAGATCTCAATCCGTTACTTCATTACCCATAATAAGATCTACGTCATACAATTAACCAATTAGTATTCGTTCCATCTATAGAACGTGACAAAGCCGATGAGGCTTCGCCGAAAGTCCATTGGTTATTAAGCCCCCAATAGCTAAATTTAAAAAAGGAAATATCATGTCTGGAATGCGCACCCTTGGCGAATTCATCGTTGAGAAACAAGCAGACTTCCCTCACGCAAGTGGTGACCTTTCTTCGTTACTCTCATCTATTCGCTTAGCCGCTAAGATTGTAAACAGAGAAATCAACAAAGCTGGTCTTGCGGATATCACAGGAGCTGTAGGCGCAGAGAACATACAAGGTGAAGAGCAGCAAAAGCTCGACCTGTATGCGAATGAAAAATTTAAGGCTGCCTTAGAGGCTCGTGACCAAGTTTGTGGTGTTGCCAGTGAAGAAGAAGATGAAGCTGTCGCATTCAACAAAGAACTCAATAAAAACGCCAAATATGTAGTATTGATGGACCCGCTTGATGGTTCTTCTAATATCGATGTTAACGTTTCTGTTGGGACCATTTTCTCTATTTACCGCCGCGTTTCACCTATTGGCACTCCACCAACTGAAGAAGATTTCCTTCAGCCTGGTAACAAACAAGTTGCTGCAGGCTATGTTATTTATGGCTCATCGACCATGTTGGTTTACACCACAGGTAATGGTGTCAATGGCTTTACTTACGATCCTTCACTGGGCACTTTCTGCCTATCTCATGAAAACATGATGATCCCTGTTGATGGTCAGATTTACTCAATTAATGAAGGTAACTACGTTCGCTTCCCTCTAGGTATTAAGAAATACATCAAGTATTGCCAAGAGAATGACTCAGCAAGCAACCGCCCTTATACATCACGCTATATCGGTTCACTGGTGGCAGACTTCCATCGTAACCTTCTTAAAGGTGGTGTCTACCTTTACCCAAGTACACAGAGTCACCCACAAGGTAAACTACGCCTGCTGTACGAGTGCAACCCGATGGCTTATATCATTGAGCAAGCAGGCGGCACTGCATCGGATGGCGTCAGTCGTATTATGGATATCAAACCGACTGAGCTACACCAACGTGTTCCGTTTGTTGTGGGCTCTAAAAATATGGTTCGCACTGTCGAGCAGTTCATCGAAAAATACCGCGACGAACAAGAATAAAAACAAGCGCCTTCGGGCGCTTTTTTTGACTCTTTTTTACACCACCGTTTACCATTATAAGGTAATAGACGCATTTTCGACCAAGTAAGAAATAAGGACATCACTCATGAGCTTAAATGACGTACCCGCAGGAAAATCACTCCCAGATGACCTATATGTTGTCATTGAGATTCCCGCCAATGCAGACCCTATCAAATATGAAGTAGACAAAGATTCAGGCGTCTTATTTGTTGACCGATTTATGTCAGCACCAATGTTCTACCCATGCAACTATGGTTATGTAAATAACACCCTTTCTCTAGATGGTGACCCTGTCGATGTGCTGGTTCCAACCCCTTACCCACTCATGCCGGGGTCGGTGATTCGTTGTCGCCCTGTTGGCGTACTGCAAATGACCGATGAATCGGGTGAGGATGCGAAAGTTGTCGCCGTACCACATAGCAAGCTTTCGAAAGAGTACGACCATATTCAAAACGTCGGTGACTTACCTGAGTTGCTCAAAGCACAAATCACTCAATTCTTCGAGCGCTATAAAGAACTAGAAGTAGGTAAATGGGTTAAGGTAGATGGCTGGGGCGATGCCGAAGCGGCTCGCCAAGAGATCCTCGAATCATTCCAGCGCGCACAGAAATAACTAACTACTCAGCACTATCAAAAAAGCCAGCATTCGCTGGCTTGATAATTCTATATTGATTTAAGATTCGTCACTATTACCACAATCTATACGCATTATCGTAATCTGATTGAAAGAACGGGTCGATATCATTACATATCCCACGATAAGGCTTTCCTAATCGCCCAAGCATTCTCGCGTCTTGTTGACAGTATTCTTCTTTACCTAGCTGATAACCATTTAAATATGCTTGATACTGCTCAGAAGTAACCTCTCCAGATATAGCGTATGCCAAAAGTTTTTTCTCTGATTGAACAATATATCCATCGCTCGCTCGTTGCTCACCATAACTTTGCCAAGCGTCTACATCATCCGAAAGCATTGGCGTTATTTGAGATGAACAACCAACCAAAGCAAAAGAGAACAATAATACTTTCCATTTCATTGGCTTTTCCTCACATCAGTATCAGGGAGAGTTGCGATTATATTCGTTGACACCAATCACCCGATGAAATGATCACATCTAGCATCGAAGCATCTTGATAAAGGTATATCCAAGCTTGACCAAATGGAGTATCTATCAGCTCCCTGCGGTACTCAACAGGCACCTCTTCCAATTTATCTAGCGCTTTCAATACCCCTTCATCAATCAGATAAACTTCACCGAATATAACTTGGTGTCCAGTTATTACGGCTGGATAAGCGCCAAGATCATAAAGTGCATATTCTGGGGGAGTTTCATGTTGACCAAGCAATTGTGCCTGAGAAAGTACATCGTGATTACTCTCCCCTTGGCGTAAGGTCCCATAAACAAAAACCAAATGCTGCATCACATACCCCTTAGTCAAATTGAAATTGGTAAAGCAAATCTACAGCGCTATCTAAGCCTGAAACTGCTTCTAAATAAAGGTTTTTCATCAATCGATAACGAACGGTAAACTCACCAACAGAATCAAAAATACCGACGCCATATTTCACTTGTAAGCCCGGCAATACATAACCACTTACCGTAACTTGAGATTCGTCTCCCGAACCTGCGGTATCCAACTGAAGATCTTGTACACCAAACGCTTCACCAAGCTCTCCAACCACCTTACCACTCTTAGCCAGGCTTAAACCGATCAAGGTGGTAGTCATTGCATTCCCGCCAGACTCGCCATCAATGTCTTGACCTCGCAGTAGATAAGAGAGTGCGTTGGCTTGCGGCATTGCCGGATCAGAGAAGATGGTCAGTTGAGGCTCATCAGCTGGACCAATCACTTTCACCCCAGCAGTAACATCATCTTGAGTATTTTCCGGATTACGTATCGCTGTGATCTGCACGTATGGCTGATCGACGGGACCATTCATTAAAACTCTTACCTTCCGAAATCAGCAAGTCTTGACCAAATGATTGGTATGAACCGTCAACAATGTTCACTTCACCAGTAACAAAGGGACCTTTGTTTTTCTGAATCACGTTAAGCTTACCAACCAAGCCCCCTCAAGCCAAACGCCGACAATTTGAAGTCATCACCAATACTAATATTGATATTAGTTTCAATATCAAACGGCACTACGCTGTCTGTTTTTATTTGGCTTACCTTCAGCATCAACTATCACTTGATCTTTCGATACACCAATCGCACTTGGTGGCAAATCATCAATCACAATCCGCCCCCAAGGCAAGGCTATATTGCCATCAATCCGAGCAAACTTCGGCGAGGCTGTGATCGTCATATCAGGGACCACTTTCACGCGAATCATCGGCGGCATAACCACTTTCAACTCTTGGGCAAATACACGAGTTTTGGCCCGCCAATCATTGAGATCTTGCCAGTTTGCATCACCAGTTACATTGAGTTGCCCATCCGGAGTTTGTAACGCTGCGTTTAACTCTGCATCGTACCCGTTAAAGCCAATCGTCAAACGACCAGAATCGACTTCAATCGGTGAAATATCACCACGAAGCAACATATCATCCACGATAAACTGACCATTTATTTTCGGATGCAACAACGGACCGGAAATTTTCAAATCGGTCTCAATGTTTGATTTCAACTTACTGTATTCGCCCACCAGCACATTGAGAAAATCAAGATTAAAAGTACCCAGCGCTAATCGTCCATCGATTTGCTTATCTTGCGCCTGGATATCTGGGATGGTTAATTCACCACTAACATCACCATTGTCCGTCACATCAAATAGCCAATCTGCTTTTAAACTACCATTGGCAATTGTTGCGTTGAGCTTGACACTATCCCAACCAAATACCAACGGCTGCTCAAGAAGCTGAGTTACATTGCCTTTTGGCATCGTGATTGATGCCCTTAATTCAGGCGCAGTATTCGGCGCCCACTTTGCCCACACAGAACCGTCCACTAACCCGGTTAAATCAGTCTTATCCGGTAAGAACATACCTATTTGAGCAAAGCTAAACTGATTGATGGAGAGCTGAGCCTCGCCACTAGTCCCTACTTTGGTGTCTTTATCTAAGCACACCGAAGCATTATTTTGTAGCCAACAATGAGCCCCTACAGCCGCCATCTGTGTTGCCATATCAAAGCCAATCGGCGTGGCTTCATTAAGCTTCCAAACTCCTTGTTCAGAACGCACCATCATGCGTTGCAGCTGACCAAGCCAATTAAGTTCGGGTTGAGTGGTTAAGCTGCCACTTAACGCAAGACTTGTCGAAACTAGGTTTGATTTTACATCAAGCGTCACATCGTGCGCTTGCTCAGTACCTGAGGCGTTTAAGGTAATATCATCAATTATCGTACCTTGGTAATTCGCCCCTTTAACGACAAGGTTTACTTCTCCATGTGGCGCAGGCAACGGCACGATATCGGCTTTCAATTGAGCAGAGGTAACTTGGACCTCGTCTTGCCAATCAATATTGTTGACGGTCAAGTTCATGCCAACACTTGGTTCATTAAGCTTGCCACTTAATTGCATCGAGCCAACAGCACTGCCTTTTAGCTCTGGAACTGATTTAGCCATCTCTGGTAAATTCAAAGCAATCATCATATCCCACTGCTGTTCAAGCTTACCTTTTGCTTCAACTGAGTTAGGTCCGTGAGACAATACTAACTGTGGTGTTTGCAGGGAAAGAACACCTTTTCCTTTCCGATCAGACACATCCACGGCGCCAACAATATTGAGTGGGTACTGGCGCAAAACGCCATCAATATCCAGCATCGGCACAGAAACTTGCCAACCACCCTGCTCGGTGAGGCTACCTATCGTGCTTAGCTTACCGCTGATATTGCCTTCGGCTTGTTGCCATTGCAGACCCGGCTGAATATTGGTCATATTCAAATCAGCAGCCCAATTAATCGGCGTTTGCCAATTCGCCATTGCACTACCTTTTACCGAACCGCCTAAAGTTTCGATATCCAGCTCTGAAAGATTTATCTGCGAAAGATCGCCTTTGCCTTTAAGCTGCAAAGTGGCATCCGGTATTTGTTGTCCTTTCACTTTGCCATCAAGAGCGACTTGATAGCCTTTCAGCGAGCCTTTACCACTAAAACGAGTGATATCCGCTTGGAAATCAGCTTTACCTTTCAACGGCCATTGTGCTTGACCGTGACGCAGTGAAATATCAAAAGGAATATTAGAGTCGAGAGGTTCAAGTTGAGCATCAATATCTGCTTTAACTAATTTATCCAGCTTCGCCTTTAACTTAAGCTTTTCAACACTCCCTGAAACCAGCAAATTGACTTGTTGCCCCTCAACCGGATCAATACCTAATGTGGCATCAAGTGATAATCCAAGTGGATAGCCTTGTGTTAAGGTCAACTCACCTTTGAGGGCACCCTTTATTTGTGGCATATCCAATTCGAGGGTCGAGACTTTAATCTTTGACCCAGAGGCCAACGCCGCCAACCCTAAATGATGCACGAGGATAGGCTCTGCTTGATCAAGCTTGAAATCTTTAATATCTAAGCGACTTAAATCGATGGAAAGTGGCAATACCACCTCAGGTAAGACAATCGGCTGACTATCTTTGGTTTTGCTCTCTTCAGTTTCAGGGGCTGCTTCTGTGCTATCTGCCAGCTTAATGCTTGCGCCATTGAGTACCGTTTTATTGATACTCAATCGGTTACCTTGAAATAGCAGCCCGGTACCAAAGGTATCCCATTGAATCTTATTGCCCAAAATATTGAGGTCAATATCTCTGAGCAATACACGACCAACTCGGATCGGCAAGGGAGACGTAATAGCTGCATTGCTGGTCGTCGTTGGTTCTTCTGCTGCTTGGGATTCCGGCAACTTCGACAATGAAAATGTCATCCCTTCAATAGCCAGTTCATCGACACACACGCTTGGCTCCGTCAAACACGCGGGCTTTATGGCGAGCGATAAAGACTGAATCGATGTATCCACATGCAATTGCTCATCTTTAAACGTCACTTGCTGTAAGGTAAAACGTGGAAATACTGCTCCTTGATGATCCCCCACTTTCAGTTGTGGGACGATGTGCTCTGCCCCCCACACCACCACTCCCAAGCCTGGTTTGGTAAACAATAATACTGTTAGCGCCAACAGCAGCGTCAGCACTAAGCCCAATAGCGATATAGAGAACCATTTAGACCACTTAAGTATTACTTTGGTCATAGCTCAGGTCCTAAAGTAAAGTGCACTTGGAACTCATTTCCCGGAGTAGCATCCAGACCCCAAGCAAAATCTAAGCGGACGGGACCGACTGGTGATGCCCAGCGAATACCCACGCCCACACCCCGCTTAAAGTCGGGTGTATAGTCAAACGCATCACCATAATCGTAGAACATTGCGCCCCACCAGTTACCAACCACACGGTATTGATATTCAAGAGAAGTCGTTGCCATAAACTTCGCGCCGCTTAAAGCGCCACTACTGTCACGCGGTGAAATCGATTCATAGCCGTAACCACGCAAATTATTGTCGCCACCAGCAAAAAAACGCAAAGAAGGAGAAAGCTTATCAAAGTCCTCAACAAAATTGGCCCCACCATCAATACGGAAAATACCACGGTGATTTTCGCCAAGGCTACGGATCCATGACATACCGCCAATCGCCCGCAATACTTGCGTTTCTGACAAGGCATGAGGGTCTCCATATTCTAAAGATAGGCTTTGTCTATCTCCCCACGTTGGCATAGCACCACCACGGGAACGAGTCCGAGTAAAGGAGATCCCTGGAAGTAAGAATTGAGCACTATCATCTTGAATACCTTGCTCATAGTTTTCCAGCAAGTACCGAATAAACAGCGTACGGTGCCAACCATTGTCTAAGGTCCAGTGGCGCTCTAACGCTAAATTCGACTCCAAGCTTTTGGTATCACGATTGTCGAGTTTTTTCATGCCATATTGAACACGGTAGTACTCATTCAATACATCATCCAATGGAATACGATAACCCGCAGTAATGGTCTGTTCCGGCTTAGAGAGTAAAAAACTGCTATCAAAACTATGACCGCGAGAGTTTATCCACGGTTTTTTCCATTTGATGGAACCACGAACCCCTACGTCTGTGGAGTAACCAATACCCGTTTCTAGTTTATTACGAGCTTGCGGTGCGAGTGACACCTTTATCGGCAATTCACGCCCTTTACCTAAATAACTTAAATCTGGCTCAACAAATACCGAAGAAAACCAATCCGTATTGGACAAGTTTTGATTATATTCTCCCACCTTGGCAACAAGATAAGGGTCATTGATCTTGTAAGGCTCAAGTGAGTAGACTCGATCGAGCTCAATTTGGCTGCCAGTAACGGTAGTTTCACCAAAGTGATAACGAATACCGCTGTCGTAATGAAGACGAATATAAGCTTGGTTGAGATCAGGAGAGACTTCTAAACGACTGATCTTGTAGTCTCCTTCAAAATAGCCCTTTTGCAACGCAAGGTTACGAATACTCGATTTAAGCGCATCATATAAACCGTGGTTCAAACGCTTACCGACTTTTAAACCACTCTCTTTACTAACGAGGCAAAGTCAGGGTCCTGTTTAGCCTCGCCCTCAAATTCAATGTCTAATTGATTAATCAAAACAGGTGGACCAGGAGTGACGGTGACGATCAGCTCATCACCTTTGTCTGAAACACGAAAACTAAACGCTGGATGGTAGTAGCCTAATGCGTTGAGCGATTCTGTAATGCTACGCTCTAAACGCGATTGAAAACGCAATGATGTGTCATATTCCTTTTGAGGAATTGAAGAGAGGTAGATCTCCACATTGGTTTTTACTTTTCCCTTTAAGCCTTCTATCGATAGCTCGACATCGTTCGCCATAGCCAGACTAGACAGGCATAAAGAGGCAATGACGATGGCTAACGGCTTTTTTATCATGGGCTTTCGGCACTATTGTTACGTATTGTTTGTAGTAAATGATAACTTGAGTTATTAAATTCGTCTGTAGAAAAAGCGTTAAATTCCCGGTCTTGTTTATCAATAGCGATTTTTTGATGTAGAACGACTCGATGTTCAAATTGGTGTCGCATTTACCAAGCAAAGCATTCTCGCTGAACCAACTCTCTCAAGATTACTTAGGGATAACTGTATAAGGAAAGCAGCATGTTAGACAAACAAACCCTCATTTCAGCTGAACTCGCGTTAGTAGGACGTAATGAATCGCTTATCATTGAAGATAAGCACTATGTTAATGGTAGCAGTATTAGCGCTGATCTCGCTGGCGATCAACAACAAATTTTACTTGGAATGGGGTGCTTCTGGGGGGCGGAACGACTTTTTTGGCAACTCGATGGCGTCATCAGTACTTCTGTCGGTTACTCAGGGGGTTACACTGCGAATCCAAGCTATGAAGAAGTGTGCAGTGGTAAAACTGGGCATAGCGAAGTAGTGCGAGTTGTATTTGATAGCAGTAAACTATCACTCGAGTCATTATTACATGCATTTTGGGAGCGTCATGACCCCACTCAAGGTATGCGCCAAGGGAATGATTTGGGTACACAGTACCGCTCAGTGATTTATGTTTATGACCAACAGCAACTCGAGATCGCACAACAGTCGAAAGCAACTTACCAAGAGTTATTAGGCAACATTGCCATCACCACCGAAATCATGATGGCTGGTGAGTACTACTTTGCGGAAAACTATCATCAGCAGTATCTAGCAAAAAATCCTGATGGATACTGTGGTTTAGGTGGTACTGGTGTCTGTTTTCCACGCAAGCATAGTAGACGATGGTCAGGCTAGTGGAACTGAGATTTGAGTATATACTTTAATACTGTCAGCCAAGTATGACTAAAACAGGAAGAAATAATGACAACAAAACTCTACTCGCACTGGCTATCGCATGCTCTCCAATGCTTGCCGCTGCTCATAATCTTACTGTTGGGCAACCAACACCTAGCGTTGACGTGGCTAGTTATGGTGAGATATTGATTAAGGATAACGACACCGTTTACCAAGCATGGAGCAGTAATGCTATGTTAGGAAAAGTACGTGTTATTCAAGCAATAGCCGGTCGCAGTAGCTCAAAAGAGATGAACGCACCTCTTATGGCTGCAATCACTGCCTCTCAGTTCCCATCAGACAGTTACCAAACCACCACTATTATCAACCAAGATGATTCTATTTGGGGAACCGGGTCATTCGTGAAGTCTTCAGCGCAAGACAGCAAAACCGAATTCCCATGGTCTTCTATGGTACTTGATGAGGATGGCTTAGTGGCCAGCGCTTGGAATTTACAAGCGGAGTCTTCTGCCATCGTCGTCCAAGATAAACAAGGCAAGGTTTTATTCGCTAAAGAAGGGGCACTGTCTGACAACGAAGTAAAACAAGTTCTTGTGTTGATTACACAAAATTTGTAGTTGAATAAATTTCTTCTGACGCATTCAAACGGAGTTGTTATAGTATAACAATTCCGTTTTTATTGGTGAATCGCTCCGTATGCATCGCTTTAGTTTGTTGTCACTACGCAAGATGATGGTTGTACTTGGTACAATCATGCTGTTGCTATGGACCAACATCGCGGTCATCAATCACCAGTTAGACCTTAATACCCATCACCATGAACACCATCACTGCCAGCTATTTGCCAGTGTTTTACATGGTGCTAAAACCAATCATTTCTCGCTACCAACACTCAACGTATCAGAGCCTCTACCTTCGCTTGCTGTATATCAATATATAGAGGTTCCGCTGATTGCGCATTCTGCTCGAGCACCTCCTAAGCTTATCTAAGTTATATAAAGACTTTAATCTGACTACTCACCCAATTAATGGTGTGGGACCCGCATAAAATAAATAAGCTTTAGGAAAATAAAATGAACAAACTCTCTCCCCTTGCTCTCGCGCTAGGTCTGATCTGCACACATTCCGCTATTGCCGAAGAGGGGTTCCGCCAGCATGATGCTCACGTTCATGGCGAAGTGGAATTCAACATTGCCCAAGATGGTAATGAGTTGCTCATAGAAATTACCGCTCCCGGATC
>LLEK01000175.1_pt1 | contig 11375 bp, 10 predicted proteins | sample 595821 | NCBI WGS metagenome assembly LLEK01 (sample SAMN02919311, study PRJNA255460) | bioreactor metagenome | biome: chemostat; feature: culture 2011_25.1; material: sediment; isolation source: day79 25degC chemostat 2011 inoculated with Wadden Sea sediment taken from... | place: Germany: Bremen ...
TTTGGTATAAGAATGAGCAAAGTGATTAAAAGAAAGTGTCCCTTAAATAATGGAGTAATCAGGGCGGCTTTCCTATTGCCAAATCTGCTATCAGGTTTTGAACTTCGACGGCTTTTTTGAAAAGGAATAAACGAGATGGATCTTTTGGTTATCGTTCTTCCGATTATTGGGACGTTGTTGATCGGTGCGATCAGCCCGGGGCCGAGTTTTATTGTTGTGGCTAAATCGTCTTTGGGTGGTTCCCGGGGCAAAGGGGTTGCGGTTGCGTTTGGGATCGGATGGGCCAGTGCTGTTTTTGCAGTGCTGGCTTTGGGCGGTTTGCACGTTATTTTTGAAACGGTGCCCTGGCTTTATGTCGGATTTAAAGTTTTGGGCGGGAGTTACCTTGTCTATCTCGCATACAAAATATTTGTAAATGCGAAAAAACCTTTATCCGAGGTACGGGTTCAAACGGGACAACAGGCGAAACGTCCGATGCTCAAGGGTGTGATTCTTGGTTTCTTGACGCAAATCAGCAATCCAAAAACAGCCATTGTTTTTGCCAGTGTCTTTGCGACGTTTATGGACCGCGAACCGGACATGGTGCTGTACCTTGTATTGGTTCCGATGATTTTTCTGCTGGAATTCGTCTGGTACACAGTTGTCGCCATCCTGTTATCGAACAGCGGACCCCGTAAAATCTACGCGCAAGCCAAGACAACGATTGACCGTGTAACAGCCGGGCTTTTAGGGGCCTTAGGGATCAAACTGGTGAGTGATACCCTTTGAAGAGAAGTGCAATAGGGGTGATATGATCACCCCTAAAGGCTTAGGATTTACGCATTTACGAGGTCTTTAAGACCTTTGCCTGCTTTGAATTTCGGCTGTTTGGAAGCCGCAATTTTAATGGTTTCGCCAGTGCGCGGGTTGCGGCCGTCACGTGCAGCACGTTCTGTAATACCAAAAGAACCAAACCCGACCAATTGCACTGTATCGCCATCTTTTAATGCATTTGTAATGGCATCGAATATAGCATCGGTTGCAAGTGTCGCATCGGCTTTAGAAAGGTCAGCCGCAGTGGCAACAGCAGTGACGAGATCGGTTTTGTTCATATCAATATCCTTTGTGAAAATGGGACGGGCTTAATAATGTGTACGGAAGACTTCCGCAACATTAATTATCAATAACAGATTATAAATCTGTTGCGGTGATGATGATCACACAATTCAAGCTAAGTGCCCTTTATATCATAAAACGAATAAGCTGTATTATCAGTGGTGTCTAGGCCGTAAACTCTTAAAATAGAATCGCTTTTTAAAATGCTAAAAATGGATAATACGGATTTATGAAGCCAACCTATTCTTTCATCATTTATATTTGTTTGATCGGACTGTCTTTTTTTAGTGCGGCAGAAGGCGATACACCGGACTATCCCAAACAACTGACGTTGCATTTATCGTCGCAAACTCAGGCCAATCCGTCTTTTGCCATGGGGCTTATTCACGGGATCAATGGGCAGCAACCCGCAGATGATGTCATTGACCAAGCCGGTTTTGATTATTGGCGATCCGGGCGAACGGCTGAAGATTTCATCGCGCGTCTTCAACATAGAAAAGCACCGTATCAGTTTGTTTTAGCGGACAGCTGGGGATTTGGTGAAAAGATGAAGCCGCCTTTTTCGCTGAAAGTCGAATGGGAAAACCATGTTCGACGGCTTGTCCGGGCGCTTAAAGACAAAGTCTGGATCTGGGAAATATGGAACGAACCGGATTTAAAACATTTTTGGCGGTTTTCCCGACAAGAGTATTTTGAAACCTGGAAAATTGCCCATGATGTCATTCGTGAAGAATTAGGTGACACAGCCCTGATTGCCGGGCCTTCATTTGTCAAGTTTGATAAAGAATATTTGCAAGACTTTCTCGATTTCGCTTTGCAGGAAAAGCTTCAGGTCGATGTTTTAACCTGGCATTCGCTCCACACACGGATTTCGGCTATTCCTGAAAATGTCGCTTATGTTCGCCATCACTTTATGGATAATCCACGCTATACCCCATTGAAAATCAAGCGCATCCATATTGATGAATTTGGCGGGCGCGGGTCGCAATATTCACCCGGTACAACCTTGACCTATTTATGGCAATTGGAAAATGCCCGCATTGATGCGGCGGCCAAAGCTTGTTGGCCGAATTTGGAAGAAAGCCTCTATTATTGTGATAGCGATACATTAAGTGGTTTATTGACGGACGATTTGAAGGCCAAACGTGCCCCGTGGTGGTTATTTGCCAAATATAATGACAGCCGCAACGCGGTGCGGCTTATGATTAAAGGGCAGACGATCTGGTTACCTGCGCTTGCGTGGGAAGATGATCATGGGCGGGCGCAAATGTTGTTTGGTTTGGCAGAGGCCAGCAACGCGCCTGACAACATCACCGTTGAGATCGATGGGGCGTATCAGGTAATTAAGGCACAACGCTTAAGCGATCAGGGGGAAGCACCTTCTGACGGTTTTGTCGATTTGAAACCACAGGCAGATTTTTCTTTAAAAGCCGGTGATGTGGTTTGGTTAGTCCTCCAACGCCCGTAAAACAGAGGACACGGCAATATGCTGCATAATCGGTGTTTTATCTTCGGGATATTCAAAACCAAGGTTTAGATAGCCAGACTTGATATGACCGGGTGGCGCGATATTTGTAACTTTGGGTCCAACTGCCCCCCAACGCTTGGGGTTCGTTGGCCCGTTTAAGGCAATGGTGCGTACACCGCATGTTGCGGCCATATGCATAATACCCGTATTGACACTGACCAATTTTAAATTCGGATGTTTACAAAAAAGCCAAACCAATTGCGCTAACGTCAGTTTGCCACACAGATCATGGACGTGAATTTTGTATAATTCAAAGTCTTCAAACAGACGATTCTGTCGATCCCGATCATTCGGGGCGGCGCTGACATAAACCTGATAACCTTGTTTTATCAAGTTTTGACTTAAACGCGCCCAATGATCATTGGGCCACTCTTTCAGCTCGCGATAAATACCCGATGGCCAAGGGTGCAAAAGGACAACGGGTTGGTCTAGGTCGACAGCGACAGGGACATCTTTCAAATCAGGGCAGGATAACGCCGCGACCTGATCACCTTTTCCTCCGGCAAGGCGGGCCAAATTCTGAATATTGCCGAGCTGGTGAAGTGCTGCATCATGGATCACGCAATCGCTATAAAGGTAATGACGGTTTTGCCCCGGTGTCTCAAACCCTAAAATCCGTTTTGCCCCGGATAAGGCGCTGAGTAAGGCTTCATAACGAGTCCAGTCCCCTAAATCGATAAAAAGGTCAAAGTGTTCTTTGCGCAACTGGAAAATATTTCCCAACAGATTTCCAATGCTTAAAACGCTTACATGTAAATCATGTACGGGGAGCATATCGGCAAGTGCTGAATTGTCTTTCCCCAGATAAAGGTAAATAGCCGCATCCGGGTATGTTTTGCGCATATCCAGCAATAAAGATGTCGCCAATGTGAGGTCCCCGATCGCAACCAATTTCAATATTCCAATTTTTCTTGGACTTTTGGTAAATTTTTTCTTCCGCCATACAAGGGAAAGTATGTACAAACATAAAGGGAGGACGTAACGGTCCAAAATATGTAATAACTTGTTGCCGCGCATCAATATCTTATCAAATGTAATGAAAATGACTGCCGATAAATTTAGATACCTATCAGTTAGCCTGATATTGTGCCTGGGCGCAATCTCAACTTTTGCCGCATTGCCCGTTTTTCGCTTCGGTGTCTGGCGAGATGCCGAGCCAACGGTTGTGAGTGTTTTTGCTCTCGGGGGACTGGCATGGTTGTGGAATGCGTGGTTTTTATATTCATATCCCAAAATGCAGTTGCCCCGCACCATCCAGATATCTATTGCATTGGCATTATGGTCGACGCTTTCTTCTATCTTTGCGCCTTATCCTTTATTAAGCCTCGTTGGGTGGCCCGCAACTCGCAGAAGGGGCGGCTCGTTTTTTTTGTTTTGTCCGGTTTTCTGATTGCCGGTTATTTTGCTCAAGGAAAACGTTTCATAACAATTGCTGCCAGTTTCGGTGCGTTGGTTCTGATTGGCTACGGGGCAATTGTTAACCCGCTTCCGGTTGGGTCCCCTTATAAGCTTTTCTTTTTCCCGGATTATCTGGGTGTTTTTGCCGTTCTGGTTCCGGCCCTGATGTATCTTCTGGCCTATAATATTACGGCTAAAGCCAATCTTCGCAATGCTGCGACTCTTTTGGGTTTTATTGCGGGAATGGTCGTTGCATATCTAGGCGACAACCGTGGGGCAATCGCCATTGTGCTGGTCTGTGGGCTTGGCGGGTGGTTGATAACGGTTCTGGTTCAGCGTTTTGCCTCACTAAAAATCAATAAAGCAGTCCTTTTTCTGGCAAGTCTTGCCATTGTTGTGATCCCGGTATCAATCTTTGCCCTCATCCTGTGGGTTGGGCGTGACTATCAGGCAAATCAATTGGGCGAGTTTACCTTGTTCTATTCTTTGTGGTCGCGCAGTTTAATGTTTAACATTACAACTCATGCCTTTGATGATGGGGGATGGCTCACATATATTTTTGGTAACGGTTTTGGACATTCCCTCTTTGCCATCCAGAAATATCTGGTTTTTTCCGGGCAAGACTTTCTCAATCCGACATGGGATACATTCTCGCGGGATTATGTTCATACCCATTCCATTCCTTATGAAATCCTTTTTTCCAGCGGGCCGATCGCTCTCATTCTGTATCTTGCCATTTTCATCTTCTGGATAAAAGAAGCAGCGGTTCAACACAAAGCGATCGTTGTCGCCACGGCTGCCAGTTATATCGCGATTGCTTCGCTTTGGTTTGAATTTGCAACTGTTATTCCGTTGCTGGCTTTTATTATGGCGACAACGCTGGGGCCTGCTTCTTTCAAAAAAGCAGGTGCGAAACTTAAAATTCTAAAGGCAACCGCAGGCATTATCTTTGCGGTAAACCTTATATGGGCCTCAATCTGGGTGTATCAGCAAAACATGCATTTGGATAAACAAGTTTTTCTGGCGCGTCAGGATAAAGCTTTCAACACAATTGCGGATGATCATTTACGGGGGAATATTTCTTTCCAACGCGCCTTAAGGGAGGGATATCGCTATATTACGCAAGCTCCTCAGGACAAAAGTCTAGAATATAACGATTTCCTTTGGGTCCAATATCTTGTGGAAACGGCGCAACAGCAATTACGGTCCAGTCCCGGAAATGCCCTTATTATGGAATATCTATTGCTGGCGTCGGACTTCGAGAATATTCAACGCCCGGAAAAGGAATATCAGACGTTAAAATCAATTGTTCTGGCTGAGTGGTCATATGCAGCCTCTATATTATTGGAGACTGCACCACATCGCAGTGACCTTCTTATTCCTTACCTGACTTATGCTGTGTCGTCTCAAGTTCAGGAAACCGAACGGGAATGGGTACGCATTATCCTAAATGATCTTTACCAATATGATAATCAAAATCCGGTTGCGCTTTGGTTTATCGGACAGCTGGAACTTGCTAGTACGGACAACAAAAAGCGTATCAAGGCTATTGAAAATATGATAAAGGCTGTCGAAAAATACGATCTAAGGCGTTTTTTAGAAATCCCGGATAATTTGATCGAGCGATTAAAAACGGCCCACACAGCCCTCGTACAACATAGCAAAATGCAATGAATGCCAAACTCAAAAAAATAGAAGATCGTATTAATGCGATACCTGTATGGAAAAAAACGACAATCGCTTTTTGCATTACGCTCGGTATTGATTTTTTATCTTTGACCGCTTCTGTTTTACTGGCGCGTTATATGCGCTGGCTGTTTGTTGATTACCCTAATACCGAGATTTTGTTTGAATGGAACGTTAGCCTTTTTGTCGAACGATTGTGGTTATACGGCGCCTTTATCTTTATCTTGTTGCTGGTCTTTACGGCAAAAGGGCACTACACGCGTAGGCGTATGCCGATTATGCTGTTTAATGAGATCTTTTTAATGGTCTTAATTGTTGGTGTTGCCGATTTTGCCTCCGCTTATCTTTTACAGAAAGCCTTTCCACGGCTTTGGGTGGCCTTAACCTGGGGAATGGCCCCTTTTATCCTCCTCTTTGGGCGCTATGTCAGCATTGCGATTCTCAAACGAATGAGATGCTGGAAACTTCCTGTTCTGTTTTTTGGTGATTTAAATGGTCTGGATATCGTTAAAAACCTGATTCGAAATGAACAATTTTCGGGCTATTACTTGGCCGAATCGTTTCTCAAAACAAATGGCAAAAGCTATCTAAATCCCAAAAACGAATATCAAACCGTCAATCTACGTGATTTTGGGCGCCTGAAAATCCGCCATAACCTGAGAGTTTTAATCTGTTTTTCCAAAGAAAAAGAGCACGAACAGCAAGAAGTTGCCGTAGAAGCTTTACGTCACGGTCATCAGGTTATGCTCTTGCCATCTTATTTCCAGTTGCCAATTTTTCATTCCAACATTGAGCCCATATTTGGCGAACATTATCTGTTGATGCGTATGCAGAATGCGCTGGATAATTGGTTTTATAAAAAAATAAAACGTCTCTTTGACCTGATAATGGCGAGCATTCTTCTCATACTTACGATGCCTATACTTGTTCTGGCGGCGATGTGGATCCGTTCGGTGTCCAAGGGGCCTGCTCTTTTTCGACAAAAGCGCATAGGTCTGAACGGAGAGAACTTCCCTTGTCTGAAACTTCGCACCATGGAAGTTGGGGCCCACCAAACACTTGTGCGTTGGAAAAGAAATGCACCGGACACATGGGCGGAATATGAAAAAAATAACTTCAAATTGGACAGAGACCCGCGCTTGATTAAAGGGGCACATTTTTTAAGGAAATATTCGATCGACGAACTCCCTCAGCTTCTAAACGTTGTAAAAGGAGATATGAGTATGGTCGGTCCGCGTCCTCTGTTAGCGCGTGAAATTAAAAGTTATGGTGTAAACTTTGAAAATTATACACGTACAATTCCGGGCATTACGGGGTTGTGGCAAGTTAACGGACGCAGCCACACGACTTTTACCAAAAGAGCAGAGCTCGATTCTTGGTATATTCAGAATTGGTCCGTCTGGCTTGACATAATAATCACACTGAAAACCTTTAAAATTGTGCTTTTAGGTCTTGGTGAGCGCCATTAAACCCCATGAGTGTAGCGAAAATGCCACACCGTTACACGTAGGACTCAATTCTCTCTTTTTTTAGTTGCAAACTGCACCAAATCAAAGTCTATTAGCTATTGATTGAGAGCTGGCACAGTGTGCAAGCAGTCTGGGTCAGTTTGAAATCTTCAATTGCAATTGAAGTAAATCTATAATCAAGGGGAATGGAACTAACCATGTTCTCAAAATGTAAAATTCTAATTGCTGGTGCAGCCGTTGCGTTGGTTTCAACGCAAGCATCCGCCGAGACGTATTCGTCCGGTCCGGATGCTGCGGGTTCATCAGTTGTAACTCCGGTTGTGGCCAAGTCAGTCGCAGTCGCTAACGTGAGCAACGTTACAGCTCACTTGGATGCGATTACAAGTGCCGTAGCCGGTGCTGCTGGTGGTGCTGCGGCACCGTCTGTCAACGTACCACAAACCAAGTTGAAGATGGTATGCAGAAAACAACAGTTAGCCTGTTTGATTCTGCCGCACAAAAAGGTTATGGCGCGGGTAATGAAACCCGCAAAGTATCTGTTTGGGCAAACCTGTCTTATACTTGGCTTGAAAGTGACGTAGCGAACGCTAACTTCGACGGTAACGTTGCTGCTCTCAACGTTGGTATTGATAAGTGGTTCACCGACAAAGCAATGGCCGGTGTATCCATCGGTTATGCGTCTACTGACGTAGATACTACGTTCAACAGCGGTACTTACGAAGAGAAATCTACTACCATTGCGCCGTATGCTCTTGTTCGTATCACTGACAACGTAACTCTGTCCGGCTTGTTCGGTCATACATGGGGTGACGTTGATCAGGATCGCCAAAATGGTGCGGTCACAGCTTCTACCGATGCAAAAACTTGGTTCGCAGCAGGTTCACTGTCTGTATCCAAGAACATTAAAAACGTCGGTTTGCAAGGTCGTTTGGGCTACTTGTGGTCTGACCGTGACACGGATGGTTTCGTAGAAAGCAACAGCAATGTTGTTGCTGCTTCTCAAAGCAAAACCAGCCAAGGCCGTATCGGTGCAGAAGCTAGCTATTTCGGTATCAAGTCTGGAAAGATGAACCTGACACCGTTTGCTTCTGTCGATTACCTGCGTGATTTCAAAGACGAAATCAATGACGACGCTGATGCGTTTGATGTTGGTCTTGGCCTGCGCTTGGGTTCCAAAGATGGTTCCGTTGACGGTAACCTCAGTGTGAAAACTCAACTGGGTCGTGACAACTTCGAAAGCACAACTGCTGCTGCAACTGTTCGCTTCAAATTCTAAGCGTAAGTTTGCAGTATGACAGTTTGTCATCAAGTAAAAAGGGTCATGCAGAAATGCATGGCCCTTTTGCTTGTTTTGTTTTTAGGTGGCTGTTTGAATATCCACACTGATCGCGCCTATGACAAAGCCTACGAATTAACCCGCCAAAGCCAGTGGGTCCCGACTTATATTGAAACGGCACATTTCACGCTTAAAAGTTACCGTTCGCCACAACGTTCTACGACGGATCTCCCTTTGATTGTTTATATTGAAGGTGATGGATCGGCTTGGATTGATGTCAATCGCATTTCGCCGGACCCGACCCCTCAGGAACCTTTTATGTTGTCCGTTGCCCTACAGGACACCACATTTGACGCTGTCTATATTGCCCGGCCCTGTCAATATGTGATCAACGAGGGAAAAGGCGTAAATTGCCAATATGCATTATGGACCGATGGTCGTTTTAATGAGGTTGTCATTGCAGATATGAACGAGGCCATTGATAAGGCCTTGAAGCAGAAAGCCCGGCGTAATGTCATTTTGGTCGGTGGATCCGGGGGGGCAACGGTTGCCATGTTGGTTGCTGCGCGACGCAATGATGTGAAGGGGATTGTCTCTTTAGCCGGTTTGCTCAATCACAAAAGCTGGACGAACCATCATGGGATTACTCCTTTGGGACAATCGTTGGATACAGGAAGAACTATCTATTCCAAAATTACCACAATTCCCCAAATTCATGTGATGGCGCAGGAAGATACAATTATCCCCAATGCCTTAAGCATCAATGAAATTAATAAAATGAAGAAAATAATTCGTGCCCAAATTCTCTATCGGGTTGAACCAGACATGGACCATGATTGCTGTTGGGGAACATATTGGGGAAAATACCACCAACCGATCCTAAAAAGCCTCACGCAAACGGGTGTTGGCTCTTAATCAAGGGGCTTTGAAAATAGTATTTTCGACCAACCCACAAATCGTATGGCCCAGTAATAAATGGCCTTCCTGAATTTTGGGTGTATCGGCAGACGGGACTTCCAGTAAAATATCGCATAGATCACACATCGTACCTTTGCGATTTCCCGTCAGGCCGATTGTCGTCAAGTCACGGGCCTTGGCTTCTTCAAGTGCTACGATAATATTGGGGGATGAACCCGATGTGGAATAGGCAATAAAGACATCGCCTTGTGCGCCCAAAGCTTCTACTTGTCGGGCAAACAAACGCTCGTATCCATAATCATTGCCGATTGCGGTCAGAATGGATGTGTCTGTCGTTAATGCAATGGCAGCGAGACCCGGTCGGTCAAAGGCAAAGCGGCTGACCAATTCACCTGCAATATGTTGGGCATCCGCCGCACTGCCGCCATTCCCGGCCAGTAAAATTTTACCAGAATTTTGAAGGGCATGAATGCAAGCCTGTGCTGCGTGATCAACCTTTTGTTTCAAGATTTGATCGTCATTCATCAGGTTTAAAATTCGAATCGTTTCTTCAAGTTGTCTGGTTGTATAGTCGGCCATTTTTATCTCTCTGAATTGCCAAGACTCTCTTATTTGTCTCATTCGCCTATGAGACGCAAGAGCTACACACTATCGGTTCAAGGATCAAGAAGCAAAACTTCTTTACGCTTCATCATATTGACACAATTTTTTTAAGGCCTCAGGGTCTAAAATTCGGATTTTTCTACGCCCTGTTTGAACCAACCCTTGCTGGGTCAGGTGTGACAAAATGCGTGCAACAAATTCCCGTGTTGACCCTAAATCATCGGCAATAACCTGTTGTGTAGTATAGACAATTGCATCGGGGGCGACGCGAACCAATAAATAATGTGCTAGGCGTTGCTTGATGGTTTGGCTGTGATGTTTTTCCAATGCGCTCATCAATCCGAAAACGGTCGAGGATAAGGCTTTAATGGTAATATCCTGAACGATGGCCTCCCCCCGAAACAATTGACGGTATATGTCCCCGGGTAACACCCCGAGAACGGTTTTTTCTTCGGCTTCCACCCACGCCGGATAAAGAAAGCTGTTAAACAGGCTGTTGATTGCCAGTATGCAGGTTTGACCGGGAAGAATCCGATAAAGCGTTATTTGTTTACCCTGCGGCGATAAGGTAAATACCCGCAAAGCCCCTTCCAATACGAAATAGGCCCCTGATACAGATGAGCCCTTATCCAAGACAGGTTGCGAAGGGTCGAACTTTTTGCGAACCAGACGGCTGGTGAAAATCGCCCGTCCGGATGTTGATAACTGATTTGCGATATCCATAAAGGGTTGCTCCGGTTTACATCGCAGATGCGGCTTCAATTTTTCGGGACCACGGATTGGATATATTCAATGGGGTACCGCTTAAACTTTTCAAGAAAGAAACAATTTGAGAAATTTCATCCTCATTCAGGCTTTTCCTGCGAGCCAAAAGGACGGGGCCGTCTTTTTCGTATAAGACTGTCAGGCCATCTTCTTTTTTGTCTTCGATCTTTAACCCTAATTGTGCTGTGGCCATGACACGTACGGCTTCTTCCAAGGTATCGACCGAACCATTATGGAAATAGGGGGCTGTATGTTCGACATTGCGCAACGAGGGGACGCGCCAAACCCCTTTCTTGTTGCGACCTTTATCTTCTTCCAATTTATGTTTGCTGACATAAGGTGATCCTTTAAATAGAGGAAAAGGACGATAGGGGCTTTTCTGGTCAATCCCCGCGACACTGAAAAGTGGGTCCATATGACAATTACGACAGCCAAGTTGATCAAACAGCATCATGCCTTTCATTTGCTGCATATTCAGGGCGTTTTTATCCCCGCGCACAAAGCGGTCATAAGGTGCATCATTGGATATAAGTGTGCGTTCGAAGGCGGCAATGGCGCGTGCGATTGAGTCAAATTCAAGATTATTTGTGCCGAAAACCTGTTGATAGAGATCGCGATAGTTCGCGTCTGCCTGAAC
>LLEK01000177.1_pt1 | contig 11341 bp, 12 predicted proteins | sample 595821 | NCBI WGS metagenome assembly LLEK01 (sample SAMN02919311, study PRJNA255460) | bioreactor metagenome | biome: chemostat; feature: culture 2011_25.1; material: sediment; isolation source: day79 25degC chemostat 2011 inoculated with Wadden Sea sediment taken from... | place: Germany: Bremen ...
CGCCCTGTTACAAAGATGAACTGTTCAATACCGGCAGCAATTGCTTCTTCAACCGCATATTGAATAAGAGGTTTATCCACAACAGGCAGCATCTCCTTTGGCAAGGCTTTGGTCGCAGGTAAGAAACGAGTCCCCAACCCGCCAACCGGGAAGATCGCTTTCCTGACTGGTTTTGTCATATTCATCCCCTAGATTACATCAATTCTGGACACGGCTTTGTGCCACAGCATGCCGTGTAACGCAAGCACACGCGCACTCAAATTACACTATTTTTTTGTTTCACCGCTGCGATAGTCCCGCCATACCTTTCTCGCTTTTGCACAATTCCGGAATTTGATCGTTTGACTGGCGGAAATCGCATCCATCTTCAAGGCAATGGCCGCTTTTACCTGTGCATAAACAGACTCGCAATAAACCTTGGTAACAGCATCCGGGCCGTTGGCCTCCCATGCCGTTACACTTTCTTGTTTTTTGGCGGTTTGTCCGGTGAAGGCTTCTTCCATTTTTTTCAGGTTTCCCTGCAACGCCTGCAAAATGGCATCTTCGCGTTTTTTGCTGTTCACCTGCCCTTTCATACCTTCAATACGCACATGCTGTTGGGCAAGTTCACCGACTCTAACCAATTCCAGAATGAGTTCTTCAACCGTTTGAAAGGCTATTTCATGTGTCACAATCATCATGCGTTTTTCTGGGTGACTGCGGCGATAATCATACGTCGCAAACAACTTGCTGTCGGGAAAACGTCTGTCGTGGTAGCGCGATGGCGGCATATAATGGATCTCATCCAGAAAATTCACCTTATCACGCAAGATGACAGGAAGCTCACGTGCTTGCTTGATCGCTTCACTCATTTGCGAAAGAAACTCTTTCGTTTTGACATCCCCATAAAGCGACCCATAAATCTTTATTTTCCCGTACCGAGTGGCTATCTGATCCTGAAATTCAGCGTCATCCAGTTTTGCAAACAAATGACGCTGTGCGGCCAGTACAAGACTGTACGCCAATTGTCGCGGTGATTGATCATGTAAGAAACCGGCAGAAACCTGCACCCACTCATTGTCCTCACCCCATTGAATGAAACGATCACTTCCTTCACCCGATGGTAAAATTTCCAAGGCAGGGATAAGCTGCACCAATGGTGCAAAATAAGGGGCAACAGCTTCTACTTCACTGAACGCTTCGCCCAAACGTGTTGCAAAAGCAGCGAAAATATCTTCATCCAATTTTTCATGGCGGATAATGGGAAAACGTCCGACAACCTGAAAATCATCCCCTTTTTGTTGTTCACCTGCCCCCAAACCACAATCGGCTTTTGATGGACGCCAATCTTTCGCCCACGCCAATCCTGTATTCGCAACCTGATGCCTTGCAGAATCAACCGCGCGCTTAAGGATATCCTGTGCAGCCACATCTCCACCCCATGTCGCCAATTGTGACCACATAATCGCCTTTTCCAGCGCCATATCACCACGGGCTTCTTCTAGAAAATATTCTGCGACATGCCGCTGCGCCGGGGCAACCGCCGCATGGGTCAGCTTCAGAAAGGTCTTGTGTGCGCTTTCGACATCCCCATATTTTTTCCGATGAAGCGCTGCTTTATAAGTCGCAACAACGCTTTGCATATCGCAAAATTCAACCGCCAACGCGCGATAAGGGGAAAACGCAAGAAGTCCCCCAAGCAGCATATACCAAAAACATTTAATCATTCAGCAAGATATCCTTTGCCTGATTGATTTGAGACGCCAAATAATCCGATCCTCCTTTATCTGGATGTACTTGTGCAATCAAGCGATGGTAAGCAACTTTTATTTCCTCAGGCCTCGCGCCTTCTTCCAAACCCAAAATGGCCAATGCTTCCTGTCGTGTCATCCCGTCACGTGGTGGCGTTGTTTTTTGTTCTTTTTGTCCTTTGGCCATACCATGATCGGGCCGTTTTTTCCGATATTAAACAAACTATGGAAACGGCGAAACCAGACATATAAGGCAGGAAGCCCCGCCAGCGCCCAGCCCAACCGACCACTGACAAGCAAAAATACGATAAGCAACAGAAGTGAAAGACCGATCCCCCATTTCAATACCCGGATCACGTCTTTTGGGTTTGCTTCAACAAACCAACGCCCCAAAAGGTACAGGCACAATAAAAGGGCAAATCCAAGTACGAGATTGGCGATCATAATCCTCTCATCCTTTTAAACAAGGCAAGTTCATCGCCTCGACCAAGTTTCGGACTTCTTGACGGGCGGCGACATGTGACATGGAAAGTTCATCCCCTTTCATATCCATCATCGTTAGGCCTTTTAGAAAAAGTTCGCGATAAATCACCCGTTCACCGAAACCACTGACGACACGACAACCAATCCGTTTTGACAAAGCATCCAGCAATCCTTCCATATCGCGTTTATTACGTGCATCCAGATGGCTGAGACGGTTGCGAAGAACAATCCAATCGACCACGGCACCCGGATTTTTATGCATTTTCAGTTGCCGTTGCTTCCAGACGGTTTCCGCATAATGGCTGGGTCGTTCGATTTTCAAGCTTTCCCCGTTCACACGCGCCAAGACATCGAGATCAATAAAGCTGTCATTTAAGGGCGTAACCAACGTATCGGCAAAACTATGGGCCAGACGCCCCAATGGGCTATCGTGTCCAGGGGTATCAATTACGATTACATCTTCTGCTTCGCTCAATCGTTGAAACGCATCCTCAAAATGACCGTTGTCTTCCACAATTCGCACATGGTCCGGTGCCTTTAACAAACGTTGTGCCTTGGTCCGATTTTCCACATATCGCGATAATGTCCCTTGACGCAAATCCAGATCAAGGGACCCGACCTGAAGTCCATGATCCAAAAGGGCGGCAATCACATGCATAGCGACAGTGGATTTCCCACTGCCGCCTTTTTCATTTCCGAAAACGATGACATGCGCGGTCATGCGTTTGGCACCTCCAACCAAACAGAGGTATCGTGAAAAACTGCACCATTGTTGGGATATCCCGGTTGCGATGACACCAACGTATTAATTCCCTTACCTTCGATAAAGCTTTCGTTCGGCCAGATCCCTTCCACAACAAGCGTGTCTTCATGTTGGCCTTTTACGGCAACTGCATTCAACAGAACATTGCCGCGTTCATTCCCGATCCGCACAAGTTCCCCTTCTGCAATACCAAGGCGGCGCATGACACGTTCATTCACCTTGACTTCAGGACAGCGTTCTTTAATGCGTGACGTTTTGGTTTCACTAAAGGTACTGTTCAAGAAATTTTGCGACGGCGGTGTGATCAAACGATAAGGGCGTTCCTCTGATTTTTCATCAATCACATTCCAATGATCCGGTAATTCCGGCATTTCAGCCCCCAACGGTCCCAGCGCAGGCCAGTCCGGTTTAAAACGAAACTTACCATCAGGATGTGCAAAACCGTTCAAGAAATGAGCCTCTTCAAATGAAGGGGTTAAATCATGCCCGGTTTTTTCGATAATGTCATCCATCGGTGGATAACCTGAGGCCTGTAACGTTTCTTCCACGATTTCCCGGTCACTCAGATCAAAGCTTTGATGTGTTGCGCCCAAGCGTTTTGCAAGGGTACTTACGACTTCATGGTTGGATTTACATTCCCCGGCCGGTTCCAAAACAGCCTTGGCAACCTGCAACGTGCAATGACCGCTGGCGGTATATAGATCATCATGTTCCAAAAACATCGTAGCTGGTAAAACAATGTCGGCCATTTTTGCCGTTTCGGTCATAAATTGTTCATGCACGCAGGTAAACAAATCATCCCGCATAAACCCAGTGCGCACCGCCTCAGTATCCGGGGCAACGGCAACCGGATTGGTATTTTGGATAAATAAGGCCTTAACCGCCGATCCACCTTTCAAAGCCTCAGGGCTGCCATTCAGAATTTCCCCAATACGTGATTGGTCCAGAACACGGGCACCGCGTTTGTCCCCGTCTTTGGCTTCAATCAAGTTTAAGTTCAGTTTTGCCAATCCGCTTTGCCCATATAAGGCGCCGCCGCCTTCATACTGCCATGCCCCCGTGACGGCTGGCAAACAGGAGACCGCATGCATATTATGCGCCCCATTACGCGAACGGGTCATGCCATGACCAACACGTAGGAAGCTTTTTTTTGTACTTCCATAAAGACGGGCAAAACTTTCAATCGTATGAACAGGCAATCCGGTAATTTCAGAGGCCCATTGCGGTGTCTTATCCTTTAAATGTTCTTCCAGTTCTTGCGGTACGTCAGTATATTTTGCCAAGTATTCCCGATCAGCATATCCTTCTTTAAACAGCAAATGCATCACGGCACAGGCAAGCGCCCCATCCGTACCGGGGCGCAAGGCAATATGCATATGGGCTTTATCAGCTGTTTTATTTTTATAAGGATCAACAACAATCAGTTTTGCCCCATTGCGCACCCCGGCAAGGGCGTGGGTCATTAAATGGATTTGACTGGAAACCGCATTCAGCCCCCAAATCACAATCAGTTCTGATTTTTTCATTTCCTGTACATCTGGGCCATATTGCGCCCCGACACCGGATAGCCAGCCCGGACCGCTTAAGGCCACACAATAGGTCCCCTGCATGGCACTGAACCCCAGTGTATGGGATAACCGATTGATGCCATTGCGCATCAAATATCCCATTGTGCCTGCATAGTAAAACGGCCAAATGGCTTCTGCACCGTCTTCCTTCTGGATCCGGGTTAAATTGGAACAGATTTCATCATAGGCTTGATCCCATGAAATGCGTTCAAATTGTCCGCTTCCCTTGGCCCCTGTTCGTTTTAAGGGGTAAAGCAAGCGATCAGGGTGATGAATACGTTCTTGATATCTGGAAACTTTTCCACACAGAAGGCCGCCCGTAAACGGGTTTTTCAGAACTGCCTTTTACCTTTCCAATCCGTTGTGCGCCCAAGTTTTTTCCACTTCCAGCGGGCAAACGCTGGGACAATCGTGAGGACAGACGGATTTCACTATTTCAGAGCACATAGCACCAATCTCATTTATTTTCGTTGCCCTAATGTAGTTCGATCTCTTGTCTTTTTGCAAGGAACACAGTAGCGTGGGCGCAATCTTATATTTGGACGAATAAAATGAAAAACGCACTGATTATTGTCGCCGGTTTTTTGGCACTCTTTATTTCCGTTTCTGTTTTTATCCTCTATGAAAGCGGAGATGTCAGTCAGGAAGAAGGCTTTCTCTACAGTGCAATCGGCTGCACAAGCCTTTATAAAAAGCTGGAAGAACCTGAAAAGGTCAATCATCTGTTAAACCTGATTCACAACTTTAGTGAGAAACAAGGTATCACGGAAATTCAGCCGGGCTATATCTCACGCTTTATCAAACTTGTTGAAAAAAAAGTGGGAAAAAGAAAACGAAGTTGCCAACAAAAATTGCAGCGGCATCTACAATATGGCCCTCAATGAAAAGCAACCTGCTCAGTATAATCAGGTGACCCAAAGCGTTATTGCATACTTGCACGAACTGGAAAGCAAAAAGCACTAATCTTAATTGAGGTCTCTTGCAATGAGCGAACATGTAAATGCCATTGTCATTGGTGCGGGTGTTGTCGGACTGGCCGTTGCCCGTGAATTGGCCCAATGTGGTAAAGAAGTCATTATCCTTGAAGCCAATCAAGCCATTGGTATGGGCACCAGTTCGCGCAACAGTGAAGTGATCCATGCCGGGATTTATTATCCCAAAGACAGCTTAAAAGCCCGTTTATGTGTTGAAGGTAAACATCTGATCTATGACTTCTGCGATAGTCATGGTGTCCCTTACAAACGGCTTGGAAAATTGATTGTGGCAACGTCTGATGCACAAGTTGACGCCCTTCATGCCATTCGTGAAAAAGCTGCTCATAACGGCGTAGACGATCTTGTCTGGCTTGATCAGGATAGCGTTCTCAAAAAAGAACCGAACCTGAATGCGAAAGCGGCTTTGCTGTCACCATCAACGGGCATTTTGGACACCCATGCCTTTATGCTGGCCTTACAGGGCGATGCGGAAGATCATGGGGCCATGCTCGCCCTGAACAGTCCCGTTCTGGGTGGTGAGGTCACACAAAACGGCATGACACTTGAAGTCGGGGGCGATATGCCCATGACAATCAGTGCTGATATTGTCGTTAACTCTGCCGGGCTCAATGCCATTTCGTTGGCACGTGAAATCAATGGTATCGATGAAAAGCTGATCCCCAACGATTATTACTGCAAAGGGAATTATTTTTCACTGGGATGTAAGGCCCCCTTTAACCATTTGATTTATCCGGTCCCTGAAAATGCGGGTCTGGGCGTTCATTTGACATTGGATATGGGGGGACAAGCCCGTTTTGGCCCCGATGTTCAATGGTTGGAAAACGGTGATAACATTGACTATAATGTCGATCCAACACGCGGTGAAAAATTCTATGATGCGATCCGGCGCTATTGGCCCGATTTAAAAGACGGTGACCTGCATGCCGATTATTCCGGGGTGCGTCCAAAAATACAACGCCCCGGCGAAGAAGCGCGCGATTTCCTTATTCAAGGACCGCAAGATCATGGTATTTTAGGTTTTATAAACTTATTCGGCATAGAATCACCGGGATTGACCTCAAGTCTCGCCATTGCAAAAGAGGTCCGCAAGCAGTTGAAATTGAATTGAACGTGAACCCTATGAAACGAACATTGACAAGTTTTTGCTTTTCCTTGGCTGTCGGGTTGTCGCTTCTGGCAACACCAGCAAACGCCCAGCTCCGTTCCCAAGGGAAAGTCCTGACCGATCAACCAACGCAAGAACCTGATTTATTTCTTGCTGATCCCTTGGTCGATTATGCAGAAGAAATGCGCAAATTCGTTCAGGGTATCGCCAAATATGGGCGCCAATTCAAACGCGACTTCCTTGTTATTGTGAACGATGGCACAGGGCTTTTGACACAAGTCATTGATATAGACCAGCAAATCAGCGCTCCCAGTTCCGTTTTTATGAAATCTCTGGACGGTCTTATCCAGCCTTCCCTGTCTTATGGTAAAGAAGGTTTCGGTGTGCCGACCGATAAAAAAGAACAGGAAGAAATGCTCGCGGACCTCAAAGTTGCCCGCGATGCCGGTCTTCGAATTTTCACGCTTGATTATGCCTCCAAACCCGTGGATATCGACAAAGCCTTACGTTTTTCCATGAAACATAACTTTGTGCCTTATGTTGCACCGGGTATGGGGTTTAACAATAACAAGCTACCGAATTGGCCGAAACGCCCTTTGCATGAAAACTCCCATACCATCAGTAATGCCGGTCTGGTGAAAAACTATCTTCTTGTAAACGATTCCTCCCGCATTGGCAGTGCAGAGGAATACGCCATGAAAATTCATAACACCAATTACGACATGGTGGTCACTAACGTTTTTCATCATCGCGCACAGGTCTTTGGTCCCCATAACGTACGCACGATGCAGTATAAAAAACTCGGGGCGCGTCGCCCTGTCCTTGCCCAGATGGATATTGGAACAGCTTACGCCGGGGCCTATTACTGGAAACCGGATTGGAAAATGGGCAATCCGCCCTGGCTACTGGACCTTGCCCCCAACAGTTCGGATCGTTATCTGGTGAAATACTGGCACCCAAGCTGGCAACAAATCATCTATGGCAACAACATGTCCTTTATGTATGGCATCATAAAAGAAGGCTATGATGGCGTTGTCCTAAATGGTGTCAATGTCTATGACCTGTTTGCCAACCCTGAATAATTTATACAAATAGCCCCTTCCCTACGCAGTTATGGGGATTGCCAAACTGTTTACTCCCCCTACAATCATAACAAATATGGGAGAGTGGAATGCTGGAAAAGAAATCAAACTACAACGACGTTTGCACCGCTTTTAAGTGGGATATACCGTCTCATTTCAATATGGGCGTCGCCGTTTGTGACCGCCATGCCGAACGTGATTCTGCCGCCACTGCCTTGATCGTGGATCAGGGCGAGGAAGGCGTGACACGATATAGCTTTGGTGATATTCGCTCTTTTTCCAACCGGATTGCCAACCTGTTTCAGGACAAAGGCATGCAAGCCGGTGATCGTGTCGCTATTTTGCTGACCCAATCTATTGAAACGGCTTCAACACACGTTGCCGCATGGAAAAGCGGTTTGATCTCCATCCCTCTCTTCACCCTGTTTCGAGAAGAAGCCTTGGAATTCCGTCTTGCCAACAGCAAAACACGCGCCCTTGTCACAGATCGTGAAAATTATAAAAAAATTGCCGCCTTGCGTGACAAACTCCCGGCGCTGGAATTTATCTTTATTGTCGATGGATCAGTGGAAGGTTGTGAAGATTTTCAACATCAAATCCAACAGTGCAGCGATCAATTCACCGCGCTTAACACACGTGCAGAAGACCCGGCACTCATCATCTATACATCAGGGACGACCGGCAATCCAAAAGGTGCCCTTCATGCCCATCGTACCCTGTTGGGCCACGTCCCCGGCGTTGGTATGCCGCAAGAATTCCCCCCTCAATCCGGTGATTTATTCTGGACACCTGCTGACTGGGCCTGGATCGGTGGCTTGATGAATATCCTTATGGGGGCATGGTATTTGGGCATCCCCGTCCTTGCCCATCGTGCAAAGAAATTTGATCCGGTCGATGCCTTAAAATTGATGGAGAAACATAAAGTCCGTAATATCTTTATGCCGCCAACAGCGCTTAAACTTATGCGTCAGGTCGATAACATCGCGGAAAATTTTGATTTGCATTTACGCACCGTGACTGTTGCTGGCGAACCGATGGGCGAAGAACTTCTGGCATGGGGACGACGGGCGTTTGGTCTGACATTAAATGAGTATTACGGACAAACCGAATGCAACCTTGTCGTTGCCAATTGCTCTGTCCTTATGCAAACAAAACCCGGTTCAATGGGTCGCCCGGTCCCAGGACATGATGTGCGCATTATCGATGCCGACGGGAACGAGGTTGAACGCGGTCAGATCGGTGATATCGCTGTGCGCGCAGGTGATCCGGTCATGATGCTGCACTATTGGGATAACCCGCAAGCCACCGAGAAAAAATACCGTAACGGTTGGCTGATTATGGGGGATCTCGGTTATATGGATGAAGATGGCTATATCTTCTTTGTCGGACGAGACGATGATTTGATTACATCGGCAGGCTATCGGATCGGCCCCTCTGAAATTGAAGACTGCCTGACAAAACATCAAAGTGTCGCCTTGGCGGCTGTTATCGGTGTCCCCGACCCAATTCGCACCGAAGCTGTCAAAGCCTTCATCGTCCTGAAAGACGGTTTTCAAGCCACAGATACACTGGAAGAAGAATTAAGGGTATTTGTGAAAGACAAACTGTCTCCGCACGAATACCCTCGCCATATTGAATTTTGCGACCAGCTTCCCCTGACAGCAACAGGGAAAATTCGTCGTAAAGATTTACGAGACGCAGAAATCGCCAAGCAACGCTAACTTGTTGCTTGGTGCATCTTAATATCTGCGTGTACCGATTTCACACGACTCGATCACAAAGCCCTGTTCGGGTGGATAACGGTCGTTGATCATTGTCAGTGCTTCGGCTTTGTCCTGAGCCACGACGTTCTGATAGTGAACATCGGCCCATTCATCGCCATAATCCAAATGCGTATTGTTTTCTTTTACGCATGCACGGACTTCTCTGTTGTAAATACCAACTTCAAACGTTTTTTGATTTCCGGTCGCAACGGCAAACATGATGCTGCCTCCCTATTCATGTTCATAACTAGAATAATGGTAGGACCAGTTTGTTAACATTTACTTTATCAGGCAGGACTAATTCCTTTTATGATAAAGCCACGGTCTTTGGGATATTTCGTCAAAATCTTACGACGTGCATCGGCTTCATCGCGTGCGCTGATCTCAATATAATGAACATCCGCCCATTCATCACTATAACTGGCCCGTTCGCCATTTTCGACTGCACGTTTCACCAGCTCGTTATAAATTGCGACTTCGTAGAGCGCCATAATTACCTTCCTCAAGATTTGTTCTTCTGCTGAAGCTATACTATTTTTTTTCGCATTTCTTACTGTGACAAACATCACAAGTTAATAATTTCCATGAGGTCGTTCAACCTTTGCCACTCTTTTTCTTCACCGGGAAGACCGACACGCAAATACTGCGGGCGTTCAGGAAAGGGGCGCACGAGAACACCATTTTTGGCCAAAACCTCATAAACCCCTGTTGCATTTTCGTGAAAACAATATCGAAAAAGGGATGTTCCCCCAACAACCTGCAAACCACCTTTGCTTAAAATATCATCTAAACGAAATGCACAACGCGCCAGAGTCTCACGTGTATGTTTAATCCAGTGAATATCGCGAAAAGCATGTCTGGCAATTTCCATCGCCGGGCCATTCACCGCCCAAGGGCCAATTCCTTCTTTCAGGCGTTCTGCCAACCCACCACTAGCCAGCACAAAACCCAACCGAATACCCGCCAGACCAAAAAACTTACCGAACGAACGCAAAACAACCAACCCCGGTTGTCCAACATGACCAGATAAATCCAGTGTTGGTGTGCAGTCGCTAAAGGCTGCATCGACAATCAACAAACCATCTTTTTGATGCAATTCATCCGCCATCTTCAGCAATGTGTCAGGGGCATGTACATCCCCTGTTGGATTGTTAGGGTTTACCACAATCACGATTTCCCCGTCGCTCATGGCTTCGAATACATCTTCGACTTCACGAACATCATGTCCTGCCAAGCGCCAACAGAATTCGTGTTCCTTATAAGTTGGTCCAACAATACGAACGGCTTTGGGCTTTTCAAATAAATGCGGGAAAATTTGCAATAAGGTCTGCGTACCGGAAACAGGGATAACGTTCGCGGGATCATCCACCCCGTAATATTGCGCCGCCGCGACCTTTAAATCATCTAACACTTCCTGATCGGGTAAACGCGTCCACAAACCTTTTTCAATATCGGGAATCGGATAGGGCGCGGGGTTAATTCCGGTCGATAAATCCAGCCAGCCCTGTGACGGCACCCCAAAAGCCTGTGCTGCACCTGCTAAATTGCCCCCATGAAAGACTGCCACGCGCCTACTCCTTGGTAATTTTATTATTTAGAAAACCATTTCGACGCAATGGTTAGCACGCTGTCGCCTTGCACTCAAGCACGTCGATTCGAGAAAAAGTAATAAAGTTTCAAACGCAATTTTTCAACGTAAGAAAGCTACCTTGTTTTAACATAAAGCAGAAAGATTCGAAACGATTGCTGCATTGCCAAAAATTACCTATAAAAACAATGATTTAAGCCATATTTACTCTTGAATTCACATTAGAATTACACACATAAAAGGAAACGAGATGAAAAGAATTTT
>LLEK01000178.1_pt1 | contig 11291 bp, 13 predicted proteins | sample 595821 | NCBI WGS metagenome assembly LLEK01 (sample SAMN02919311, study PRJNA255460) | bioreactor metagenome | biome: chemostat; feature: culture 2011_25.1; material: sediment; isolation source: day79 25degC chemostat 2011 inoculated with Wadden Sea sediment taken from... | place: Germany: Bremen ...
TTTTCCAACCCAATCGCACATTTTACGGTCGTGCTTTTACCTGATCCATTGGGGCCAATTAACGTCACGATTTCACCGGGTTTGACATGCAAATCCACATTGCGGATCAGCCAGCGTCCCTGACGGTAAACGCCTGCGCCATCCAATGCAATCAGGTCTTGTTGCTGGGTATTCAAGGTAGATCACCTTCTGTTTTTTTCTGCTTGATCGGTCTTTTAGCATACGTTATATCATTACGTAAATATTGTTATAGTATAACATTTCAATTAGGACCTCCCCATGAAACGCCCCCTTTTTCTTGCCACTGCCCTTGCCTTTGCCACTTTTTCCCTGCCCGCTTTTGCTTTGGACGTTGCCGTCACCATCAAACCATTACATTCCCTCGTTGCCGGTGTGATGTCCGGTGTTGGTGAACCAAGCCTGATTGTAAAAGGTGCCGGTTCGCCCCATGATTATCATTTACGTCCATCGGATGCCCAAAACCTCAAAAGGCCGATGTTATTTTCTGGATCGGGGACGAGTTGGAAACATTCATGGAAAGTCCGTTAAAATCTTTGGGACAAAACGCCAAAGTCGTCGCAATGGAAGATGCCGCTGGTCTTCATATGATTAAAAGCCATGAAGAAAACGACGAACACGAAGAAGAAGAACATCACGACCACGACGAAGATGGGCACCACCACGGTGAAATGGATATGCATCTTTGGCTGGACCCCAAAACGCCAAAGCAATGGTTGGTACAATTGCACAAACCTTGATCCGACACGACCCGCAACACAAAGCCCAATACCAAGCCAACGCCGAAAAGATGCATAACCGTCTGGACGAAATGTCACATGATATCGGACACAGACTGGAAAGTATTCGCGATATCCCCTTTGTCGTCTTCCATGATGCCTATGCCCATTTTGAACATCGTTTTCATATAAATGTCGTTGCATCTGTCACCCTGTCCCCTGAAAAAATGCCCGGCGCCAAACATTTACAGGAGGTTCGCGAAACCATTCAGAAAAGCAAAGCTGTCTGCGTCTTCAGGGAACCTCAATTCCAGCCCAAACTGGTCAAAACCGTCATTGAAGGCAGCACCGCCAAAAGCGGTGTGCTTGATCCGATTGGGGCGACCCTCGACGAAGGACCGGATATGTATTTCAAACTGTTGGACAATATTGCGACTTCTCTTGAAAGTTGCCTGAAATCCTGATTTTACATTCGGTCTTTTGAACACAAGAATTTTTGTATAAGCTAGCGTCCCGCTCACAAACAGGACGCTGGCTTTTTTATGACGACGCCTCCCGCTATCGAATTCAACAAATTGCCGCCCGAAGAAAAAGCACAACTGCTTTTCCAAAAGGCCGTGCGCCTGCATCAATCCAATAAGCTGGACGAAGCCCTTAAATATTACGCGCAATGTACCCAATTGGATGCGACTTTTGCCGATGCCTACAACAATATGGCTGTGGCCTTACGCAAATTAGGGCGGTTTAACGCTGCCCTGACCTGTTACAAACGATCGCTTGCCATACGTCCAGATCATGGGGCAACTTATTCCAATATGGGCAACGTCTTAAACGATCTCGACCGTTTAGAAGAAGCCCTTGGGGCGCATACCAAAGCCATCGAACTGATGCCGGATGAGCTTCTTTACCTTTATAACGCTGCCCTTGTCTTGCGCGATGCGGGCCAATGCACAAATGCCATTGCCCTCTTCAATAAAATTCTGAACATAGACCCTGATTATAAAAATTGCCGTTGGGATCGTGCCCTGACCTATCTTATGTCCGGTGATTTTAAAACCGGGTTTGCCGAATACGATGCCCGCTGGTCACTGGACCGAAGCCCGCCGCGCACCTTTACACAACCACGTTGGACGGGGGAAACCTTAACCGATTGCACCTTGTTCATTCACCGCGAACAGGGCTTTGGTGACGCCATCCAGTTTGCCCGCCTGCTTCCCACCATTAAAGAAAAGTTCGGCGGCACCATCATTTTGGAAACACCGCCTGAACTCATGCGTCTGTTTGAACAAATGGACGCCGTTGATCAATTGATCCCGAGTGGACAGGTTCCTCCTGTCTTTGATTTCTGGGTTCCGTTGATGAGTTTGGGACATATCCTACATATTCGTGAAGATTGTATCCCCGGCACACCTCCTTATTTGCACAAACCAGACAAACATCCTCTTCATCTTCGCCCTGCCCCCAAAGGCGGCATGAACATCGGTATTGTATGGGCGGGCAGTCCAACCCATCAAAATGATCGCAGACGATCTGTTGCGCTGGATCTTTTTCTACCGCTAGCCAATGATACTGGCACGACGTTGATCAGCCTGCAAAAAGGACCCGCCTGCAAAGATTTGACAACCACCGGGGCCAATTGTGTGGTTCTTGATGCGGGCAAGGATTTGAAAGATTTTGCAGACAGTGCGGCCCTGATCGATCAATTGGACCTTGTTGTCACCGTTGATACCTCTGTTGCCCATTTGGCCGGGGCTATGGGCAAAGAAGTCTGGGTCTTGTTGCCATTTACACCCGATTGGCGCTGGATGTGGCACCGAACCGATAGCCCGTGGTATCCCGACATGCGCCTTTTTCGGCAAGATCATCCCGGTGATTAGGGAAGGTTGTTTCAGAAAACTTTACCGCGCACTGGATGAAAAAACGTCTGCGCCTGATGCGTAATCAGTCTAACTAAAGCCGATCTGCAAACGCCATAGAAGCCCCGAGGTGACCACAGGTTCCTGCAATCGGCCAACAGGGTAACTTGCAGCCACCAATCCGCCTAATTTGCAAGACATATGTCCCTTTCTAACGGGAGATTGCATTTACAATTTCATTTTCTTGCATGATAATTTTCCCTTAAGAGAATTTCTGTATAATACAGAACGACTTGAAAGAGGTAAGACAAAGATGTCCGACGGCGGGACCATCAAAAAGTTTAAAAACGGCGATATCATTTTTAATGAAGGTGAGGCCAGTGGCGCTGCCTATGTCATCATTAAGGGTGCTGTTGAGCTGACCAAAAACAGCAAACACGGTGCTGTGCGTCTTGCCAACTTGAAATCCGGCGAACTGTTTGGTGAAATGGGCATCATTGACGCAAGCCCCCGCAGCGCCACAGCACGTGCCGTCGGTTCGGCGACACTTAAAGAGATACAACCCGAAAACCTGCTGAAGGGCATCCAAACCGATCCTGACCTTTCTTCCAAAGTCATGTCAAAACTGGTGGAACGTCTGCGCGCCGCCGATGAAATGCTGGCCAAAGCGGGTATTTCATCCAAAACAACAGCGCCACCTGACCCGACAAAACCAGCAACGAGCCCGACAAAGAAAAAGGGATTCTTTTCACGCTTATTCAGTGCCGACAAAGGACGCCAGGCCACGTTCGAAATTTTGCTGGCTGATTTTCACGATGACCCGGACAATCAAATTACGAGCGCGTTTTACGAAAGCCTGAAGACATTGGCCCAACGTTTGGGCGGCGCACATATTAATATCCGCCGCACCGAATCGCCTTTTGCGCTGAATGATTTCAACGACAGTCCGATGGTTTGGGGACAGATGAAATCAACCGCGCAACGCTGGCTCAATGAACTGGATGGTGACCTGCTGGTATGGGGGCAAGCGCGAAACAATGCACAAACCGTTCACTTGCGACTGGCTCAGTTACACCCTTTGCGCCACGAGCGCGCAGGCAGCATATTGCCCTGTGATGGCATTGATATGCCCAGCGAGTTAGACGATATCCTTGCCCCCTATCTTTACGGTGTCGTTCTTGCCGCCTTGATCCCGTCCAATAAAACGCAACTTGAATGTATGGACAGTTTGCTGGAAAGCGCCTTAAACGATGCGCGACCCGCCTTGCAAAAACGCATGCGCGAATTAAAAACACCGCAACAAGCCCGGTTTGAAACCGGACTAGCCAACCTGATGGCCTCTTGCGGGTATTTCACCAAAAAAACGGTCTATTTGAAAGAAGCTGAAGAAACCTATCTCAAGGTTTTACGCTCCATACGACGCGGGTCCGGTGATTTGTGGGAAGGGATTGTCCATCGCCACCTTGCCTATACGCAAAACAGCTGGTTTGAAATGGGCGGGGAGAAAAACCTGCTTGAGGCCGCTATCGAATCTTTGCGCGAAGCCAGTCGTGTCTTTGAAAAAAGCGCCTTTCCAACCGAATGGGCGGATCTACAAGCCATGATCGGGCAATTGCTTTATAAGAAAGATCAAATCGGTGATGACGATAACGCCCTTCAGGAATCGATCTCGGCTTATCAAAATGCTTTGCAGGTCTTTACAGCCTCCGCCACCCCTCAACGCTGGGGAGAAGCCAAACATCACCTAGCCCGCGCCCTGCAATTGCTGGGCAGTCAACGCGGCGATCTGGATATGATTGCCCGTTCTGCCGAGGCCTGCCGTGAAGCCCTTGCTGTACGCAGCAAAACCCATACCCCCATGTTGTGGGCCGCAACGCAAAATAATTTGGGGTCTGCTTTGTTCATGCTCTGTCAAAAAACCAGAAAACCGGAAACCGCCGACGCGGCCGTCAAAGCCTTTCAGGCGGCGTTGGACGTTTATGAAGCCCGCAAAGCAACCAAACTGGCACAAGTCACCCAGAAAAATTTATCGCGCGCACAAGAAGTCGCCATTGACCTTGGCCCCTTGATCGGAACACAAAACAGTACAGAAACGGAAAACTTCACACTGGAAGATTTCGATGACAGTGCTGAAACGGCGGCAGAAGAAAATTCGTTACGCGAAGAATAAGCGTAAAGACACGCAACTCCGCCCCGAAAGATGTTCCATTGCCAAAAAAGAACAAAGCCCCAAGGCGTTAACCTTGAGGCTTTGAAAATGGCGCGCCCAGAAGGAGTCGAACCTCCAACCGCCTGATTCGTAGTCAGGTACTCTATCCAGTTGAGCTATGGGCGCTTATTTTATTTACCGTCCCGGAAGAACCGTTGGGCAACCCCTTGTGGGGTGGCGCGGAAAGTAGCGATATGAAGGTCATCGGTCAAGAGGAAAAATGCACTTTTTTTTCAAAAAAATTACATTCTGGATTAAATATCCTTAGGAGATTGCAAAAAAACACAAATACGCCCTTGTCGCCTATGGTTTATTTAGGGTAAGATTTGCCCGCATTTAACTGGGGGGAACCAAGGGCTTACCTCAGGGGAAATCAACAAATCATAGAGTTCGGTAGTATCCTCTGCCGAATTTGAGACTTAAAACAAAGGTAGCCGTACACTATGGTTCTTAAGTGGTCAAAGGCAGGGATTGTTGTAACAACGCTCGCGTTGTCTGCGTGCTCTTTTACAGAAGAGGCATTATGGCCTTCCCTGACAGGGGAAGACCCGGCAGAAAACACTGCTACGTCTGAACAAGCTGCGCAAGGTGACGCAGCTAGTCAATCAATTGCCAGCACGGGTCAGCCCGTCCTCGGTACAACGAATTTCGATCCGGCCCCTGTGACTCAGGGCGAAGCAACGGGCACGTTTGTTGGCAAAAAAGTCGTAAGCATGCGCGGTGAACTGGCACAGTTGATTGACCAGATCCGCGTCCACAACGGCGAATTGCAGGCATTACGTGGGAAAACGGTTCAGGATTCGCAACGTTATCACGGCACTGTCGCCGCCATTAACGCGCGTTTACAGGTCGGCACCACCCCCGGCAACCCGATCTTGGTTCAACAATTCAACAGTTCACTGAGCGATCTGGATCGTATCAGCAGCGACATTGCACAAATGAGTTCGCTGGCACAAAAAGTTGCCGAAGACTCAGCCATGTCGGCTTATATGCTGGAATCCGTTCAATCAGCATTCGGTCTATCCGGTGCGGTTGATGAAGATCACCGTCAGTTGGCTATTTTGCAGGACGAGGTCAATCAGACCGTTGTCTTGATCGAACGCCTCCTCAAAGAAGTCACAGAGGATGTGCGGCGCCAAACCAATTATGTTGCTGCTGAACGCGCCAACCTGAACGCATTGGCCGCTGGCGTGAAAGCCGGTGAAATTTACGGTGCGTCCCTGTCCAACCGCATGAGCGGGACATCGACGGGCATTACATCCAGCATTACGCGTCCTAGCTTCCAACGCAGTGCGATGCCGACAAATCGTCGCCCGCTCGTTGTGATTCGCTTTGATCGCAATAAAGTCAACTATCAGCAAGCGCTGTACACAACCGTCAGTCAGGTTCTGGATCGTCGCCCCGATGCGACTTTCGATCTCGTTGCCATCACACCGCAACAAGCTGCGGTCGGGCAACAGGCACTGGGTTCCACACAAGCACGTCGTCAGGCCGAACAAGTTCTGCAAAGCCTGACTGAAATGGGCCTTCCGCCCAGCCGCGTTGCCTTGAGTGCCAGCACCAGCCGCACGGCACAGTCTAACGAAGTGCACCTCTACTTGCGCTGAGACAATTGACCACACGCAAAAAAGCCGATCCGAATAAAAAAGCGGTCGGCTTTTTTATCTTCTTTGACTTGACCGATCGTTCAAGTTATTAGAAGGGGCATTTTACGTAGAAAATTGAAGGTAAGTCATGACCTCCTTGGAAGACGATATCGTTTCAGAAGTCGTATCTTGGGCTGAAGTCCATAAAGATACACGCGCCCTTGCCCGCCAAATCCACAAAAAGGGCACATTCAAAGGCATTATCGCAATTACACGCGGTGGCCTGATCCCCGCAGCCATTATGGCCCGCGAGCTGGGGATTAAACTGATCGAAACCGTTTGTGTTGAGGCTTATCGCGACGATGCCGCAGAACTGAGCGGTTCCGTCAACGTGATGAAAGAAGCCAGCATGGCCGGTGACGGCGAAGGTTGGCTGATGATTGACGATCTGGTCGATACCGGGACAACCGCCAAAGCCGTGCGCGAGATGATGCCCAAGGCCTTCTTCGTCACCCTTTATGCTAAACCGGAAGGTCGCCCCTTGGTTGACAGCTTCGTTAAAGAAGTTGCGCAGGAAACATGGGTTTTCTTCCCTTGGGATACCCAACTGCAATACAGCAAACCGATCGGAACCGACAAAGGTTAATCGGACGTCCTTTGCCTGATGAACAAAAAACCTCCACACGGTTGCTTCTGTGTGGAGGTTTTTATTGTATGCGCCATCAAAATGAACCTGCTATAGTTCTTATATGAAAATTGGCTTATTCCTTGTTACGCTTCTTGCGTCTTTTTCGGCATTTGCAAATCCCATTTTGCCTGATGGTTTTCGCCTGAACACCTTTGCCTATATTCCCGGTGCACGCACACTCGTCGGCGTCCCACAATTAGGCGTCGTCTTTGTCGGGACACGAGAATCAGCTATTTATGCGATTCTTGATGAAAACCGAGACGGCGAAGCCGAAGAGGTCCGCCTTCTCAGCAGCAACCTGACGGTCCCCAATGGATTGGCATGGAAAGACGGTTTTCTCTATGTCATCGAACAACACCGATTGATCCGCTATAAAATCGGCACCCGACTGCCCGAAAAGTTACCGAAACCCGAAGTCCTTTTTGATGAATTCCCGAACAAACGCCGACATGGTTGGCGTTACGGGGTCTTTGGACCGGATGGCGGCCTTTATGTCAGTATTGGTGCACCTTGCAACATCTGCCGCCCCCGAGGAATGGAAGGCACTATTTTGCGTTTTGATCCCGACACATGGGTCCCCGTCGTTTTTGCGCGCGGTATTCGTAACAGTGTTGGCTTGGCCTTTGATCCCGTCACGCGCGATTTATTTTTTACTGATAACGGTGCCGACAATATGGGGGATGATATTCCCGCCGATGAATTGAACCGCGCGCCGGTCGCAGGTTTGCATTTCGGTTATCCCTATTTCGGGGGTGGGCAATCCCGCGTCAGCGACTTTGTCGATGAAACACCACCGCTCAATCGCCCGCCGGTTCATGCCTTTCAGGCGCATATCGCCCCGTTGGGGATCGAATTTTATACAGGAACCCGTTTTCCCGAACGTTATACACGAGGGCTTTTCGTTGCCCAACATGGTTCATGGAATCGCAGCGCGCCCGTCGGCTACCGCATTTCCTTTCACCCCTTTGATAAACGCGGCAACATCTCAGATGAGGAAGTCTTTATTGGCGGCTTTCTTAACCAAGACAGTCATCCGGTTGCACGCCCTGTGGATCTTGAACAATGGGCCGATGGTCGTATGTTGATTTCAGATGATTATGAGGGAACTGTCTTTATTCTTGATTATGAAGAATAAGGGATAACGCCAATTACAGGCCCATGCGCCATCACTAATCCACCATAAAGAACAAGGGCAAGAAGCCAACGCCACCACCCAATACGCGGCCAGCCTTTCTTGACACGCGTTTGTAAATCCTGCCAGTTCTCAATCCCCATTTTATCTTGTCTTTTTTTATTCAGAGAAATCGGGCCATAAAGACTGAGCCCGCCCATCAAACCAAAAAAGAGAACAGAAGCCACATCCCCATTGGGCAAAATATGCACAAACGACCAAAGTGCAAAAGCCCAGAAAGCCGGATGTTTCGTCAATGCGACAATGCCCGGGTGGTCCGGGTCAAAGTTTTTCCCACCGATCCCTAACGAAAACGGATTAGGCTGCGAAAATGTACAAATTAAAAGCAAGCACACCCAAAACATGACGAACAAAACGGTATGACGCATCCATTCGCTCATCATCCAGAGCTCAACATACGGGGCTTGTTGATAGCTGTAAATCAACCAGACAAACAAGGCCAGACTGATCACGCCATAAACAGACATGAAGGTCCGTTCCCCCATTTTTGCAACCACACTGTGACGCAAGGGGGCATAGGATGGAATGATATGTGCAGCCAAAAAGACCGCAATACTGAACAAAAGATCCGACATAATCTTTGCAAAGCTCCTTTCGGGTCGTTAGGCTAGGGATACTGATGTAGAATAAAGGAAATATTATGGCCAACAACGCTGAACTTGCTGCAAAACTTTTACGCGCGGCATCCAACTTCTTTCGCGCAATCGCCGATCAAAACCCGGAACTAAAAGAACAGATGTTGACCAATGCGGACGCCTGCGAATTAATTGCAGATCGCGTTGAAGTTGACCCTCTCGGCATACCCGCAGATGAAGCCGAAGGCCCCAACACGCCAGATCAGTTAAATTAATTTTTTGAACTGCCGCACGATTTCAGCATAAATATCGCGTTTGAACGGGACAATCAGGTCGACAATTTGCTGCAGTTCCACCCATTGCCAACGGGCAAATTCCGGGTGTTCTGTTTCGATATCAATATCACTATCGCTTCCTTCAAAGGCAAACGCATACCAAATTTGCTTTTGCCCGCGATATTTGCCTTTCCAGACTTTACCGATCAAGTCATCCGGTAAATCATAAGTCAGCCACCCTTCGGTCCGCCCTAAAAAGCGGGCCTTATTGGTACCGATCTCTTCTTCAAGTTCGCGCAGGGCGGCTGTTTCGGGGTCTTCCCCTTTATCAATGCCACCTTGCGGCATTTGCCAGGCATCCAGCGTATCCAGCCGCTCTGCCACAAAAACTTTCCCGTCTGAATTGATCAGGCAGATCCCGACACAGGGACGATAAGGTAAATCCTTTTTTTTCTTCTTACCGGCCATATCAGGATTTTTGCCTTCCTGCCAAGAAACTCATGGGTGTTAATTGCACGCCCTGGCCTTGCAAACTCCCGGCCCATGCCTTCAGAGCTTCCAAACTATTGGGCGTTGCACGCATCATGGCAACCGTCATCCCTTGATTTTTTGCAACCGCTGTCAATGTTTCAAGCTGTGCCCGTATCCGTGTCGGTGCCACATTGGTATCGACTTGGCTGTTGGCAATGGCGCGGGGCAACTGCATCTGGTCTGCCATTTCCAACGAGACACTGCCTTGCGCCGTATGCGGATCCATAAAGAATAAACCGCGGGCTTTCAATTCCCCCAATACCGGCGCCATCGCTTTGGCGTCACGCAAAAAACGTGTTCCAAATTCACCGACAAACCCGGTATAACCTTGTGCCTGCCCCATAATCAGACTTAATAATTTCAGGTTCTCCGCCGGTTTTTTCGTCGTCATCATGGCCAAGGGGCCGGGATCATCAACCGGGAAGCTCTCCGCTTCCATCGGTAAATCCAACAAAACTTCATGGCCCATCGCACGGGCTTTTTCCACCCATTGCTTCACCCCACGTCCATAGGGGCTAAAGGCCAGCGTCGCATCCGCCGGTGCATGATCGATGACGGCTTGCGTCAAACTTTCACTCATGCCCAACCCTGTGATGACAAGGCCGATCATAGGTTTGCTGGGATCACCGCCAAAGGGACGGGCATATGTTTTCCACGATTCTCGACCGTCTTCTGAAATAATCGGCAACAAACCTTCCTGTGTTTGTTCCAACAACTTCCCATCTACGGCTTGGGCGGCACCTTGCGCGGCTTTTGGTGTTCCCAACCCTGCCACGGCCTGTGGCAAAACAGCCGGGATCATCACGCCAACCTCTCCCACGGCCGCTGTTGACAATGGGGCATCCGGGTTTTCAGGGTTATATCCCCCCCATATTCCCCCCCCATAGAAGGGGCTGGACTTGATGGGGCTTCAGACAAAGCGGCCCCAGCTGTCAATTTACCGGTTGTGGCACCACCTGCGGTCAGTTTTGCACCACCCGTCACACCCCCTGCCGTCAATTTTGTTTGTGGCGTCAGGCCGGATGTGGCCTGTTGTTGCAGGGCCAGACCAACCGCCGCCCCTACTCCACCGGATTTTGCCGCCCCGGCCTCTGCCATTTCAGCATCATCACCATCGGACATAAAATACCATGCCCCACCGCCGATAGCCGACAGTCCCAAGATCGCCGCAACACCAACGATCGCCAGCTTCTTTTTATCTTTCAGCAGCTCTTTGAATTTGGATGATCCGCCGCCTTCATCATAATCGAAATCGTCTTCTAAATCGAAGTCATCATCGTCATAATCAGTGGGGGCGGGAACGCCGCTTTCCCCACTGGGCATATCATCGTCATCATCCAGATCAAAGTCGTCGAGGGTGTCGTCGGCCATGTCAGTTACTTTCCGTTATTCTTCCGTGGTACGCGGCATTTCAGAATAAAGGGCAATCCCGGCAATCAGATCCAGCGCACGGCTCAAGCTGATAATCTTCCGGTTTTTCTTCTTCCTTATCCTTGCCGTTACGTTCGGCTTCAACTTTCTGTTGTCGTTCTTCTGCATTCTCATCCGTATTTTCAAGAGAGCCACGTAAATCCGCCTCGCGCGTTCCTACACCTGTGCCAATTTTTTCAATTCGGGCGATTTCAACCTTGATATCGGGTTC
>LLEK01000181.1_pt1 | contig 11139 bp, 12 predicted proteins | sample 595821 | NCBI WGS metagenome assembly LLEK01 (sample SAMN02919311, study PRJNA255460) | bioreactor metagenome | biome: chemostat; feature: culture 2011_25.1; material: sediment; isolation source: day79 25degC chemostat 2011 inoculated with Wadden Sea sediment taken from... | place: Germany: Bremen ...
CCTTGTACTGCCCGATCACAGGGCCATTGGCGACGATATCCCAGTCATGCATGACTCTCACCTCGCTGGCTAAGGCGGTACATCAGGTCATGCAGTAACCGTTGGAACCAATGATCAAGCGTCAGTTCCAGACTGCTTTTCGGCGCGTAATCCATGACCTCTTTGATCCAAGTCTGGAGAGCATCCAAGTTGGACAGATCATTCGGCGTACCTATGAGCGATACCAAGCTGTACCGATCATGGATGGGCAACATGGACTGAAGCTTCTTGGCAAGCTGTAAACGCGCATGATCCTCACACGTCTGCCGAATTAAATCATAAAGCTGACGATCTTCACTATTCATCTTTCTCTCCCCAACGGTGGCCTAAAATCAGAACGAATCATCCTGTTTGCGAAAACCGATTAAACGGATGGCGCATGAATAAAACTCTGTCTGAATGTGATGGAGTGACTATAACAAAATAGCGGCAGAATGTCTATTAAGTTATTGATATTGTTGCGTTGTCCGACGTGGACTATGGGAGCTTTTCTGTTGTCCGTAGTCGACAACCAATTAACTGAAAACTTATCTTTAAATTGCTTTTTCATTTATATTTGACACCCTAGATATAAGTAGCAAAAATCCAACACACAACCAAAGCGCGCCGCAAGACGAATACAATACGGGGGATAAAATGGACCAATTTAATGATATTTGGAAAATCTCAAGGGAGTTTGAGAAAGTCTTAGATCGCAAATTTGGTGCGCAAGGAAAAGGGCTTCATAGCAAACTTTCCAGTGTCCAGCGTGAACTACCCAAGGAACTGGTCTTACGCATTCGAAAAATTGCAGATATTCGCAATAAGACGATGCATGAAAGGGATATAGAATTTTCAGATTTCAAAGCTTTCAAACAGGAAGCCAAGAAAGCCTATCTGGCATTACGTTCCTACTCGTCTGCCCCCAATGCTACACCAAATATCAAAAAGAAAGACGGGATCATTCACGCATACATGGCTGAAAAAAAATATGGTTTCATCCATGGCGATGACGGTCAATCCTATTTTTTTCATTATCGTGATTTACTAAATTGTCTTTCCGACAACTCCTTGGAAGGGCATCCAGTTCATTTTGAAGCTATTTTGACACAAAAGGGTTATCGAGCAAAAAACTGCACAGTTTTAGCTAAAGAAACCGTTAACACATATAGAATGCCGGATGACTTTCTGTTTTCCAAATCCAATAAATTCAAGAGTTGGGAAATTATTGATGCTGGGGCTTGGGAAGTTCATGGCAGTTCCCAAGAATCTCCGGACAGCGCAAAACAACTTCTTAAAGATCATGCCAGACGCATTGGCGCAAATGCTGCCCGGAACCTGAATTATTACAAAACCACGGGCACAGAAGGCAATTATCGCTTTACGATCCATAATTTTAAAGCACAGGCAGTCCGTGTCGGACGCAGAGACAGAACCGCACACGCCCAGCCAGATGATTTTCCAGCAATCAATGTACTGGCACAGACCCTTTTGAAAGAACATAAAGCCCATCGACGTAAAAAACGCGCGATCAAGTTGAGTGTGTTTTTTGCAGGGATTGCTTTATTGCTCCCCAGTCTTTTGAACGGTTACCTTTTATTTTGCCCGTTATTTTAATCTTAGCATCAGTGTTCACCCCCATGCCCAAACTTGATTGGTTGAACGAACTATCAGAACAAGGAAACCACTCACTTAATCCTGATCTTGGATGGAATGGTCCCTCCAATATTCTATCTTCAGATACAGACGCCACGGTCCAGCCCGGACAATCAAGAGCAGTATCCCATCTTACAAGTCATCGCATGATGGACCCAACAAGTGATGTGACCGATTTTCACTTTGGAACACAGGGAATATTAACTGGTAGCCCGACTAATGTTCAGGGGTATATATTACATCAGGCATTTGAAGATTAGTCATCCGCTAGGTAAGGATAAACTCAAGCGTTAAGCAAGATGTTTTCACATCAATCATCTTATCGGCTAAGGCGGTACATCAAGTCATGGAGTAACCGTTGAAACCAGTGATCCAACGTCAGTTCCAGACTGCTCTTAGGCGCATAATCCATGACCTCTTTGATCCAAGTCTGGAGAGCGTCCAAGTTGGACAGATCATTCGGCGTACCAATGAGCGATACCAAACTGCACCGATCATGGATGGGCAACATGGACTGAAGCTTCTTGGCAAGCTGTAAACGCGCATGATCCTCACATGTCTGTCGGATCAAATCATAAAGCTGACGATCTTCACTATTCATCTTTCTCTCTCCATCGGTGGCCTAAAATCAGAACGAGTCATCCTGTTTGCGAAAACCGATTACACGGCTGACGCATGAATAAAACTCTGTCTGAATGTGATGGTGAGACTATAGAAAAAGAACGCTTAAATGTCTATTAAGTTATTGATATTGTTGCATTGTTAGACATGGACTGTGGGAGCTTTTCTGTTGTCCGTAGTCGACAATGGAGTGATCAGCTGTTTATGTTGACTCTCCAATTTTTAATTTTCTGTATTTGGGGTGATTTTGTCCCATTTAAATTCGATACCAGACATGAAAACGTTTATGGCTTTTTGGCAACTATCAGCTTGAGACTGTGAAATGCCATCAGTTAGGAATGCTTGGTTGGCATTGAATGATCCGCAGAGAATAGCCTCATGCAACTCGTCCTGATATTTTATAATCGTGTATCCAAAGGCGAAAGGAACAATGATAAAAGCAAAGCCATAAACAGAAGCAACTAGGGTAATCATGAATTTTTCAAATGTCTGTCCCTTTTTGAGAGGGATTGTGCCAGTTATCGCTTTGTAAATTAACTCTGCAAGAAAAGCCAAGATTGCCGATATAGCTGAATATTTTGCTATAAGGAAACACACAGCTGCAATGATCGGATTGTCATGAGCGTTAGTCCCTGCGGTAAGGCTGATCCCAAATATTGTGCCTGACGCAACTTTAATTGTCCTGAATAAAGACGGAGCTCTCTCTAAAACTTTTGGACCGATGTGGTTCTCAAGATATTTGTTAATAGCCCTAAAAAATTTAGAGACCATCAAAATGCTTTTATCTGGATATCTTTGATCGAACCATTTTTTTAGCGCGTATTTTGGTAATTTCATACTAAGTTATTTCCTTGTTTTTTAACATTTTGAAGAATTTCTTTAGGTGTATCTGCGCACCATTGAACCTGACCGTTTTTGATCCAGAAGTGGCATCGGCATTCGCCTGTCTGCCGTACTGACGGATGAACTGTCACACGATTGAACCAATCTTTTTCTGCTGTCCAACGTGGACGGCGTTGTTTCCCAAGGTACAAGGAAATAACTTCATCGCAGCCGCCGGGACATTTCAACAGAGCCCACTTCGTGAATGTTGGTGTGCCAACTAAAACGACCTCACCGGTATGGATGTCTTCATTGGATGGATGGTCATCAACGTACCGCCCCACTAATTGCGCTTCCGGGATAAGGCCGATAGCTGTTCCGGATTTCCGGACGAAGTTGGCGAAGTTGTCTTTCAGCTTATAGAAAGCCATTATTTCACCCTTTCCATCATGCCAAGAAACCGAGTATCATCTGCCCGACCCCAAGATTTGGTTTGACCGCAGACTGGGCATTTGTCGTTTACTTTGACGCCAGGCATCCGATCTTCGGTCTCGTAATGGAATTTGCGCACCCGGTGGTTTGAGTGACCATCAGTGCCTCTGAAACCTTGATATCTGTGAAGGAGCTCATTCACAGACATTGTTGCTGTTTCGGTCGTGAAAGTAGCAACAACTGGCGCAGGATTGCCTTCCCCGGCAACATAGGCTTCAGCTTTCAAACGCTGATACTCTTGCGGGTCATTGCGTTTGATTTCTTCTTCTCGGGCCAGCAGTGGATTAATAACGCCACGACATTGGAGACAGGGAAGTCCAGGCATAATCATAGTGACGCGCCCGTCACAGGCGATCATGCGAGGGATGTCTTCGTCGGACACCTCAATTGCCAACCCCATATCAATGACAGGGATTCCATAGTGGTGGGAAATAAGGTTGAGAAGAATGCGACCGTCGTTATCATCGGTGCAGCCAAAGATTAAATCACATGATTTAAGTGGAATCTGGCAGGCTTGATGATCAATCCAATGCGGAAAAGCCAAAACCTTGATCGGCAGCCCTGTGCGTTCGATTTCACGTTTTGCGACATCGACCTTAAAAGCTTTATTCGCGGCATCTTCTACAGTTGCGCCATGCAGTCTGTTCAGGTTGGACAATTCTACAATGTCAGCATCGAATAGTGCCAAGTGGCCGATGCCAATTCGATGAAGCAAGGTCAATAGGGCACTGCCTGTTCCACCACATCCAACAACACCAATACGGAGTTTGGACATATCCTGTGTCAGCGCTTGACCAAAAGCTAACGCCTGACGATTAAAAATGTCGCGGTCAAAACATTGGTTGCGTTTAGGATAGTGGAGAGCGAACCTGTCCCCGAGGATATGAATGTATGACATATCCGTGTTGTTAGATACGTTATGCCAAACCCGGCCAAAGATTTGTTCATCAGGCGTCATCACGACGCTTACCAAATCGGCGTCAGTGCCGTTGCGGTTTTGGGTAAGTTGAACCAAATCTGGCTCATTCGCATCGTCTTGCTTGGAAAAACCCGCATATCCGCCTGTATGTGAATGAATAACACCCAGGGTCATTCTTTGATCCTTAGCCTTTTTCAAAGCTCTGACAAAAGATTGTGTAGACCATGTAATATGCATTGCATCATGGGAAATCACGTCATCATCGTGAACCGGAATGACCTCATGCGTTACATATTTGGTGCGGGCTTTTTGATCCCATGGATCGGCTGAGATTTCATTGGTGCCAAGTAATATGTAAGCTGCCCGCTCGCGCAGATCAGACTGGAATAGGTGTTTCTTCAGCTTATCCATATGAGGGGCAAGAATGGTGAGTGCGTATTCTGTCATGATGCTATCTCCAATGCGTGTTCAACCCGTTTCAACATTGTCCAGATGCCGTCGATACCCGGTCGCCATTCATTGTTATGGCGAGACCAACGTTGCCAATTCTGCCCGTTAAAATTCTTGGATACATTGGCCGCATTGGGATATCGGTTTACCTGCGCTAATTTCACCCAAGGCAAAAGGTAAAACATGTCAGGTGCAGTGTGTGGATAACGTGCTGGAAGCTCGATCATGATATCGACAAACTCGTTGTCGAATTTGCCGTCAGGTAATTTTCGTCCTTTCAGGATAACGCATCGACCCACTTCCTCGAAAATGTACCCGCCGTTTTGCAGGTACACTTTATCTTCATCTGTCAGGGCACTCATGACTGCCCCTCCGTTGTGGTTTTCTTGCCGTAAAGAATTTTTCGATACCTTTGGCTGTTAGGTCCACAAAGTCGGTGTTTTCGACGAGTTGGTCCTCTTGACCTTTGATTTCCAACCAGACATCGAATGAGTTTGGATCGACGCCAGCAAGTTTTTTAAGGGTCAAACCCGTAATTTCAGTGGCTCCCCATTCAAAACGCCGACCATCCATCATAAAACGATATGATGCGTCACTTTTGAAGGTTTTGAACCGTTCAAGCCCTGGTGTACGGAGGTCAACGGTTTCGTCGAGACGAATTTCCTCAAGCATACCGGACTTCAAAATCTGGAAGACGAGGTGTTCTTCCGCAGGCCGAATGCTGGCTAAGTCGAGGATTTGTCTGCCTGTTACCATTGGGTCTTCGGTTTTAAATTTTTCTCCATCAATGCGGATACGAAATTTTTTAGCTTGGTCAGGTCGAAGGCCTTTGTCGGTCTTCGACCATTCTTCAATGTCGCACTCGTGTGCGTCTGTAACGTGATCTAACATGTTACATTCTCCTGTTTTAAGTATTGTCACGTGGCGGATAAGGGTCGTTTCCATAAGAATCGCGTTCACGGATTTGACCGTTGCGTCCATGGACTAATAGTTCTGAATGTTGATTTCGTGCGATGGAACGGCCCTGCTGGATCGCTTCTCGCTGAGTGCTGTGAACAGAAGTTGCTCTTTGTCCACCAGCTGATTTGACTGCCCATCCGTCCGGGTGCGGCACTATGTGTTGATTTTTAGGCATGGAAGTTTCCTTTCAATTGCATTCCATTTCCGTTATCGAGCGGCGCTTGATATATCAAGCATGTTTAGAATTGTGAATACTGCTTGGTAAGTCAAGCAAAAAATCAAGCAACGCTCGAAATATCAAGCAAACGTCAAACTTTGCTTGATATACTAAGCGCGGGTCATTATATTAATTGTCCCAGAATTTGGATCACCAGGGAGGTTCAGATGGTTGAACAGCAAATTGATAATGCGAAGAAACTAGGCCAATACCTTGCTGACCTTAGAAAAATAAACGAATATACTTTACGCCAAGTTGAAGAGCTGACAGGTAAGCAAGTTTCAAATGCTTATTTGAGCCAAATGGAAAATGGGCAAGTTAAGCAGCCGTCTCCAAATATTCTTTTTGCATTAGCTGAAGTATATTCTACGTCATACGAAAACTTGATGGAGAGAGCGGGCTATATTTCGAAGTCTGAACGTGCTAATGATGGTGACAAGCACGGAAAGGTCGCAACTCATGCTATTGAGAACTTAACACTGGAAGAAGAGGATGCGCTGCTAACGTATTTAGCTGTGCTTAGAACCCGTAAGGGGGGGTGATGGAGAAGCAAGAAGGTCAGCGTTTAAGCGAAAATCAAATAGAAAATATCAGAAAACACGCGGAAGATCTTCTTGAGAAGGCTGATGCAAAAGGGCGTTTCCCAACTCCTATTGTCGACATTATGGACTCTGCAGATGTTGAAGTAATTAAGGAAGATGCGCTCAATCCCACCTTTCTATCGAATTTGAGAAAAGATGTCTTAAATTTGGGGAAGGGATTCACAAATGCCTTGAAAAGTGCTCTGTCGAAGGTGCTGGGGGTTATTGATACCCGAGCAGGTAGAGTATTTATTGACAAGACAGTAATTAAGGTTAAGCAGACTTTTTTGCAACTGCATGAAGCAGGGCATTATGTTTTGCCTTGGCAACGCCAACTTTATGGCGTTGTTGAAGATTGCAAAATGACCATCTCGCCAGAGGTAAGCGAGATGTTTGATGCTGAAGCAAATGCATTTGCGTCTGAGGTTCTTTTTCAGTTGGACCGGTTCACTGAAGAAGCCGAAGAGCATGATTTTGGAATTTTTGTTCCGGTAAAACTCAGTAAAAAGTTTGGCTCTTCAATTTATTCTGCCGTTCGGAGGTATGTGAGCAATAACAGAAAAGCATGCTCAGTGATTGTTTTAAATCCGCCTGAATTTGTTGGGAATAAAGGATATGTGTCGACTTTACGCAGAGTAGTATCATCTAAGCTTTTTGAAGAAATATTTGGGGAGTTATCATGGCCCAGCTCATTTTCTCCTGATGATGAAATCGGAAACCTGATTCCCTTGCATGGGCGTAGAGCGTCTCGACCAAGAGAAATTGTTCTTCGTGACCGAAACGGGAATTATCGTGTCTGTATGGCTGAGGCATTTACCAATACGCATCAAGTTTTCATCTTGGTATTGGAAATATATGAAAAAAACATCAACATCTGTGATATTGCCTGGCAGTACGGAATTCAATAATTTACCCAGTTAAGCACGCGCCTATTTGTAGGTAGAAAAAGAAAAGTGACCCGAGAGCACTGTTTCCTTAAAAAATTGGAATAGCGACAAAACTTATCCACAAGTACATATTCCTATAGCGTTCCCAAAAAACACTAGCCCGGCGATTTCTCCAAACGCAAAAGGCTCAGCCCTTTTGGGGCTAAGCCTTTGAAATTACTTGATGCTAGCGGGCGGACTTGAACCGCCAAGACCAAAAGGTCGGCAGATTTTAAGCCTGAATGAGGCACGATCTAAATGTGAGATGTGGCGGTGTGAATATAATGAAGTCCGCCCACATAGCTAATCGGCAACAAAGCCCAGATTGAGCTGGTAAATGCCTCCCTTGAGGCAAAACAACGGGATTTCCTTACGCCCGGTGGTCCAAAGATAGGGGCAAGTTCAGAACGCCAGAAACTAACATAGAGGTTGGACCACCAAAGTAGGGCACGTCAATTCGAATATTTCTGACACACTATGGTTTATTCTGAAGCAATTTCACCTGTTCTGGCATAAAAGCTGTTCCTTCACCCCGTTCCACAAGTGTACCCAATGTCTTTTGGACAGCGTCTGCCATTAGGCGTGCGGCCCCCAGTTCTGTTGCCATTTGGTTATAGTATCCTGCATCTTTATAAGCATTCTGGATAGTAAAGCGTAACAAGTCAGAATTTTCTTCCAAAATATAAGGAGCCACACGGTCTAAAGCGGCACCACCAGCCCCCCCTTTGCGTAGACAATCCACCATAGCATCCACATCCATACCATCCCCTATGGCACAGGCGGCAACTTCTGCAATCAGGGTGACGGTGCCAAGAGAAACAATATTATGAATAAGCTTTAATTGATGCCCGCTACCGACACCGCCAGCCACAAAAATGTTTTCGGCAAAACATTCTAAAAGGGGGCGGAGCTGTTCAACAGTTTTAGGTTCACCACCCACCAGAAGGTTAAGGCGACCTTCTTCAGCTTCTTTCGGTGTGCGTGTCATGGCGGCATCAACGAGCTGGCAGCCTTTTGCTTGAACTTTCTCAGCCAATGCACGCGTTGAGCTCGGAATAGCTGTGGAGCAGTCAACAACAATAGAACCGGGGCGAAGTGCACCGAGTGTGCCCCCCGTACCCACAAGAACATCTTCCACCTGCGGTGTCCCCGTTACGCATAAGATCAGAACATCACAAATCGAAGCCATTTCGGCTGCATTGTGCCACGGTTTCGCCCCTAAGGTAACCAAATCCTCGGTTGGTTGATTACCTACCTGATCAAGAAAATGGAGTTCCCGACCTTTTGTAATAATATTTTTGGCGATACCGTGGCCCATAAGACCAACACCGATCATTGCGATTTTTGTCATAAAACTCTTTCCTCTATTCATAGGGACGTTTTTTGTCGTTAAGCTGAACAATAAAGTTCAAAACCCCATCAAACAATCTTATTAATCTTAATTATTGCTCAGGTTTTCTTATCTTTTATTCCTGAAATCTGATTTTTTAGTTCTCACCTTAGGCTTATACCTGTCGGATTAAATCTGTTACCGTCCCGTCACGATACTGCGAAATCGCAACGATACGGCCTTCATTTGGATGACATGGCTGGCGTTGTGATCCTGCCGCCGCTTTTTGTTGTAAATCTTCAATATTACAAAGTTTAATACCAGATGAATGCAGTCTCTCGACTAAATCGTCTCGTTGCGGGTTCACGGCAATGCCTGCTTCGGTTACAAGGACATCCACGGTTTTTCCGGGGGTGGTGATGGTGCCAACCTTTTCTACAATTTTTGGAAAACCTGCCGCGTTCAGACGGGTTGTAATGATGGTTAATTTAGCACCGTCCGCCGTATCTGCATGTCCGCCAGACCCGCCCATAATTTTTCCGTCTGCGCGGGTGGTGACGTTAACATTGAAATCAACATCAATCTCTGCCGCGCCCAAAACCACAGCATCGAGCATATCAACAACGCTGCCTCGATGATTTGGATTGGCGTAAACAGAAGCTGACATCCCCAAATGGCGTGGATTTCTAATATAGGATTGAACGGCTGAAAGATCAAAACATTGCACATCAAGCAGAGATTCAAAGAGATTATTTTCCAACATTTGGACATGAAAATCCGTAATGCCACCGGATGCAAAGCTCCCTTTTACACCTAACTGGGTCATTCGTTTTGCCAAAACGGATGCGGTTGCAATAGAAATACCTCCTGCCCCGTTTTGCAGCGAGAAACCGGACACCAGCAAACCGCTTGCTTCTATGACATCCGCAGTACGTTGTGCGATCTCAAGACCGATTGGTTCTGTCGTGGGTTTCGTAATTCCCGACAGAATGCCCGATGCATCACCGATACTATCCACCTCAACCACCCAATCCACAGACTGTTGGTCAATCTCGACTTGCGCAAGGGGAAAAGGCATTAGGGTGTCCGTTACAGCCACAACATGGCGCGCAGCTAAAACGTCGGATTTCGGATACCCCATCGTGCCAAAGGCGCGGGGCCCGAAACTTCCTGACAGATTGCCGCAGGGGTCTGCTGCCGGGGCAGCCACAAAAGCCACATCGATTGACAGTTCACCATCCTCAATCGCGCGGGCACGTCCCCCGTGGGTACGCAGGGTCGCCGTTTTTTCCAGTTCACCACGCGAAATAGCCTCGGCAATGGGCCCTGAAATAAATCCAGCAGAAATGCCCGTGACTGTACCTCGCCGGATGTGTTCAACCAAGGGCTCATGAACCGGAAAGAGAGAGGATGCCGCGATTTGGAGATCTTTAAGCCCACGTCTGGCCGCTACGGCTAAGACCATATTCAAGACGGCATCCCCATTGCGCAAATGATGATGAAATGAAAGCATTGCACCATCCTGAATATTGCAGGCCGAAAAAGCGGCATCCAGGTCTATCAAGAGTTTGCGTCTTATTGTGCTTGTGGAGGCCCCCCCATACGGCAGGATTTCACCATAATCTTTTAGACTTGAAGGGAAAGCCGAACGGTCCATACCAAACTCCTTGATCTTTAAAGAAACTGGACTGACTTTAAATTCCGAACACATATCAGACAATCTTATTAATCTTAATTATCTTTCAGATTATATGATGATAAGGTAGTGTGTCTCACAAAAGGAGAAATGAGCATGTCTGTTAATCTAAAACTCCTGCACACGTTTGCACGTGTCGCCCATTTGCGTAGCTTTAGCCGTGCGGCTGAAGAAATGGGACGCACGCCTTCCGCAATCAGTATGCAAATCGCGGAACTGGAAGGACAGATTGGTTTAAAACTCCTTGAACGCACAACACGCAATGTCATCCCCACACCTGATGGTGCCATATTGCTGGAGCGGGTTCAGGATTCTGTGCGTCGTCTTGATGAAGGAATTGCGGAAACCCGGGATGCCGCAGAACGAAGACGCGGGCGGGTGATTTTCGGATGTGCGCCAACTGTGGCGGCAACAATGCTGGCCCCCGTTCTGGTCGAATTTCGTCGTCGTT
>LLEK01000182.1_pt1 | contig 11089 bp, 10 predicted proteins | sample 595821 | NCBI WGS metagenome assembly LLEK01 (sample SAMN02919311, study PRJNA255460) | bioreactor metagenome | biome: chemostat; feature: culture 2011_25.1; material: sediment; isolation source: day79 25degC chemostat 2011 inoculated with Wadden Sea sediment taken from... | place: Germany: Bremen ...
GGTTCTGGTCCAGCTTATGTGTTTTATATGACGGAATGTTTAACCCAGGCTGGCATTCAGGCGGGATTATCCCAAGACCTTGCCACACAGTTGGCACGGGCAACGGTTGCCGGGGCTGGCGAGTTGATGCGTCAAAGCGGGATCGATGCGGCACAATTACGCAAAAACGTGACCTCACCGGGTGGAACGACACAAGCGGCCCTTGAAGTTTTGATGGGGGAAGAGGGAATCGCACAACCGATGGCGCGTGCCGTTGATGCTGCGACGCAACGTTCCAAAGAACTGGCGGGATGATCACCCATTTTTCATGAATGTCATGGAAGGGTCATGTTTCTGTAAAACTCAATAAATCAAAGCCTTATAAGGTGAGCGAAAGCGACACTTTGAGGGGGTGCAAATATTTTTTGTGCAGTGCACAAAAAGATGTTGACTCTTAGGTAGCATTATACCATATTGAGCTTAGAAATATTGCAGTGCAGCAACCTTATCATTCTTTATTGGAGCAAACCCAATGACCAAACAAGCTAATCCATTTGCTTTCGACGCTTCTAAAATGTTCGGTGATTTCGACCCGACAAAACTGATGAGCGAATTCGACCCGCAAAAATTCATGGGCGATTTTTCCAAAGCGTTCTCTGAATACAAAATCCCCGGTGTTGACGGTAACGTCATTCTGGAAAGCCAGCGCAAAAACGTAGAAGCGCTTGCACAAGCCAACAAAGTTGCCTTGGAAGGCATGCAGGCTGTTTTCAAACGCCAAGCTGAAATCCTTGGTCAAGCGATGGAAGAAATGCAAGCCACTTTTAAAGACCTGTCCGTTGCAGGTGAGCCGCAAGATAAAGTGGCCCAACAAACGGATCTGGTGAAAGAAGCGATTGAAAAAGCTTTGTCCAACATGCGTGAACTGGCCGAAATGGCTGGTAAATCCAACTCAGAAGCTTTTGAAACAATCCACGCTCGTTTCACTGAGTCTCTTGACGAAGTTAAAGAGCAAGTTCTTAAGCTGAAAAAATAATTAACCTTCCCCCCTGTAAGGTTAGAATTGGGGCTGTCGCATCGTTTATCGAGAGGCAGCCCCTTTTTTTTGTCTGATGAAAAGTGCAAGCTTTTCTTGACATTTTAGGGAAAAAGGCGGATAAGCCGCCTCACGTTATTTCCGTGCGTGCAAAGTTAATGCACGTGCCCGTGGCAGAAACCTGTCAGTCCTGTGTGCAGCAGGAGTATCGCTTTTTAGCGGTGCCGGTCGCGTTCCCTTGCCCCGATTTGGGCATCATGTGCGGAATTTTACATGTCGCCAGGACGCATTTTAGGGTGACGAAACCGCAGATGATACAGGAACGTAAAACTGTGACCACATTTGATATGTTGGGTCTTGCCCAACCTTTGCTCGACGCCATTTCCAAACAAGGCTTCGATACGCCGACGCATATTCAAGACAAAGCTATTCCGCATTTAATGAACGGCCATGACCTGATGGGCGTTGCCCAAACAGGTGGTGGTAAAACAGCGGCCTTTGTGCTGCCTTTGGTTCATCGCCTGCTGGAAGAAACGAAAAAACAGTCGCAGGAAAACCGCGCTGTATTATTTTGGCGCCAACGCGGGAACTGGCTCAACAGATTGGGGTGGCAATCCGCTCCTTTACCAAAAGGCCAGAAAGTTTTTCCATACGGTTATTTTATGGCGGATCTCCCTATCGTCAGCAATTGCAGCAATTGCAACGCGGGGTTCACATCGTTGTGGCGACACCGGGCCGATTGATGGACCATATGGAACGCGGTTCCATTAAATGTGATGATGTTCATACCTTCATTTTGGACGAAGCCGATCGCATGCTTGATATGGGCTTTATCCATGATGTCAGAAAAGTCGCGGCCTCCATGCCGGCAGAAAAACAAACCGTTATGTTTTCAGCGACCATGTCTAAACAGGTTCGCGGGTTGGCAAGCGGTGTTCTGGTTTCACCAAAAATGGTTGAAGCCGCGCGTGAAAATTCTGTTGCCAACACAATTGACCACCGCGTCATGCATATGAAGCAGAAAGATAAGCCGAAATTGCTTGATCATCTGTTGGACGATCCGACTTTGAAAAAGGTGCTGATCTTCACGCGTACAAAAGCGATGGCGGATCGTTTGTGCGATAATTTAAAAGAACGCGGTCATAAAACCGATACCATTCATGGGGATCGTCAACAGGCTGCACGTCAACGTGTTCTGCGCGCTTTCCGCAATGGTGATATCGAATTGTTGGTGGCGACCGACGTTGCTGCACGCGGTATTGATGTTGCTGATATTTCCCACGTCATTAACTATGACATGCCGTTGGAAGGCGATGCGTATGTCCACCGTATTGGTCGAACAGGCCGTGCCGGTCAAAGCGGTGTTGCTCTGTCTTTCTGTACCGATGGGGAAGGTGACCTGTTGCAAGCCATTGAACGGACCATTCAGCAACGTGTTGATGTTGAATCCGAACATCCTTATCATCAGGACCCACTGCCGTTTAAGGCAAATGGCGATCAAAAACGTCGCCGTTTTGGTGGCGGCGGTACAGGCAAAAAACGCACCTTTACCAAGGGACCGAAAAGCCAAGAAGACGGTTTCAAAAAGAAATCTGATGGCGGCTTTAAGAAAAAGACTGAAGGTGGTTTTAAAAAGAAATCCGATGGCGGTTTCAAGAAAAAGACCGAAGGTGGATTTAAAAAGCGTGGACCGAAAAAAGTCCAACGCAAGACACCGAACCTTGCAGGTCGTCGCGCCGCTTAAGCTTTTTAAAGCGAACAATATATTTGAAAAAAGGGTCGCTTTTATGTGGCCCTTTTTTTATGGCAAAAGGGCGGCGGCTTTTTTGCGGGTCATGTTGGGCCGATAAGACAGACTTTCCCCGATATGTTCGACCTGAACCTGTTCACTGCCGGATAAATCGGCCAAAGTTCGGGCAACCCGCAAAACGCGATGATACCCGCGGGCTGAAAGACGCAGCTTTTTTGTGGCTTCCAATAACAGATTTTGTCCGGCTTTGTCCGGTGTGGCAATCTTCAGCAAGAATTCGCCATCGGCTTCGGCATTGGTGCGAATGCCGTGATTTTTATAACGATGTTTCTGTATGGTGCGGGCCTGCAATACACGTTGGCGCACATCCAGGGTTCCTTCTTGGGGTGGCGGCAAATGTAAATCGGTCGGGTTGACCGCCGGTACATCCAAATGAATGTCGATACGATCCAGCAGGGGGCCGGATATTTTATCACGATAACTTTCCGCACATTTTGGTGCACGGGAACAAGCCAATGCCGCATCATCGAGATGACCGCACCGACAAGGGTTCATGGCGGCAATTAATTGGACCTGCGCAGGATAAGATATATGGGCGTTTGCGCGGGCAATTTCAGCACGCCCGCTTTCCAACGGCTGTCGCAAGGCCTCAAGCGCGGTGCGGTTATATTCCGGTAATTCATCCAGAAACAGAACCCCTAAATGCGCAAGAGAGACTTCACCGGGGCGCACACGGTGGCCACCGCCGATCAATGCAGGCATGGAAGCCGAATGATGTGGGTCGCGAAAGGGGCGTTGGATCATCAATCCCCCTTCGGGCAGTGTTCCGGCGATGGAATGGATCATGGAAACTTCCAAGGCTTCTTGTGCGTCCAGCGGGGGGAGAATACCGGGCAGGCGGCGGGCCAGCATGGATTTTCCGGCACCGGGGGGACCGCAAAACAGCAAGTTGTGATTTCCGGCTGCGGCAACTTCCAAGGCACGCTTTGCACTTTCTTGTCCACGAATATCGCGCAAATCCAGATGGGCTGGGCCTTCTTGTTTGTCAACACGCACAGGTTTGGGACGGCTCAGTAACTGTCGTCCTTTAAAATGGTTGACCAATTCCAAGAGATTGTTGGGTGCCACCACATCCAGATCCCCCGCCCAAACCGCTTCGCCCCCTTGTGGTTTGGGACACAGGATATTGCGATCATTTACTTGGGCATGAATGGCCGCGGGTAAAACACCGGTGACAGGGGACAGCCGCCCATCCAATGCGAGTTCCCCCAAGACAATAAAAGGGCTGAGGTCTTCTTCACTGAGGACATCCATTGCCGCCAGTAAACCAAGCGCGATAGGCAGATCAAAATGGGAACCTTCCTTGGCAAGATCAGCAGGCGACAGGTTCACCGTGATGCGTTTGGGCGGCAGTGATAACCCCAAAGCACTGAGGGCCGCGCGCACCCGCTCGCGTGCTTCCGATACGGCTTTATCGGCAAGCCCAACGATATTAAGGGCAGGAAGCCCCGTGGTTATGGAAACCTGAACCTCGACTTCAATAACGTCGATGCCTTGGAATGTGACTGTCGTAATGCGTGCTGTCATGATATCCTCATTACTTAAAAAAACGTCATTCCTGCGAAGGCAGGAATCCAGTTATTACGACTAGGCTCCTGCCTTCGCAGGAGTGACGGATGTATGTCAAATGAGGTTATGAAAGGGTTTGGCTGATTTTAATTACAGATAACTTGCCCAGTAAATTCTTTCGATTTTTCAGTTAAATCGACAAGTGAAATTGATCTGGAATTTGCTGATGAGTTATAAGATATGCCGTTTGTGTCTAAGAAATTGGTAATAAGATTGTTCTTGAGAGCAAAATTCACATTTTGGGGAATGTCACCAGTTTTAGAAGCAACATATAAAGCATTTAGTTTTTCGGTAACTATGCCAATGACATTTCCTCTGTCATCAAAAAGCGGGCCTCCACTATTTCCCGGTTGTACAGGTGCAGTAATCTGGAAAAATCTTGAATCATCACCAATGCCAGTTAATGCACTGATATTTCCGCTTGTGATGTTTCCTGATGTAGAAAGTGTAGAAACTAGAGGAAAACCGTAAACATTGACTTGTTCTCCTGCACTAACATTTTTTGTTGAGCGTAACTTCCCATATGAGTTTGTTTTCATATCAGTTTTGAAAGCAGCAATATCATTAATCCGATCTATCTTGATTAATGTGGCTACAGAAACCTTATGATTAGGCATTCTAAAGGAAATTCGAGAGCAATCAGAAACAACATGAGCATTGGTTAAACCATAGCCTTGTTGATTTATGAAAAAACCAGTTCCGCTAGATGCCGTTGGGTTTTGTTTTCTCTTACTTTTTGCATACTGTTGCTTTGGAGATCCTAAAGCAAATGCAAGATTATCAATCCAACTTTGTATTCTTAAATGCTGAGGGCTACCATAGTCAAAATTCAATTGATTTCGCGAGCCTCCTTTTTCTTGGACATACCAAGAGGTTTGCTGTGGATTGGGCAAATATTGCCAGATCACATAGTCATAATCACCAAAAGAAGGGTTTTGAGAAAGCGAGGCTCTTTGTAAATCTACTTTGTTAAATATTTGGCTCTTATTCACGGCGTCAAAAAGATATTTTGCATTCAGTTCCATTGTATCGACAAGATATTGCCGACCATCTTCAGTCGTATTTTGAGGATTAATTAGGCCGTTTCTTAAGTATTCCAATCTAGTAGGGAAAACGAAAAGTGCGTTCCCGCTATTTTTGGAAGAACTTTCAGAAATATAATTCATATTTTGTGAATAGAAATTATGAATGGCATTCACTGCATCACCTCTAGATGAATAGGTGATGCCATTGTAAGTGTAACTGCCAACGCACCCGCTAAGATGAAATAGTGAAAACAATAAGATAATTGACTTTTTCATTTCTAAAGAACCGATAATTGAATGCAGATAATTTCAATCTATTATATTAAATCCAAACATGGCCACCACCATAAATTTAATAAAAAAGTTTGTACCCACCAACTGTCACTACGTTCTTAAGGGCGGGAAGCCCCGTGGTTATGGAAACCTGAACTTCGACTTCAATAACGTCGATGCCTTGGAACGTGACGGTGGTGATACGTGCGGTCATTGTAAACCTCTCTATGGTGTGTGAGAGGTTTATGAAAGGGTTGGGAGGATTTTATGTGGAAATCAGATAAGGGATTAAACAGCTAGGACCTTTTTCTAAAAAAAAGCCCCTTGGAATGAACGTTACCAAGGGGCTTTTGTGTCAGTCACTTAACAGTGAGGACTTAGTCCGCTTTTCTACGCGGACGACGACCGCGCGGTTTGTCGGACTTGTCAGACTGTTCGCCATCGCCTTCTGCACGCGGGCGTTTTGCGCCCACTTCGTCGGAGATGTCTTCGCCTGTTTCCTGATTCACAACACGCATGGACAGTTTGACTTTGCCACGGTCATCAATCCCGATCAGCTTGGCCCAAACTTCATCACCTTCGCTGAGAACGTCGGAAACTTGTGCAACACGTTCGTTTTTCAGTTCAGAGATATGAACCAGACCGTCGCGTGTGCCCATGTAGTTGACGAATGCGCCGAAATCCATGACCTTAACAACTTTACCACGGTAAATTTTGTTAAGTTCCGGTTCCGCCACAATGCCTTGGATCCAGTCAATTGCTTTTTGACCGGACTCACCGTCAACAGCGGCGACGCGGATCGTACCGTCGTCTTCGATATCGATTTTTGCACCGGTGACTTCCGTAATTTCGCGGATCACTTTACCGCCTGTACCGATAACTTCACGGATCTTGTCTTTGTTGATCTGGAACTGGGTAATCTTCGGCGCATTGGACGAGATTTCGTCACGACCAGATGTAATAGCTTGTGCCATTTCATTCAGAATGTGAACGCGACCGTCTTTGGCCTGACCCAATGCGATTTCCATGATCTCTTTGGTGATGGATGTGATTTTGATATCCATCTGCAAAGACGTGATGCCTTCTTCTGTACCGGCAACTTTAAAGTCCATGTCGCCGAGGTGATCTTCATCACCCAGAATGTCGGACAGAACGGCAAAGCCGTCGTCTTCTTTGATCAGGCCCATTGCAATACCCGCAACCGGACGTGCCAGCGGAACACCGGCATCCATCAGGGACAAGGATGTGCCACAAACCGTCGCCATAGAAGACGAACCGTTTGATTCTGTCACTTCAGATACCACACGAACCGTGTAAGGGAATTCTTCCTTGGACGGCATCAGCGGGCGAATAGCGCGCCATGCTAGTTTCCCGTGACCGATTTCACGACGACCCGGTGATTTAAGGAAGGAAGCTTCACCGACAGAGTACGGCGGGAAGTTATAGTGCAGCATGAAGTTTTCACGATATTCGCCAGCCAGTTGGTCGACGATCTGTTCATCCTGACCCGTTCCCAATGTACAAACGGCCATTGCCTGCGTTTCACCACGGGTGAACAGGGCAGAACCGTGTGCACGTGGCAACAAACCAACTTCGGCCACGATGGAACGAACGGTTTTCGTGTCGCGTCCGTCAATACGGGACTGGGTTGCGATGATGTCACGGCGAACGATGTCTTTTTCAAGATTTTTCAACGCACCGCCAAGAACGACACTTGAAATCTCGCCTGCTTCAACCGCATCGGCGTAGAAAGACGTGACTTTTTCTTTTGCTGCAGAAACAGCAGCAACGCGTTCCTGTTTGTTTTGGATTTTGTAAGCGGCACGCAGGTCGGCTTCAGCCAATTCTGCTGCTTTGGCTTTTACATCTTCCAAATACGCCGGGGCTTCCGGGAGTGCCCAAGGCTCTTTCGCGCAAACTTCGGCCAGATCAATGATGGCATTGATCACATCTTGGAAAGCGGCGTGACCGAAATCAACGGCACCCAGCATAATTTCTTCAGACAGTTCCTGTGCTTCGGATTCAACCATCAGCACGCCGTCAGTTGTACCGGCAAGGGCGAGGTCAAGGATGGAGTCTTCCATCTCGTCCAAAGTTGGGTTCAGCACATATTCGCCTTCGATGTAACCAACGCGGGCCGCACCGATGGGGCCCATGAAAGGCATACCGGAAATGGTCAGGGCCGCAGAGGCACCGATCATGGCAACGATATCAGGATCATTTTCCAGATCGTGAGCAAGAACCGTACAGATAACTTGTGTTTCGTTTTTATAACCCGGTGCGAACAGCGGGCGGATCGGACGGTCAATCAGGCGAGATGTCAGTGTTTCTTTTTCAGAAGGGCGACCTTCGCGTTTGAAAAAGCCACCCGGAATTTTACCGGCAGCAAAAGCTTTTTCCTGATAGTTGACCGTTAACGGAAAGAAATCAATGTCGGTACGTGCCTGTTTCTGGCCGACGGCTGTACACAAAACTTTTGTTTCGCCATACGTGACCAAAACAGCACCGTCAGCTTGACGTGCGATTTTACCTGTCTCGAATACCAGCGGGCGACCGCCCCATTCGATTTCTTTACGGAATTCTTTAAACATATATCTTCCTTACATACGTACATTTTGGGCTGGTTAAGGGACCCTCCCTCAAACTTCAGCCTTTTCGCCAATCTACACCACATCGACCGATTGCGGTTTGACGAATGTGTGACATTGCCACATGTGTTTCGCTGTGAAAACAACGATCTTTTCAATTGAAAAGACTTCTGAGGTGTCAGAAGAACATATTGGTCGAAAGCAAAAAAGGCGCAACCCATTGGCTACGCCTTTCTTTGCAAATCTTCGTCTTAGCGACGCAGACCCAAGCGTTCGATGATGCTTTGGTAACGTGCAACGTCTTTTTTCTTGGTATAGTCCAAGAGACGACGACGCTGACCAACCATTTGCAACAGACCGCGACGAGAGTGGAAGTCTTTTTTATGAGTCTTCAGGTGCTCTGTCAGGTTTGCAATACGCTTAGAAAGGATAGCAACCTGTACTTCCGGTGAACCAGTGTCACCTTCTTTAGTTGCATATTCTTTGATAACCTGTGCTTTTTCTTCAGCAGTAATCGACATCGTATACTCCATATGTAAATGTTAATAATTGAAGACACGGAACGGACGGACAAAACCATCCTCGATTTTCGCCAAGGCCAAAAGCTTGTCTTCATACATCAACCGTAGGATTGCTGTATTATCCAAGTCCCGATGAAGGGGCATGCCTTGACGGATCTTCCGAGCTTCTTCCTCACTCAAAGCCAATGCCGAGATGTCGTCCAGCACGGTTTCGATCGCAAGGAGGCTTTCAGAAAGCGCGTCACTATGCACAATCTCCTCTAAAAAATCCAGAGAAATCGCGCTTTTTTCGTCGAATGGGCCGACTTTTGTGCGGCGCAAGACGGATATATATCCAAGGGTGTCTAATTTTGCTGCGATATCGCGCCCCAGACTACGTACATAGGTCCCTTTGCCGCAATCAACTTCAAAAACAGCCCGATTCGCATCCGGCATATCAATCAGTTCCAGACGATCAATTTGAACGGTGCGGGCGGTCATTTCGATGTCTTCATCGGCGCGTGCAAGCTTATAAGCCCGTTGACCATTAATCTTGATAGCACTGAATTTGGGGGGGATTTGCTCTATGGCCCCTAAAAAGGTTGGCAGGATGGCTTCAATCGCCGCTTTGCTTGGACGTTTTTCACAAGTTGCGCTGATTTCACCTTCTGCGTCATCGGTGGTGCGGGTTTCGCCCCATGTGACTTCAAAACGATAGGTTTTAGTGCCATCCATCACAAAGGAGACGGTCTTGGTTGCTTCTCCAAAGGCCAGCGGCAACACACCACTGGCGAGGGGATCAAGCGTGCCGCCGTGGCCGACTTTCTGTGCTTTGGTCAACCAACGCGCCTTGCCGACAACGTTGTTGGACGATATTTCCAGCGGTTTGTCGATAATCAACCAACCGTGAATGGGAATACCTTTTTTCTTTCTGCCCATGAAATTCCCTTAAGCCGCAAGTGGCTTATGATAGGTCTTCTTCGTCTTCATCATCGTCATGTGCAAGGTCAGCTTGAACTTTAGGATCCTGCAATAAGCGATTGATTTTCAAGGCTTCATCCAAAGATTCATCCCGTTTGAAATTAAATTTCGGGATATATTTGGTGGTTGAAACGCGCGAATATTCGTGGCGCACATGACCGCTGGCCCGATTTAAGCCATCGACAACCGCATCCGTATTGTCGCCGCCTAGATCAGAGACAAAAACAGTGGCATTGCGCAGATCGGGGCTGACGCGCACTTCGGAAACGGAAATGGAGGCGTCGATCAAATCGGGGTCGCGAAAATCGGCACGGGCGATAATTTCAGCCAATGCATGGCGGATTTCTTCGCCAACGCGCAATTGGCGTTGCGTCGGTGCTTTACCGGAACGTCTTGTCATAATGGAATAGTCCTCCACACTGTGTGACCCGCAAAACAATACGGGGGATCGGTGGAAAAAGGCCCCTGCAGAGGCAGGGGCGCTTGTTTCTTAGATTTCTTGCTCGATTTGCTCCATTTCGAAGCATTCGATCACATCGCCGACTTTGAGGTCGTTGTAATTTTCAAATGACATACCGCATTCGAAACCGGATTTAACCTCTTTTACATCATCCTTAAAGCGTTTGAGCTGGCCCAACGCCCCGTTGTGGACGACAACGTTGTCACGCAGCAGGCGAACCTTGGCACCACGTTTGACAACGCCTTCGGTGACCATACAGCCGGCAATCGTACCGACGCGAGAGATATTGAAGGTTTCGCGAATTTCCGCGTAACCGATGAATTTCTCTTGATAAACCGGGTCAAGCAGACCGGTCATCATGCGTTTCACATCGTCAGCCGCATCGTAGATGATGGAATAATAACGAATATCCACACCGTCGCGTTTTGCCAGTTCGCGGGCTTGCGGGTTGGCACGAACGTTAAAGCCGATGATCAAGGCGTTGGATGCACGTGCCAGTGTGATATCTGACTCGTTGATTGCACCGACGGCACCGTGCAGGACCTTAACTTTCACATCGTCACGTGTCAGCTTGTCAAATGTGCCTTGCAGGGCCTCGATGGAACCTTGAACGTCAGCTTTGATAACGACGGGCAGTTCCTTGACTTCGCCAGCAGCGATTTGGCTGAACAATTCTTCCAGTGTTCCGCGCCCAGAAGCCGCTGCTTTGGCAGCCTTGGATTTGTTGGTCCGATATTCAGACACTTCGCGGGCTTTGGCTTCGCTTTCCACCACGACCATTTGGTCACCGGCAGACGGCGTGCCTTGCAGGCCGAGAACTTCAACCGGGGTTGCCGGGCCTGCGGATTTCACGTGATGACCGTGATCA
>LLEK01000183.1_pt1 | contig 11028 bp, 14 predicted proteins | sample 595821 | NCBI WGS metagenome assembly LLEK01 (sample SAMN02919311, study PRJNA255460) | bioreactor metagenome | biome: chemostat; feature: culture 2011_25.1; material: sediment; isolation source: day79 25degC chemostat 2011 inoculated with Wadden Sea sediment taken from... | place: Germany: Bremen ...
TTGCCTAAAATCATGGAAGAAATTGCAGGTGAAGTATGACTGAGAAACCTTATGTCAGCGTAAGCGATATTATGACCCCGAATGTCAAAACAATCGGGCGCGTTGCAACAATTGCCGAAGCCATTGATATCATCAGGGATGAAGGGGTGAGCTCCCTGATTGTAGAACGCCATGATGAAAGTGACGAATTCGGCATGTTGACCATTCGCGATATTGCCCGTGAAGTTGTCGCAACGGATCGTCCCGCGGCACGCACCAGTGTCTATGAAATTATGACCAAACCGGTTTTAACCGTTGCATCGGAAATGAATATCAAATACGCGGTGCGCTTGTTGGTTCGATATGCAGTGTCGCGTGCGGTTGTAGTTGATCACGAACGCAATCCGATCGGGATCATTACGTTGCGCGATATGGTCCTGGGCTATAAAGAAGATTTATAGGTCGATCACTTATAGACCTGAATAGAGAAAGGCGGTTTTTCTTAAAAGCCGCCTTTTTGTTTGTCTGCAATCTATTGTGTGACGAGATTGCCATTTTCCAGTTTTACAATCCGGTCCATGCGTTGCGCCAAGGTCGGGTTATGTGTCGCAATCAGTGCGGCGAGGCCTTCTTTGCGTACTTCATCCAGCAACAGGTTAAATACATGGTCAGATGTCGCCGGATCAAGGTTTCCCGTCGGTTCATCTGCTAATAAAAGCTTCGGCTTGTTGGCAAGGGCACGTGCAATCGCGATACGTTGTTGTTCCCCACCCGATAGTTCAGCAGGACGGTGTTGCCCTCTTTTAGCCAAGGAAACAGCTTCCAGCAGCTCTTGTGCGCGGATCTGCGCTTCTTTCTTCGTTTTGCCATTGATCATTTGGGGAATGACAATGTTTTCCTGAGCTGAAAATTCGGGCAGCAGGTGATGGTATTGATAAACAAAGCCTAAATGATTGCGGCGAAGTCGGGTTTTTTCACGGTCACTCAGTTTCGTGGTTTCCACACCATCGATTAAAATTTCGCCACTGTCCGGGCGTTCTAGCAAGCCTGCGGTTTGCAGTAAGGTGGATTTCCCTGCCCCGCTTGGACCAACCAATGCCACAATTTCACCGGGATGGATCGTAAGACTGGCTTCTTTCAGGATATCCAGCCGATCATGGCCTTGTGAAAAACTGCGATTAAGGTTTTGGAGTTCAAGAACAGCCTTATTCATAACGCAATGCCTCCACCGGGTCGAGACGGGCGGCCCGCCACGACGGATAAAGGGTTGCCAGGAAAGACAGGCCCAATCCCATTGCAACAACCAGACTGACTTCGCCATAGTCAACAATTGCGGGCAGTTTGGATAGGAAATAGATTTCGGCAGCAAACAAGTCATTACCGCTTAGGGTTTCAATCCAACGCCGGATTGTTTCGATGTTTTCTGCAAAGGCGAGGCCCAAAATAAAGCCAAGGATCGTGCCAAAGACACCGACACTTGCCCCGGCAATCAGGAAAATACGCATAATGCTGCTCCGGCTTGCCCCCATTGTGCGCAGGATGGCGATATCTTTGCCTTTGTCTTTAACCAGCATAATCAGACCGGAAATAATATTGAAGGCCGCAACGATAATAATCAGGGTCAAGATCATAAACATAACGTTGCGTTCAACCTGCAACGCGTTGAAGAAGCTGGAGTTTGTACGCTTCCAATCAATTGGATTGACACCGAAACGACCCAGTTCTGTCATAATATTATAGGTGACCTGATCCGTACTGTCGGCATTGGGGGCCATGACCTCAAGGTAATTAATACCTTTCATACGGAAATAATTTTGCGCGGCGCTCAATGGCATGAAGATGAAACTACTGTCATATTCATACATGCCGACATCGAAGGTTGCGGCAATTGTAAAACTACGCATACGCGGCACGGTCCCAAAGGCAGTTATATTGCCTTTGGGGGAAATCAGGGTGATTTTATCACCGACCCATAATCCTAATTTTTGGGCTAACCTCGCCCCGACAATAACGCCCTGATCCTGATTGAACAGATCCATTGATCCCGCCTTGAGGCTGTCAAACAGGAGCTTGCGTTTTTTGAAATCTTCGCCCGTTACCCCGCGAACCATTGCACCACTGGATGCGCCCTGCCCGGTTGCCATGACTTGCCCTTCGATCGTAGGCGTTACGCTGACGACACCATCGATTTGAGAAAGTCGATCACTGAGTGACGTGTAATCCGTTAAGTCACGTGTCTGTCCATAGACATTGATATGACCGTTGATGCCGAGGATACGGCTCAGTAATTCTTCGCGAAATCCGTTCATAACGGACATGACGATAATCAGGGTTGCAACCCCCAAGGCAATACCCAACAGGGAAAACCATGCGATGACGGAAACGAAACCTTCGCGTCGCCGCGCTCTGAGATAGCGCGCCGCCATCATCCATTCAAATGCTTTGAACATACGGTTTTCCCTGTGTGTATTTTATCGGCTGTCGTGATATGTGCTTAGGCAGAAAATTTCGCAACCAGTTGATCAATTGCGATTTCTTCTTTTTCGCCGGTTTTGCGGTTTTTAACTTCCGCAACACCGTTTTTCAAACCACGAGGACCGATGACAACCTGCCACGGCAAACCGATCAAATCCATATTGTTGAACTTGGCACCGGCCCGTTCGTTTGTATCATCAAGCAAAGTTTCCACACCGGCTGCATTTAAGTCTGCATACAGTTTGGCACATGTTTCATCGCAATCGGCATCACCGGATTTCAGGTTGATCAGACCAACGCTGAAGGGGGCAACACTTTCGGGCCAGATAATACCGCCGTCATCGTGGCTGGCTTCGATAATCGCCCCGATCAGGCGGGAAACCCCAATGCCGTAAGACCCCATTTGCAAGTCGATTTCATTGCCGTCTTTATCTGTAACGGTGGCACCCATCGGTTTGGAATATTTGGTCCCGAAGTGGAAAATATGACCGACTTCGATCCCGCGCGCGGCCAACAGTTTGTCGCCAAGTTCAGCTTCGGCGCTTTCTTCGTGTTTTTCATCGGTTGCGGCGTACAGGGACGTCCATTTATCAACAATCGGCTGCAAATCGCCAGTGTAATCGACATCTTCGCCCGGAATGTCAAATTCCAGAACATCTTTATGAACGAAAACGCCGGACTCACCTGTTTCAGCCAAAACAAGGAATTCGTGGGACAAGTCACCACCGATCGGGCCTGTATCTGCACGCATGGGAATAGCCTTGATCCCAAGGCGATCAAACGTACGCAGGTAAGCGACGAACATTTTATTATAGGCGCGTTTGGAGGATTCATAATCCATATCGAAAGAATATGAATCTTTCATCAAAAACTCGCGACCCCGCATAATCCCAAAGCGCGGGCGAACCTCGTCGCGGAACTTCCACTGAATATGGTAAAGCATTTTGGGCATGTCTTTGTAACTTTGACATTCCATCTTTACGATATCGGTGATTTGTTCTTCGTTTGTCGGCCCATACAACATATCGCGGTCATGGCGATCTTTAATGCGGAGCATTTCTTTGCCGTAATCGTCATAACGGCCACTGCGTTGCCAAAGCTCAGCCGGTTGAATGGTCGGCATCAGGACTTCCTGACAACCAGCACGATCCTGTTCTTCACGAACGATCTGTTCGATTTTGCGCAAGACGCGCAACCCCATCGGCAGCCATGAATAAATACCGGCAGAAGACTGGCGGATCATACCGGCGCGCAACATCAAACGGTGCGAAACGATTTGGGCTTCGGAAGGGTTTTCTTTTAGTGTAGGCAGAAAATATTGCGAAAGGCGCATAGTCGTCCTCAAAACAGGTTAAATTATGTTGGACTGACTTTAGTTAATGCACCGCACAAACGCAACGAAATCGTTATTCTTTTTGTCCATATTGCGCCAAACAGGCATCCAGAACGGCCTGATTTTCGTCTTTATGGAGTTTTTTGTCGTTCCAATAGACATCCCGGCCCTTTACTTTGACCTCTCCCAATTTGGCTTTGCCATGAAACCCGGGGCCAAAATTGTATTTTTCCGCCAGATCGATTCCGAGATCAAAGGTAATTTCTTCGGGGAGGTCCAGTTTACCGTCTTCATTGACATCAGCGCCGACAACCTTGTTGCCATGCGCATCGACCCCGGGCACATAATCTGCCCCATTGACGGTATTCATGCGAATGAGTTTCATACATTCCTTTTGCGTAATGCTGAGCGCACTTTCCACATCCTGTGCCATCACCGGGCCGGAGATCAAGAGAAGAGTAAAGAAAAACAAGCGCATGAAACTTTCCTTTCAATGAAGGGCATAAAACCCCAAGTAAGAAAAAAGTAATGTTCTACAGTATATAGTCATTCCTGATTTTTTAGGGAGGAAAAGATGACAAAATTGCTCGTATCGAAAGACAATCCCAACGGTCATACCTTGGAAGCGGTTTTTCGCATGATCCGTGGTGATATTTTAAAACGCTGCAATGACATGCAAGATGATCATAATCCTGAAATTCAGGAAGTTATGGCTAACAACATGTATATTTTGGGCCTAATGGAACAAATCATCGCCCATGCCGAGGCCTCTTCAGTCGTTATGCGGCGGATTTATGGGAAAAATCAGGGATGATTATTCTTCATAAACCTTTGGATCAATCTGCATCCAAGGGGGATTGATTTTGGCAATCTTTTCATAAACCGGGCAATCTGTGCGATGGGTGCCCGGCAGGTAGCCGATACTCATTAAAAATTCACCAGTGATTTCGCCACCAGTAAACTTAAAGGTCTTTTTAAACAGTTTGACCCAATCGGACTTTGGCTTTGGGTGCTGTTTGGCAATCCAGTTGGCGAAACTGCCGTATTCGGCCTGTAGCTTTTGAATACGACGTGCATTTTCAATAATGGCATTGATTTTCAGCTTGTTGCGGATAATTCCCGCATCATCAAGCAAACGGGCAATATCGTCATCCCCGTAAGCCGCAACGATATCCAGATTGAAATCATCGAAAGCTTTGATAAATTATCTTTTTTCTTCAGGATTGTGAGCCATGATAATCCGGCTTGCATGATTTCAAGGCAAAGTCGTTCAAACAGCTTGTTATCATCATCAATAGGAAAACCGTATTCGTTTTCATGGTAGGGGCCGTGAAATTCATGTCCCGGTGCAACGTCACAATACCAGTTCATTGTTTAATCCCGATCCAGTCCATTAAAATCGCCCCATAAATAATGGCGAGTGTGGCAGCAGCCATCATGGCCGATTGGGTGATCATACAGCCCTGACACGGGCGCATATCTTGCGCAAGGTCGCTTTGCAAATATTTCTGATCGGCACGCATTTTGACGCCGAAATAGAACAGCCACCACAAGACGAGGTAGGCAACCAGCAGGATGGCTTCTGTTTGACCGAAAGTCATTGCATTCCCCTTAAGGAAAAGCCCCTGCTCTCACAGGGGCGCCTTTATGTCTTAGGCTTGTTCCAGTTCAACCAAGGCCCCGTTGAAATCTTTGGGGTGGAGGAACAGAACCGGATTGCCGTGGGCACCGATTTTCGGCTCCCCATTACCCAGAACGCGCGCACCGTCGGCTTTCAGCTTGTCACGTGCAGCGATGATATCGTCAACTTCATAACAGATATGATGGATACCACCAGCCGGGTTTTTGTCCAAGAAACCTTGGATCGGAGAATTTTCACCCAACGGGTACAGCAATTCGACCTTCGTATTGGGTAGTTCAACAAAAACAACGGTCACACCGTGATCAGGTTCGTCCTGTGGCGGGTTGACCTTTGCCCCCAATGTCTGGGAATAGGTTTTCGCAGCAGCTTCCAAATCGGGAACGGCGATTGCAATGTGATTAAGACGACCAATCATGTTTCTTGAACTCCTTTTGCTTATTTTATTCTCATAAGGTGAATATGGGTGATAGCGCGTTTTGCGAAAGTGTTTCTAAACCAGCGACGCACATTCAGACGCAAGGCTTCTTCCAAAACCGCATCATCCTTGCGATCACGCTTGGGCATACTTTCGACAGTATTATAGATAATATCGAACAAGGCATCCCATAGGTCATCATCCCCATCGGGATCAAGCAAGCCCTCGGTGGTGACAATGGGATCACTCAGGATATGTCCGTCTTTGTTGACGGCAATTGAGACAACAGCAGAACCGTTGAATAAGGCGCGTTTGCGGCTTTGGACGACTTCGGATTTCATCGGGACAGCACGGCGTCCCTCCCAAGCCAGACGTCCGGTTTCAACTTCATCAATAATGCAGGGCATTCTTTTTCAAGTTTAACCACATGGCCATTTTCAATGACGAAGGCTTTTTGCACGCCGCATTCCTCCGCCAACGCCGCATGGGCTTGCAGGTGACGAAATTCACCATGAACCGGGACAGCATATTGCGGACGGACACGGCGGAAAAGTTCGCGCAGTTCATCACGTGCCGGGTGGCCGGATACATGAACGAAATGATCATGCGAGGTGACGATTTCAATACCTTTGCGGGCCAATTCGTTTTGGATACGATAGATGGATTTTTCGTTGCCCGGAATGGTGCGGGAGGAAAAGATCACCACATCGCCATCCCCAAGCGAGATGTTTTTATGTTGACCACTGGCAATACGAGCAAGGGCTGCGCGTGGTTCGCCTTGGGATCCGGTACAGATAATCAGTAATTCATTATCAGGAATATGATGGGCTTCGTCTTCCGGTAAAAAATCAGGGGTATCGAGCATATATCCGTTGGCATGTGCAGCTTCCATCATGCGCCCAAAGGAGCGGCCAGATACAACGATTTGACGCCCGCATTCCTTGGCGGCAACGGCAATGGTGTGTAGACGTGCAAGGTTGGAGGCAAAACAGGTGACGCAGACTTTCCCTTCATAGCGGCTGATCAGTTCTGTCAGGCTGGGTTCAAGGTCTTCTTCCGATCCGGTCTTACCTTCACTAAAGACGTTGGTTGAATCACAGATCATTGCCAGAACACCTTCTTTTCCAAGGCGGTCAAGTGCGTCTGTATCTGTTGTCCGTCCGACAACGGGGCCGTCATCCAGTTTCCAGTCCCCTGTGTGAACGATGGTGCCTTCGGGTGTGCGAATAGCAAGGGCGTTGGGTTCTAGAATGGAATGGGTAAAGGTGATGAATTCCACATCAAAGGGTCCAAGTTCGAAACGACCGCCCAAGGGAATTTCCTTGACGATATCAAGATGACCGAACCCGGCTTCTTTTAATTTTTCACGGGCAATATGGGCGGTGAACGGTGTGCAATAGACAGGACACTGAACGCGGTCCCACATATAAGCAAGCGCGCCGACGTGGTCTTCGTGTGCGTGGGTGATGACCATCCCTTTCAGGCGGTCACGGCGTTGTTCAATAAAGGTTGGATCGGGGAGGATAACATCGACACCCGGTGCCATATCGTCACCGAATGTAATGCCGAAATCGACAATGATCCAGTCTTCCTGTTCCGGCTTACCATAGCCATAGAGGTTGAGGTTCATACCGATTTCCCCTGCCCCGCCTAGCGGAACGAAGATAAGCTCTTCTTTATTCTTCATACGTTTTGATTTCTTTTGTAAATGGCAAGCAAACCACGCAGGGTCAGGTCGGTGTCGTTATGTTGAATAACATCAGTTGATTCTGCAAACAGGGCTGCCAGACCACCTGTTGCAATAACGGTCATGTCTGAGCCGAATTCTTTTTTCATACGATGGGTCAATCCTTCGATCATGCCGATATATCCCCAGAAGATACCTGATTGCATCGCTGTTGTCGTGCCTTTCCCGATTGCTTTATCCGGTTTCCCTATCGCAACACGCGGTAACTTTGCGGCTGCCATGTGCAAGGCTTCCAGTGAAAGGTTAATTCCGGGGGCAATTGCGCCTCCACAATAATTACCATCTTTATCGACAACATCAAAGGTGGTCGCTGTTCCAAAGTCGATAACAATCATGGGACCACTGAACATTTCATGGGCCGCAATCGCGTTGACGAGACGGTCTGCACCGACTTCTTCGGGACGGTCTAAAAAGACTTTGATGCCCAGATCGACGTTTTCGTCGCCAACAATTAAGGGATCGACTTTAAAATACTTGCGGCAAAGTGTTTTTAAATTAAACAACATAGCCGGGACAACCGTTGCAATGATTGCATTTTTGATATCGGCAGGTTTGATGTTTTCAAAGCTCATAAGCTGAGACAGCCAAACGGCATATTCATCGGCGGTACGGTTCGGGTTGGTGGAACTGCGCCATTCCCCGAGCACTTTGCCCTCATTATCGAAAACGGCAAAGACCGTATTGGTGTTTCCTGAATCAATTGCCAACAACATGGACTGAAACCTTTATTATTTTCTCATTTAAAAAAGACATCGCCTGCTGTGATATGGCGTTGTCCTTCTGTGGTTCGTAAGACAAGGGCCCCGTCGTGGTCAAGGGTTTCAAAGATTCCACTCAGACGCTCGTTACTTAAATTGACGATTATTTCTTCACCAACACCTTTTGCGCGATCTAACCACGCATTGCGAATAGCCTGAAAGCCCAATGTTTCCCAGCGTTCCCACCAAATTTGGAAATGTCGAAGCAGAATTTCAAGCATTTCAGGCGCTTTGATCATCTGATCACGGTATGCATTGATATATCCGCTTGGATAAGGTGTATCGGCAGGGGAATGTGCGAGATTTATTCCGATTCCAATAATAAGCCAATCTGGTTCGACCGACTTGGGTTGTGCCTGTGTTTCCAGTAAAATGCCGGAGACTTTATAGCCGTCGATCAACACATCGTTGGGCCATTTGCAGGCAACATCACAGTCAAAACCTTGAACAGCTTCTTGGATGGCATCGTGAATAGCCAGTGCACTGACAAAACTTGATTTGGATGCTTCTGCAATGGGCACGCGTGGCTTCATCAAGATCGAACAAAACAGATTTCCCGGTTGTGAAACCCATGTGCGACCACGTCGTCCCCTGCCCTTGGTTTGTTCCAACGCGCAAACAACATTATAGGCTTCTGCCCCATTTACAGCACGGCGACGGAGTTCATCGTTGGTGCTGTCCAGAGACTCAAAAGCCGCCAGCGTAAACGCTGACGGCTCTTTGAGTTCGAAAAAGTTCGACGTCTTCATTATCCGGCAAACAGGCTAGCCGCGGCAGCCGCCGCACCGTCTGTAATCAGGGACGGATAGATGAAGAAAGCCAAGATCACGATTGCCGCAGCAGCAACAACCATATTGATCTCTGTGCCAACCTTGCGGTCCAATGCTTCTTCCGTATCATCGAAATACATGATTTTAATGAGGCGGATATAGTAGAAACAACCGACAACGGAAGTTAAGACACCCAAAACGGCCAGCGTAACCAACCCTGCTTCCAAGGCAGCTAGGAAGACGTACAGCTTACCGAAGAAACCGGCAAGCGGCGGAATACCAGCCATTGAGAACATAAAGATCGCCAAAGCAGCGGCCATCAAAGGATTGGATTTGGACAAACCAGCCAAATCGCTGATGTTTTCAACGTTTTGACCATTGCGTTTCATAGCCAAAATGCAGCCGAATGTGCCCAACGTCATAATCACATAAATGGTCAGGTAGACCAGCATGCTTTCAATACCGCTTTGCTGTGTTTCTGCACCACTGGCAACCGAACCGGCAACAGCCAGACCGATCAACATATAACCCACGTTACCGATGGATGAATAAGCCATCAGACGTTTGATATTGGTTTGTGCAACAGCCGCAAATGCGCCCAACGCCATAGAGGCAACGGAAACAAAAATAATGATTTGTTGCCATTGTCCAGCCAGCTCGCCAAACGCACCAACCATCACAGAGATGAACAGGGAAAGGGCAGCCACTTTCGGTGCCGCTGCAAAAAAGGCAGTGACCGGTGTCGGGGCACCTTCGTAAACGTCCGGTGTCCACATATGGAACGGTACGGCGGAAACTTTAAATGCCAGACCAACCATGACAAAGACGATACCGAAGATCAAGCCTGTGCTGGGGCCATGTACACCATGTTGATGGGCGAAAATATCGGCCATAACTTCGAAGTTTGTTGTACCGGCAAAGCCATAAACAAGGCTGGACCCATAAAGCAACATACCGGAAGCCAAAGCGCCAAGGACAAAGTATTTCAAGCCTGACTCTGTAGAACGCAGGTCGTTGCGCATAATGGAAGCCATTACATACAAAGACAGGGATTGCAGTTCCAGCCCCATGTAAAGGGCAATCAGGTCGTTGGCAGAAACCATCATCATCATACCCAAAGTCGCGAGAATTGCGAGGATCGGATATTCAAAGCGGCTGACGTTCACGCGATCAAAGAAATCGCGTGACATCAATAATGTCAGGGCACTGGCACCGAGGATCAGCACCTTGGCAAAGGCGCTGAAAGTCCCGGTTATAAACAGACCGTTAAACGTTGTCCCTGCTTGCGTGCTGAAAGTCGTCACCAACAACAACGCTAGGATCATGGCGCCTGTAGCAAGGTAAGAAACCGTACGGGTAACCGTTTTGGCTTCGGCTTTCATAAAGACGCCCACCATCAAGAGGGCCATAGCAACGGCTGCCATGAAGATTTCCGGCAAGGCCGGGGTGAGATTTGGAAGCTCACTCATGGATGCCTACTCCTATTGGGTGGCCACTTGAACGCCTGCAGCGTCCAAAGCAGCGTGGTAGTTGTTGACGAGGTTTTCGACAGATGCATGCATCACATCCAAGAACGGCTGCGGGTAAACCCCTGCATAAATCGTCAGGATGATAAGCGGTGCGAAAACCAGAACTTCGCGGCGGTTCATATCCAAAATAGCCTTGAGGCTTTCTTTGGTCAGTGTCCCGAAAACAATGCGGCGATAGAGGTACAGCGAGTAAGCAGCCCCCAGGATCGCACCGGTTGCGGCCAAGGCGGCAACCCATTGATCAACCTGGAAGACACCGACCAGAACCAGTACCTCGCCGACGAAACCGGATGTGCCCGGCAGACCGACAGAGGCCATCATAAACAGCATGAAAATCAATGCATATTTAGGCATCCGATCGACCAGACCGCCATAGGCTG
>LLEK01000185.1_pt1 | contig 10948 bp, 13 predicted proteins | sample 595821 | NCBI WGS metagenome assembly LLEK01 (sample SAMN02919311, study PRJNA255460) | bioreactor metagenome | biome: chemostat; feature: culture 2011_25.1; material: sediment; isolation source: day79 25degC chemostat 2011 inoculated with Wadden Sea sediment taken from... | place: Germany: Bremen ...
ACATGCGGTTTCAGGCTGCCGTCTTCAATCCATCCCATCAATTGCAGCAAAAGATGCCCGTAAGGCATCTGGATCAAGACTGCGATACGCCCCCCAGTGATAGCCAATACAAGTGATATTTTTCACCATCATAATATTGGCCGGGATTTGCGGGATATCCCCACTGGCAAATCCGACCACCAAAATTCGCCCGTCCTGCCGCGTCGAACGCAAAGTTTCGGTGAACAAATCCCCCCCGACTCGGATCATAGGCCACATGCGCGCCAAGACCGCCCGTCAGTTCCTTAATCTTTTCACGCACACCACCTTCGCGGTAGTCAATCAAATGATCTGCGCCATGTTCTTTACAAATGGCCAGTTTTTCCGGCCCGCCTGCTGTGGCAATCACCGTTGCCCCAACCCGTTTGCCGATTTCCACCGCGGTTAGGCCAACACCGCCAGCAGCCCCATGCACCACCAGCGTTTCGCCCGCCTTTAAGCCGGCTTTCATCACCAACCCATGATGCGATGTGCCATAGGCAACCGGGATCGCTGCCGCCGTGGTAAAATCCAGATTATCGGCAATCGGGTAAACATCTGATGCTGTTGCCAGAGCATATTCGGCAAACCCACCCCAATCCAGCACGGCCATCACCCGTTGACCGACTTTACAGTTTTCTACATCTGCACCAATTGCCTCCACCACACCAGCGCATTCCAGTCCGGGGGAAAACGGCAACGGTGGTTTGACTTGATACTTGCCTTTTACAATAAGACTATCTGCAAAATTCAAAGCGCTCGCTTGCACACGAATTAAGACCTGCCCCGCCCCCGGTTCAGGAATAGCAATATCGACAATTTCAAGAGACTGATATCCATCCAATGACGTACACAGGGCGGCTTTCATGTAAGAACTCCTTGATCAATGTGGGCGAGCGCGATAGGTAGAGAACACTTTTGTAGCAAGCTTTGAGTTCTGGAGAAAGACACTATGCGCGGATATTTCGGCATTGGCATTCACGGCGTCAACAAACCGTTCAACGTCGGCAATCTGTTTCGTACCGCCCATGCCTTTGGCGCAAGCTTTGTCTATACAGTCGATGCCCAATATACAAAACGCAAAGGCAACAAGGCCGATACCTCCAAATCGCTGGAACACACCCCGTTTTATGCGTTCCCCACGTTGGAAGATATGCTCTTGCCCAAAGGTTGCCAATTGGTCGGGGTGGAACTGACCGAAGATGCTATTGAACTGCCGAGTTTTCGCCACCCTACCCAAGCAGCTTATATATTAGGCCCCGAACGATCCAACTTGCCACAAAGTACGATTGATCGTTGCGACCATATCATCAAAATTCCAATGAAATTCTGTGTCAATGTTGGGGTTGCCGGTGCACTTGTTATGTATGACCGGGTTCAAAGTATGGGACGTTTCGCCCCACGTCCGGTGCGCGCAGGTGGCCCGACCGAAGAATTGCCCACACAGACCAGTCACGGCAGTCCGATTTTTCGCAAAGGCTCCCCCTTTGAAGAAAGCCCACCGGGCGTGCCTGAGAAGTGGGACGAGTGACCTATAAGTTGCATATAACTTTAGAACAATTTTCATTCTCAAATCGTTCTTTCATTGTGCATTGCAACGAATCCACGACATAAATACGCATTCCAATACCGATTTTGTTCGCTCTCCCATCGAAATTGCCCGATTTTGCCTCTCAGCGGTCATACCACTAGCCTCTGAACCCCTATATTTTCCTTAATTTTAACCGAAATGCGTGGCGGCGATTGACTTCGGTCCTTTGGAGGGGTAAACCCAAAATGTTTTTCAGCATCCCTCTTTTTCATGGTTAAAGGAACCGCTCCATGACAACGGGAAATCGGCCCTTATCGCCGCACCTACAAGTTTATAAACTGCCGCTCGCCGGCAAAATGTCAATTACACACCGGATGACAGGGATTATTATGTCCCTTGGTCTGGTCTTTTTCACTTATTGGATTGTCGCAGCCGCGTACGGTCCAGAAGCTTTCGCAACGGCACAAGCCCTGATGACGTCCTGGTTTGGAATGATCATTGTCTTCGGCTGGACTGCGTGCCTGTTTTATCACCTCGTAAACGGGATCCGTCACCTGCGTTGGGACACGGTTCGTGGACTTGAAAAAGAAGATCTCGTGGCTTCTGGCCGCGTGACCATCGGTCTCGCCGTTATTCTGACGGTGGCCTTCTGGATTTTTGCAGCGCTGTGAGGATGAACGAATGAAAATGCAAAGCTACTTGGGTCAGGCTCGCAGCCTCGGCTCTACAAAGAACGGCGTCCATCACTGGTGGCATCAACGCTTAACGGCGATTGCCCTGGTGCCGCTGGCTCTTTGGTTCGTCTTCTCTCTCATTGGCCTCGCCGATGCCGATTATGCCGCCTACAAGGATTGGCTCGGTGATCACGGCAACGTTGTTTTCCTCTGCCTGTTCATCTTCACGATGTTCTATCACGCAGTTCTCGGCCTTCAGGTCGTGATTGAAGACTACGTATCCTGTGAAGCCAAGAAGGTTTTCCTTCTGGTGTTTATCAAACTGATCGCAGCACTGATGGGCTTTGCGTCCATTACAGCAGTTCTGCGCGTTGCCTTTGGAGGCTAATGAACCATGGCTCATGCCTACGAAATTATCGAACACGAATATGACGTGGTCGTACTGGGTGCCGGTGGTGCAGGTTTGCGCGCGACGCTCGGTATGGCAGCTACAGGCCTGAAAACGGCTTGTGTAACTAAAGTTTTCCCGACACGTTCTCACACTGTGGCGGCTCAAGGTGGCGTTGGCGCTGCACTGGGCAACATGGCAGAGGACAAATGGCAATGGCATATGTACGATACCGTCAAGGGCTCCGACTGGCTTGGTGACCAAGACGCGATTGAATATATGTGTCGCAACGCCATTCCGGCTGTACAGGAACTGGAACATTTTGGTGTGCCGTTCTCACGTACCGAAGAAGGTAAAATCTACCAGCGCCCGTTCGGTGGACATATGTCCAACTACGGCGAAGCGCCGGTTCAACGTGCTTGTGCCGCAGCTGACCGTACAGGTCACGCCATTTTGCACACACTTTATTCCCAGTGCCTGAAACACGATGCCACCTTCTTTGTTGAATATATCGGTATTGATCTGTTGATGGACGAAGACGGCACCTGCCGTGGCTTGCTTGCTTGGGATCTGGACACAGGCAAACTGCACCGTTTCCGCGCACACAAGGTTGTGTTGGCAACAGGTGGTTATGGTCGTGCGTTCTTCTCTTGTACATCTGCCCACACCTGCACAGGTGACGGTAACGGTATGGCCGCACGTGCCGGCATTCCGCTGCAAGATCACGAATTCGTACAATTCCACCCGACGGGTATCTATGGCTCAGGCTGTTTGATCACCGAAGGCGCGCGTGGCGAAGGTGGTTACCTCACCAACTCTGAAGGTGAGCGTTTCATGCCGAACTACGCACCAACAGCGAAAGACCTTGCCTCACGTGACGTTGTTTCACGTTCTATGGCAATGGAAATTCGTGAAGGCCGCGGTGTTGGTAAAGAAAACGACCATATTTATCTCCATCTGGAACACCTCCCGGCGGAAGAACTGTGGAAACGCCTTCCGGGCATTACTGAAACAGCGAAAATCTTTGCCGGTGTGGACGCAACCAAAGAACCGATCCCGGTTCTGCCGACCGTTCACTACAACATGGGCGGTATTCCGACCAACTATCACGGCGAAGTTATCCGTCCGACCAAAGACGACCCGGATGCGGTCTGCGAAGGTTTGATGGCAATCGGTGAATGTGCATCCGCGTCCGTACACGGGGCCAACCGTCTGGGTACGAACTCCCTGCTGGATATCGTTGTCTTCGGTCGCGCTGCTGCGCTGCGTTGTTCTGAAACGATGAAAGCTGGCCAACCGCACAAAGCACTGTCGGAAGACGTGACAGACAACATCATCAAACGTTTTGATGGCCTGCGCAATGCAAACGGGGAGCATAAAACAGCTGACGTTCGCCTTGAAATGCAAAAAGTCATGCAAGGTCACGCGGCAGTCTTCCGGACTTCTGAAGTTCTGGCTGAGGGTGTTGAGAAACTGTTTGAAACATCCAAGAAGATGGAAAGCCTGAAGGTCACCGACCGTTCTATGGTTTGGAACTCCGACCTTGTGGAAACGCTTGAGCTTGAAAACCTGATGGCCTGTGCGAAAGCAACCATTGTTTCAGCCGATGCGCGTAAGGAATCACGTGGGGCACATGCCCACGAAGACTTCCCGAACCGTGACGATGAAGAATGGATGAAGCACACATTGGCTTACGTCAAGGAAGACGGCTCCATTGAGCTCGACTACCGTCCGGTCCACACATGGACATTAACGGACGAAGTCGAATATATCGTACCTAAAGAACGTGTTTACTAAGGGGAGCTTGGAAAATGGCTGAATTTTCTCTACCCGCCAATTCGGTGGTTAAAGAAGGCAAAACCTTCAAAGCTCCTGCCGGGGCAAAGAACGTTAAGAAGTTCAAAATCTACCGCTACGATCCTGATTCAGGTGAAAACCCGCGTCTGGATACGTTCGAGATTGATCTCGACGATTGCGGCCCGATGATTTTGGATGCGCTGATCAAAATCAAAAATGAAATTGATACAACGCTGACATTCCGCCGTTCTTGTCGCGAAGGGATCTGCGGATCCTGTGCAATGAACATTGATGGGACAAACACACTGGCGTGTTTGAAACCGATTGCCGATGTGAAAGGCGATTGTGCGATTTATCCGTTGCCGCACATGCCGGTCATCAAAGACTTGGTGCCGGATCTGAACATGCCTTATGCTCAGTTGCGTTCTGTCGAACCTTGGATGCAAGCCGACACACCGGCCCCTGCCAACCAGGAACGTCTGCAATCAATTGAAGAACGTGAAAAGCTGGACGGTTTGTGGGAATGCATTTTGTGCTTCTCTTGTCAGACCTCCTGCCCGAGTTATTGGTGGAACGGTGATCGTTACCTCGGCCCGGCTGTTCTTCTGCAAGCCTACCGTTGGATCGCAGATAGCCGTGACGAAGCAACCGGTAAACGTTTGGATGATCTGAATGATCCATTTAAAGTTTATCGTTGTCACACGATCATGAACTGCACCAACACTTGCCCGAAAGGTTTGAACCCGGGTAAGGCGATTGCAGAAATCAAAAAATTGCAATTCGAACGCCAATAAGGCATTGATGCAAATTTCAAAAAGGCCGATGAGGGTTTCCTTCATCGGCCTTTTTTTATGCCCAGTTTCGCCTTTTACGCACACTTGTAAATACAATAATAACCATTTTATCGCTAAGTATAACCACTTAAAGCAAAGGGATTCGTTGCATAAAGCCTGTATTTATGAGACTTTCCGCACAAACAATCATAGGGGGGATCCAATATGTCATTTTTCTCAAAGAAAACCGACAGTCGAGATAGCGAGATCAAGGCACAGGCATCTGAGAACACCGCGCAGGCAGAACATTGCGAATTTTCATTGGCAATGCAGCAGGTGGAAGCCATTCTGGAACGGAACTACCAGGATGTACCGGAAGGCAAAGACGAGCTTACAAATAAACTTAAAGTTTTAGCGCAAGAAAACGAACGTCGCGCTGAGGTGAATTTATCTCGTTCCGTTGGTCTGTCCATTTCCAATAACTCAACTGTTATTTCTGTTGCCCATTCTGCCCGCAGCCTTGGTCAACTCAACCATATTGCCCAGTCTTTAGCCTCGGCAATGGAAGAAATGTCCGCATCCATTCACGAAATTTCAGAAAACACACATAACAGTTCTGATGAAGCCAACCATCTTCAGGAAATTGTGCAGCAAAGCATGCAAGGCTCACAAGAAGCCATTGATGCCATCAATACGATCTCTTATTCCGTGACAGAAGCTGTCGAGAAATTACAAGATCTGGCTGATGCCTCAAGCAAAATCGGTGAAGTTGTCGGCTTGATTAACAATATCGCCAGCCAGACAAACCTGCTAGCCCTTAATGCCACAATCGAAGCTGCACGCGCGGGTGAAGCCGGCAAAGGTTTTGCCGTTGTCGCATCCGAAGTCAAAAACCTTGCCAATCAAACGGAACGCGCCACCAGCGATATCAATGATCGCATCGAACTTCTGCGCAATGAAATGGAAAGCATCACCAAATCCATGTCCGAAGGAGCCGAGGCAGTCGAAAACGGTCAACAAATCATCACATCCACGCTGAAAAGTATGGAAGAAATTGATCGCGGCGTTACTCGCGTCACGTCCGACATGCAGGAAATTGCCTCTGTTTTGCAACAACAACAAGGGGTAACACAGGAAACCTCAGCGCATGCGACAACCATTTCAGATATGTCATCTGAAAACCTGAGAGCCAATTCTACCGTTCTTGATGAAATGGATGAAACCGAAAGATTGATTGGAGATCAAATGGAAGCCCTGATGCGTCACGACTTCCCGTCCCGCGATCTCATCCGGGCCAAGGCTGATCATATGATCTGGCGCAAAAAAACTGGCCGACATGCTGGTTGGTCGTGCCAAAACTGGACCCGGACGAGTTATCTGATCATCAACATTGTCGTCTGGGCAAATGGTACTTTGGCGATCAAGACGATGCGGTGAAAGCGCACCCGGCCTTCACAGCTATTGACGGGCCACACGAACAAGTTCATGCCTTGGGGATTGCTGCGGCGCGGGCCTATAACGACCATAAACTGGATGAAGCAATCTCGCTGGTTGAACAAGTCGAAGAACCATCGCGCCTAGTCCAGGAATACTTGGACGAGCTTATTGCATTTGTCGGACAAAACCAGTAATTACGTTTTATAGAAATATCAACCTAAAATGGGCGCGTCATTGTACAGCCCATTTTAGGCGTCTGTTAATCGGTTGTTTACACCTTTACGACATACTGGCTACAGATACGAAATTTATCAGAAAGTCTGTCACATGTTTCTAAAACCTAAAAAAGCCATTGTGAAACGTAACCGCCTTATTCAAGGGGATTTGATCGGTCAAGGTTCTTTGGATCTACGCGGGAATGTCGAAGGGTCCATCGAAGTTGATACCCTTGTGATTGGGCGCAGAGCCACTTTAACAGGGAATGTTATTGCAGAAACCGTTCGCATCCTCGGTCACGTCAAAGGTTCTATCCACGCACGTCGTGTGATCGTTGAAAAAGGCGCACATGTAGAAGGTGAGCTCTCTTACGAACAACTCTCTGTCGCACCGCATGCCGATGTTGCTGCCAAACTCACGCCGCGCCCGCTTCTGAAGCTTTGGCAGGAACGCCAACCGATCGAAGAAGTCTTACACGGTTTAACCTTAGCTGCCTAATCGCTGATTTAAGGCCGACTTTCGAAATATTTCTTATGCGCTGGATTTTGTCCGGCGCATTTTTTCTTGTATGAGGGAAAATCCCAGCAAATAGATCGTGGCTGCCCCAAAGGATACGAGAGTCCCAAACCCTAATCCCAGATCGACAAGGTACAACGCATAAACCACACCAAAAGTGATCATCGCCCCTAAACCACTGGGAAAATGTTTAATAACGGTTAGAACCGGGGCGGGACCATACGTAAAATGGACAATAACAATCATCGGTAAAACCGTTGACGGAAACCCCGCAAGTACACCAGCCATCTCAGGGCCAAGGGAATGAGCCAAACCCGTAATGGAAAGCACAACAAAGCACGCCGTCGCCGCACGAATGGCCGTTACCCAGAAACTTAGTCTGACCGCTTTCGTAATTTTCATTTCCGCAAAATGGCGAAACATAAAAATGCATAAGATCACAACAATAGTAATAAAACCCAAGGCAATCGGTAAGGTGAAATCGACCCAACTTAAAGGGACCCCCACGGCCAAAAACGCCGCCACCGCACAGAACGTCGGCAAAACAAATCCGCTATTGGGTCGCAACGTCAAAATCAAACCATAGGCCGCAAAAACACACAAGTTTGCGGTTAAACCTGCCAAGGTATGAATGGCACTATTTGCCGCAAAAGCCGTGCCTTCTTCATAACCGATGAAAATAAGGACAATCGCGGTTCCCAACGGATATCCGCCCAACAACCCAGCCCAGCGCGGGCTGACCCGCTCCGCCACGATGGATAATCCCAAAACGATAGAAATCGTTACAAAGGTTTTAATTAGAATTAATGTCATAAGGCCGCGAGAATAGCGCCTTCATGTTGTAACAGCCATTCTTTTCTGCTCAACCCACCTGCATATCCTGTCAAGCTGCCATCAGAGCCGATCACCCGATGACAGGGATAAATAATGGAAAGCGGGTTCAATGCATTTGCACGAGCCACTGCGCGCACCGCCTTTTCATTACCGATCTCAATTGCCAATTGGCGATAGCTCCAGGTTGCACCCGTGGGAATTTCACAGAGTTTATCCCAGACCTGGCGCTGAAAATCTGTTCCACCCTGCACACAAGAAATTTTGCGCAAAGCATCATATTCACCGACAAAATAAGCTTCGAATGCAAAACGGATAACATCGGATCTGGCTTGCTTTAACTCAACAGTCCCAAATCGTTTTGTTAACAATTTCTGCTGACGATCCCCCTGATCCGGAAAATCCAAATGATACAACCGGTCAAGTTCGTCAAAAACGATTGAAATCTCACCACAGGGACTGTCAAATTGATCACCATAAAGAACCGTCATGTCAGAACCTTCCATAAATGCAGCGCGCCATAGGCCCGCCAAGGCCGCAGATTGTCAAAAAACTGTTCCATATCCTTTTTCCCGGCAGGTTGATCCAGTTTTTCCAAAGCCCGAACCAGACCGAGATCGGCAACCGGATAAATATCAGGTTCCCCGAAAGCCCGCATGACAATGTAATGGGCCGTCCACGGACCAATGCCGGGTAGATCACAGAGGTCCTTTAGCAATTTTTCCACCCCATTTGTACAATCCAGTGCAGACCAACTGGCTGCCAGTTTTTTCAAGGTGGTAATCCGTCGCCCGGTCAGCCCCAACCCATCCAGATCGGTATTTTCTATATCCGATGGTGTGGGGAACACTGTTTTCCCCACCCGTTCCACAACCCGATTGCAAATCGTGCGTGCCCCTTTGACACTGATTTGTTGTCCTATGACGGCACGCACGGCAATCTCAAACCCATCCCACGCACCGGGCACACGCAACCCCGGCGTTGTCCTCACTAAATCACGCAACACCTTTTGGCGTGATAAGTCTGCATTGATAATTGCGGGGTCTGCATCCAGATCAAACACACGTCGGATTTTTTGCGATAAAGGTCGTAAATGCTGCACATCAACACCACTGATATGAGCTTTCAGCCGGTTGCGTTGATCATCATGCGTGATGCGCACCGTTGCAATCTGCTCCGCCATCGCAATGCGTCGCTGATAGCCATTTTCTGTCACCTCTTCAACCGCATCAATCGCACGGCTTTCAAAAAAGGCAAGCAACCCCGCCCAATCAAAGGGAGGGCGATAATTGAAATGAAGGGTGAAAGAGTCACACGGATTTGCCTTTTCATTTTCCTTACTTTCTTGCGTTCAAAGGAAGGTGCAAAATCAAAGGTCTTTTTATAAGCATCGTTAAAACGGCGTAAACTGTTGAACCCGGCTGCCAGCGCAATATCCATCACGGACGCATCGGTTTGTGCCAACAGTTTTTTAGCAAACATCAAGCGCCGCGTCAGGGCAATCTGCTTGGGCGAGGCCCCCAAATGTGTCTGGAACAGTCGGCGTAAATGACGTTCCCCAACCCCCAAACGATTGCATAGGCTCTCCAAGGATTGTCCTTCATCCAGTGCCCCGTCTTCAATCAGGCTCAAGGCCCGTTTTACGGTCGCTTCGGTCCCGATCCACGCCGGACTTGCCGGGGCACTTTCGGGGCGACAACGTAGACAAGGGCGAAAACCGGCTTGAAGGGCCGCACTGGCAGAAGCAAAAAACGTACAATTTTCAGGCTTGGGCGTCGAAGCCGGGCAGACCGGACGACAGAAAATTCCCGTAGAGGAAACCCCGGTAAAAATCGGCCGTCAAATCGGGCATCACGGCTTTTTAGCGCCTGATAGCATATGTCATGTTCAAGTTTCATAAATGTAGTTTACACGATCATTTGCCAAAAACTCGCCATTTTCGGACATTAATGTTTTCCTCAAGGACAAGGTTGGGCTTGCCCCGACTTAAACGTTCCCATACAAATAAGAAAATAAACCGAAACGAGGCTCCATTCGCTCATGCTTGCCTATATCATTCGACGCTTATTGCTGATCGTTCCGACACTCTTCGGCATTATGGTGTTGAACTTCGTCATCATTCAGGCCGCCCCCGGCGGTCCGGTCGAACAAATGCTGGCGCAAATTCAAGGCGAAGCGGTCGATGCCACCGCACGAGTGTCCGGTACCGGCAGTGGCGAGATCAAAGGAGGCGCCCCCAATATCGGTGCCAACGGTGACAGCCAATATCGTGGTGCGCAGGGAGTTCCACCGGAATTAATTGCCCAACTAGAAAACAATTCGGTTTGACAAACCCGCCCATGAACGTTTTTTACAGATGCTTGGCAACTATGTCCGTTTTGATTTCGGCAACAGTTTTTACAGCGACCAAAGCGTCGTCGATCTGGTCTTGCAAAAAATGCCGGTCTCCATCTCATTAGGGATCTGGTCAACCCTGCTGATTTATCTGATTTCTATTCCCTTAGGCATTAAAAAGGCCGTGCGCGATGGATCGCGTTTCGATATCTGGACCAGCGGAGCTGTTATTCTGGGCAATGCAATTCCCAGCTTTCTCTTTGCGATTTTCCTGATGGTGGTCTTTGCCGGTGGACGCTATCTCGACTGGTTCCCCATTCGCGGCCTGACGTCGGATAATTGGGCAGAATTGTCCACATGGCGACAAATCACAGATTATTTCTGGCATATTGCTCTGCCCGTCTTTCTGTGTGGTTGCGGTATTTGCAAGTCT
>LLEK01000187.1_pt1 | contig 10878 bp, 18 predicted proteins | sample 595821 | NCBI WGS metagenome assembly LLEK01 (sample SAMN02919311, study PRJNA255460) | bioreactor metagenome | biome: chemostat; feature: culture 2011_25.1; material: sediment; isolation source: day79 25degC chemostat 2011 inoculated with Wadden Sea sediment taken from... | place: Germany: Bremen ...
TTTTCAATCTATGGCTAGATAGCAGAGCTACTGGCTACTGGCTACTGGCTACTGGCTACTGGCTACTGGCTACTGGCTACTGGCTACTGGCTACTGGCTACTGAAAATATAATTGGGATACTCCTCATTAAGTAACCCCACGACATCCAACCAAGCACTTTTGTCGAGAGACGTAGGATAAATAGCTTTCGGCAGCAACGCCCAAGGTTTCAAGCTAAACCCCCAAGAGACACCGCCAACGGGATAGAATACCCCTTCGACTTTAGCTAACCCAAATAGCTTTCCTGTCCAGTTTAAGCTTGTATGAGGTGCTGCCGTCCAGCCTGGATTATCGCGAAAAACCGTACCAACGCTATAAAAAGGATTACTATTATCTCGCTTCTCTTGGCTACCGACATCCACAAATGTCCAGTACGGCTCAATACTACCAAACGAAGCGTGTTTCCCAGAAAGCTGTATGCCGCCCGATGTCTCCACTATATGTAGCCAGTGAGTCACTTTTGAGGAGGACACTTCAATAGAGGGGAACTTAGGAGCAAAGCAATGACGATTGCCAGAAGCAACAAACTGGATAGCAAAACCGTCATTTTGCCCCCACAAATCAATGCTGATCTTCTGTGTCTCGGCATCGTTGAAGCACGAGCTATAACTGCCATTTTCAATATTTGTGGTAAGTTGTAAATTGCGATAGAAACCAAATGACAAATAGGCACTAACAGCAACAATTAACACGAGTAATGAGCTCAAAATATAGTTTTTCATTGCTTAAACTTGACTCCATAAAACTCTGTCTGTTGCTATCGAATACTTCGATACTTCGAAATCAGTTTTCATCTTAATAGGGTCTTATTCCATATTAAACCTTGTTTGCCAACGCCATATTAAGGGGCGAATCACGCGATGTAGCTGAACTTAAGTCATTGTGGCATGAACATTAATCACAAACTTTGCTTCCGAGCCGCCAAGCCTTGTTAACCCTTTCAACAACCGGTTATAGTGCATGCTGGTCACGATACATTTTTCACATGAGCACGGAGCTTTTTGATCGCCCAATCATAGTGACTTGGCATCGCCGACACACAGTAGCTACCAAGCGTCGTTGTACCTGTCCAACTAAAATGTTGTTTAGTAAAAAGCTCCTCACTACTAAAACGTTTGACCAGCTCAAGTGCCGCAACATGGCTTTCTTCAACCAAAGCCTTTGCCTCCGCTAACTCTGTCTCTTGATGTTTGTTCCAGAACTCGATATTCATTTGACCATACGTTTTCCAATTATATGGCTGCGGAAGAAAGCTAACCTTCTGACCCGACTCATTTGAGTTGACCCAATGTAATAGCAATTGATGCCATTCGTACAGATGTACCAACACGTCTCTAAAGATTGCGGTCACGACTCCAATGCAACTCTTTCTTACCCGTGTCGTTAGAAAAATCAAAGTCAGTATTTAAGGCTTCTTCGGACATAGAATCAATATACCGAAATAGCTTTGTAAAACTCTCATCAGCTTGATTAATGAGTTCTTCTTTTGTCTTTGCTCTCGCCATTATAGACTCCCTTCATTGTCATCAGAAAAGCACTAACGCTAAGTCAAAGTGAGTTGTTGATGCTTATCTTGCTCTTCAATATTTCTCGTTCTATATCTTTTGATTGGAACACTTTTCGCGCATCGGGTCATATAAATAACGCCTGAATACGTAATACATCTCAAGTTCTAATGAATCACCCGCCTTCGCTACCACCGTTTAGTAAAAGAAACAGATTCACGACTTTTAGCCGTAGGAAACCTAAACAATGCTACTATTCGCCATTTGATACTAACAAAAACCAATGAGATATTATTAATGTCAGCTCAAAAACCACGACTTGATGAAGTCATGCTTGCGTTCCAAGTGATTCCTAGAGTGAAAGAAGGCAACAACTTTGAAGTCGTTGATAAAGCTATTGAGGTTGTAAAAACTTCGGGTGTACCGTTCCAGATAAGTGCGATGGAAACAACAATGAAAGGCGAACTAAACCAGTTACTAGAAGTGGTAAAAAACGCACAACAAGCTTGCTATGACGCTGGGGCTGTAGAGGTGATTACCAACATCAAGATCCACAGTAAAACGGAAGCCGCTACTGACACTTTTTGTACTTATGATAGAGGCGTGACTAAAGCCAACCACATGTTTGTAAACAACTAATTTCGGTGCCGTCACTGCTATTGCTCTCTCGCCGTGACGGCTAACGCGGCATTAAGGCGTAAACATCCCCAATCACCTAGCCTAAAGCGTTGCACAACAAATACAAAACCCAACAATAAACTGAAAGTGCCAAACGTTGATAATCGTTGGTTTTATTTTAGTGGTGAGATTACCTTTCAAGGTTAAGAAACGATCACCTCTTCAGACTCAACGACAGATGCAGCATTAGCCCGCTCAATAATTTTTAGTAGTGTGGTTTGCATTACTTCACTTTCTCGTGCATCCGTTTGAGTAGCAAATCGCTCTTCTTGTACTTCTGACTCCTCAGTAAGCTTAAATTGAATGACGACCTCAGTAGCACAATCCTTGTTATCCCCATAGTAACCAATCGAAACGAGCGGATAACCTTTGAAACCTTTTTTGACGTGTTTCGCGATTCTTTTTTTGGCTTTATCCAAGTTCATAGAACATCCTATACCCAACAAATCTGAGAAAACGGGTGTACCCCAATTCGAGCGGACTGAAGTAACCCAATGTCGATTGCCTGATCTTACGACTGTAAAACCCTTCGATGTACTCGATATTGCCATCCTCGATTCATAAAGTGACTAATAACGTCTGCGTCAATCCGTTCATACTCATATGAATTTCAATATCCAAGTCTTGAGTGCAGTCTATAACGAATATAAAAATACTGGATATAACCGGCAAGTTTATCTCTAAGCGGCGTCTCATTTTTAAACTGTTTTTCGAACAATGCCGCCCTTAAGTCCATGGGCAAAGTGATTCAACGTTTTTATTGTCTGCACATCGCCCCAGACCATTCAGGTCAGAAAGGCTTCACTTGCTTGCGCGATATTCCTTTCGCTTTCTCGATGGAATGTAAGGATGGATACTTAATGACAACGCCACACCTTTAACTGTTGCGTCTTCTCGAAGGGAAATCGGTTAGCCGTTTTATGCAATTGTGTGAAATATTGTTGAGATTTATTGCTTAGCTTAAAAGCTGAAATAAACACCTCCAATTACAATCGAAGGTGTTTATAAGATCGGAGTAATGACTGAATTTGTCTTAAACGATTGAGTAAGTGCTATTTTTTCTCATCATAGGCTAAAGCGGCACTTTTAAGCTGATCAATGTCTGACGCGCACAAATACCTTTTTAATGCCTCAAACTTTTCAGCAGACCAATCATAGACTTTAAGCTGCAATAATTCGTCGATGATAGAGGGTTCAAAACGATATTTAACCAATTTAGCCGGTGAGCCACCAACGACACTATATGGAGCAACATCTTTCGTCACTACGCTATTAGCTGCGACGATAGCGCCTTCTCCAATAGTGACACCTGGCATTATCATCGCTCTCATTCCAAGCCATGAACCGTCACCAATATAAGTATCACCTTTGCTGATATAGGCTTCTTCGATGTAGTCCATAAATGGATATAAGCAGAACCAATCACCTCGATGAGTGTGGTTCCCTCCCATCAAAATAACGACTTCAGCACCAACACAAACATAATCACCAATATGAAGCTTATCGATCTCCCACCTTGGTTGCCAATCACGGCTGATTTCATCGCCGTGTAGATACTTCACAACCGACGCTTCAAAACCATTGTCCCAGCAATCACTGTAATAACTGTGAGTCCCTTTTATTGAGATGTTCGGGTTGGTCACTACCTCATGTAGTAATTGGAATTTTGACCAGTGCTTCTTTTGCATACTTGACCTCAAGCTAATGTTAAATAATAAAAATCATTGAAGTAACATTACGCTCGTCAGTGAATTCGAGGCTGCTTTAATAAGGGATAAGTTGCATCATTACACTCTACAATTTGAGAAGGTTGATGATAGCACGAATGCCACATTAAGTAGTAGACAACGCAACCACCTAGCCTAAGCCATTGTACTTAATAGACTTAAGCTGATTCGAACCACAGCATTCAAGCCCAGCTTAACCGCTTGCTATGCTTTTTCTGGAGGCGCTCTCTTGAACTGAGGCACACCATCGGCAATTAATTCCCATGAAGCCTTAGAGTCAACGTAGATATGACGACTGAGTTGGATCTGAGGGTCACCGTTTACACACCCCAAGGTAACACCGTTAACACTATCTTTGTACACTCCAACTAATGTTGAGCCGCACTTAGAGCAAAATTGAAGCCCAAAGCCGTGCTCACCAATATATGAAGTAAGAAGATCTTCACCACACACCCATTCAAACTCACCCTCTTTTACGAGAGCGTACGCTGATGCTTGTGAACTAAATGCTTTACGACATCTTGAGCAATGACAAGAACGGGCATCGTGTAGACCACCTTCAACCTTGTACTTTATTTCACCGCAAAAACACTCGCCTGTAATCGTCATCACATCTCCTTATACTGTGCCGTGTTGAGTGATTATATTTCAAACGTGAGAAAGTGCATGAGTAAATCAACATCAACGCGCTCTGATTGGGTGTAGTTTCCACCAACTAATCCAGCAATCGCTGCCTGCCAAAACTGTAACGCAACTTCATTACCAATTAGCACACGGATCTGCCATTTACCCATAAACTGGTTAGTCACTAATTTCAGCGTCTGTTTACCCACCCCTTTGCCTTTGAATTTTCGCAGTACAAAAAACTGCTCAATATCGTAGATTAAAATATCGGTTGGGTATTTCCGAACCAGAACAAAACCCGCCAATTCATCATCTGCATAAATGAAATAGGGCACGTGGTCACTTTGTTGCCAATACACATCTAAATTGCTTTTATTAAACGAGAAAAGACCGCTTTCATTTGGAGACCAACCCATATGCTCAGACATATCATAAATATAATATGGGAATAGATTCTCCAGAATATGACGAGATTCTGCGGTGATTTTTACTAGCGAAATTTCCATTTTACCCCTTACCAGTTAACGCACGTTAAGTAATCAACAACTCCGTCACCTAAACTAAACTGTTGTGACATTGCCAGTTAAACTGAAGATGACCACTAGTTCGGGGGAATACAGAACCAATCTTGAGCGCCAATACTCTATTATGCGCTGCGCTCAGCCAGCACTTCTTTAAAAGAAAACATGCCATTTAAAGCTGCTGGAAAACCTGCATAAACAGACATTTGAAGGATTACTTCCTTTATTTCATCTTCGCTACAACCAACATTAAGTGCAGCATTCAAATGCACTTTTAGTTGAGGCGCACAATTGCCCAACGCTGTTAATGCTGCAACCGTCGCGATTTCTCGAGATTTCAGATCTAGCCCCGTGCGTGCATAGATATCACCAAAGGGATACTCAATTGTATATTTAGCCAAATCAGGACAAATATCTTGTAAGCTCTCGTTAACATTTTGACCGGCTTCACCATCAATGCTTGTTAATAACTCGAGACCAGTATCAAAGCGTGATTTTTCCATTGGTATACTCCTATATATTATATTACAGGCATAGCATACAAGTTAGAGTCAACTCTAAGTCAACGGACTTTTCCATCTTTATAAAGATTAATTTTATCTTCTAAAGCTGCTAAATGCGATTGCTGCTGAGCGATGTGAGTTGTTAAATTTTCTTGGTGTTGTTCTAGTAGAATTTGACGCTGAGATACCGAGCTAGAGCCTATTTCTCTCAACCTTGCATACTCCAATATTTCTTCAAGCGGCATGGCGGTTTCTTTTAGGCGTATTACAAATTCAATCCACTTTATATCTTTTAGGCTATATACACGGTGACCACTGCTATTTCGCTGAATATTTTTAAGTAAGCCTATTTTTTCATAGTATCGAATCGTATGAGAAGACAAACCAACTAAACTTGAAAACTCACTCATGTTCATCATCTCGCCTCCTAGGCATAACGCTGCATTACGTCGTGAACAACACTACTAGCCTACCTAAATCTTCTTGATATAAATACTTAATCTTAAGTGCGCTGAAAGCAGTTAGCGTGAGCATCTGCCTCAATGCCGTGGTATGTATATTATGAGAACGGAGTTACATAATTCCTTTGAGGTATTTTCACCTCAGGCTCTATTGGAAAATACATGTGCGACTCTTCTACAACGCTTCCATCCCCAACTAAATTTTCAACTTTACCTAAGTAGAGAAAACCAAGCTTTTGATACAATGAAAAAGCTCTATAGTTATTCAATACCGTTGTAAGTTCTATCGCTCTGCAGTTATTACCTCGAGCATCCTCAATTAGAATGTCAATGAGTTGCCTGCCTAATCCTTGCCCTTGATACTTCGGTGTAATTCCAAGACCTAGCACTGGGAATTCTGATGAATACCACCACAGGAAAAAATAGGCTACAACCACCCCTTCTCTATTAAAGGCTATATATACACGATCTTTATCAGACATTGAGCGCGATATAACTTTATTAATGGTTTCATCATCAGACGAATGCGGAGTAAAAAAGCCATGAGCGTATTTCGCCATCTCTTTTTGAAACCTTTTAAGTTTGTATTGGTCTCTATCATCAAGACGGCGATAAGTTAATTTTCCACCATTTTTCAATACTAATTCATTCATAAACCTACCAGTTAGAGAAATGAAGTATCTGCGTACTTAGAGTTTCCTACCTAGACGTTTTTCAATTTGACGCTTTTCCCATTTAGCACCAAAAAAATCAAATACTTCAAAGGCATTTAAACCATGATTTATAATACCAATACCCCAACCCATCGCTGGCCACCACGCCCAAATATAGCTCGGGTCTAGAATAAGATTTATCGCAAATAATAGGGCTATTACCATCACATATGTCATTAGATGGGAATAAAAGCCTTTAATCGCTCTCACTTGATCAATGACTACTTGTTCTTCGTCGGTAATTTTTACTTCGTTTGTCATTTCTGGCTCCTGCTGAAGTTCTGATACGCTAGTTTCAAAAACAGCAGCAAGAGATTTTAATGACTCAAGGCTCGGCTTTTGACCTCGTTCAATTCGTTGAATTGTGCGAATATTTAGATCGCTTAGGTCTGCTAGTTGCTCCTGAGACCAACCATGCTTCAGTCTGAGTTTTCTAATTATCATTACAAAAATCCTTTCTGCTGTATCGACTTAGAAGTTACCAATAGTATACAGAAAAGATAACGGCACAAATGCGACAATCTTGCGACAGATCTTATATTTCAGCAACTTACGTAGGCATAGTTCGCTTTGTTAAGTTGCAGATCAGCGCAAAACTTGAGCCTACAACGACGCGTTGGCTACCAGATTGAACCGTTGTTAGACGCGTGATTCAGACCACACCGCAAATTCATTACCACTTGGCTCTACGAAATGAAAACGACAACCACCGGGAAAGTCGAAAATTGGTCGAACAACCGAACCACCATCTAAACCTTGATCAGAAAATGCCGAATATTCAGGACCATAATCAACAAATGACCAACCGAAAACAGAGCTGAAAAAAGCTTTCGTTGCAGCTAAATCCTTGGCTGCAAATTCAACGTAATTTAGCTTTTCATGCACATTCATATATTACTCCATTAATACTTAAGGTAGAGAAAACGACTAACCTAATTCATTGTGATTAAACACTAAAAATGAATTGAGCCACAAATGCCAAGTGCTCGGAATCACTCTTAAATTCTTAGTTATGCGCGTACTAAAGACATAGGTACGAACCGAATTCCATTGAACTCAGCCTCTTCCGCTGTGGCTTCGAAACCATTGTGATTGTAAAAGCCAACAGCATTAACCGATGAACGTAGACTAATTTCACTAGCCTCTGTCTGATTGAGCAAATGGTTCAATAAAGCACGCCCCAAGCCTACCCCTTGTTGTGAACTTGAAACAAACAAGTGTGTTAGATAATTTCCATCGCGCAACGCAGCAAAACCAAGCAGTTCTCCCCCCGATACAGCCTTAACTGATAAAAATTTTTCATCATCAAAGGTTGTCGCGAGGTCAGGCAAAACTCTGTTTTGATACTCTTGCTTTCCCTGTTTATTGAGTAACGGGAGCACATCCTTGTTTGAGACCTCTGAGACAAGACTTATAACGGCATCTAGATCCGCTTTTACGACCTTCTGAATTTCCATATTCCCTAAACACCGGTTATTCCTAAATTGCGCCATAACTCGCTAGCAGTCCTATTGGAACAAGCAATATCCACTGAGGCAGTTTGACAAACACCTTACTGCCAAAGAAATACCACCCAACGACAAGAAATACCAATGCAAATAGAATGTATAAGATCCCTACGAACTGAATTGGCAAATAGAGCGAGTAAAGACTATACCAGCCAGCATATGTAAGTATTAGGGAGCTCATGAGTAGAGTGACTGAAACGAGGTGCCAACAAGCGAGAAGTGTCGCTTTTGGGATATCCTCAAGCTCTGATTTCAAGAAAGGTCTAATTGGGTCTACTTGGCCTGCAAACACATGGACTAATGCTGTAAATACTCCAAGTAAGCCTGCGCTCAATATCCATATATTCATAATACCCTCCGTAGTTATTATGCTGAACTAAGGGGTGAACAACGCACAGTATAAATTCCACGCATTACGAATCCCTCTTAAACAATTATCAAGCGTCTATTCCCAGTTTCCATGGCGGATTAAGGCGATTCTCTCCAGCCCAATACAATTTTATTTTGTTACCTGAAGGATCACTTACTACCGCTTCTTTCCAAAGATACGGTTGCATTGTCGGCTCTTGGTCAAATTTGATGCCTTTGCGTTTTAAGTCATCGACAAGCTCATCTAACTCTTGATGCTCAAAATAGACAACCCCTCGACAATCTAACCCCGTTTTCTCGGTATCTAAGTAGATTGAGAATGTTGATTCACCCTCAGGAAATGAAAAGCGTGCATAATGATCGTCTTCAACAATATGGTTTAGTCCAAGCTTCTTATAAAACTCAACCGCCAAGTTAATGTCGTGCACAGCTAAGGTCACTTGATTTAAATTCATTTACACTCCTTGTAAAATTGTGCATTGGCGCTGCATTAAGGTATGAGCAGGGGCACCACTCTTAAATGTCTATTATGCTACCTTTTCGCCATTGGGTGGTTTGGGTTTAGTTGAAGAAGATCCCATAAGTTTCCATATAAGTCTTCAAACACTGCTACCGTTCCATAGTCTTGTTCCGAAGGCTCTCGGATAAAATGAATACCTAGTGATTTCATACGTTCAAAGTCGCGCCAAAAATCATCAGTGTTTAAGAACAAAAATACTCGACCACCGGCTTGATTGCCAATGAAATCAAACTGCTCAGGCTTCGAAGCTTTAGCAAGTAACAACGTAACACCATGAGAACTGGGGGGAGCAACAACAACCCAACGTTTATCTTGTGCTGGTTGATAGGTGTCTTCAATAAGATCAAATTTGAGTTTGTTTACGTAAAAATCAATAGCTTCATCATAATCTTTCACAACGAGAGCAATATGGACAATGTTCTGTTTCATAGTATCCCTTACTGAAATTTCGTTCGGTAGCATAACGCGGGGTTAAGTCGTGAGCAACATTTCCGCCTAGCGTTAAAATTTGTTCGCTAACTTCCCAAATTTGCTCATAACACCGACTTACGCGCGCCATCATCCACGAGAAATCGAGTGAAACCATATCTTTAGAAAATAGAGTCTGCATCCAGGGGTCTATTGAGAACTTAACGGCTCCAATTTCGTCACAAACAGACATTGAATATGTCGTCTTACCAGCCCCTGTAGGACCACAAACTAGAATTAGCCTTGCCATTATCCAAAATCCTTTTCGAATATTCCCAAGTGACACTTTAATCTCTTGTTATATTGCTGGACGATGTTCTTCTTTATTTGGAGCAATCATTGCAGAGGTCCATTTAATTATCGCTGATGAAGCATTCCAATACTGAAGTCTTTCCTGATACAAAACCTCAGTTACATAGTCCTTTAGCTGCTCATCGTTTAGTTCAGGGTTTAAACCATTAGATTTAATTACATCAAACATCTTCGCTGCTCTTTTTTTTCTATATTTCACATCCGATTTATGTGATAGCAGTGAAACAATAGGCATGACAATTAGCCCTGTAAATATGATTACCAAGACTATGAATATAGCCATAATAAAAATGAACAGTGACGTATATTTAATCGTGTCTTTCGTACTAGTTGGTTTGTTACCTTCATCGTATACCCTTGTATCAATGCCAACAGTTGACACTTTTACAGTAGGCTCCTCTTTACCTTTAAATAATATACGTAGTTGAAACCCATAATCAGGTTCATCGATACGATTTATGGCTTTAGCCGTATAACTAAACCGGTATACACCTTCGTCAAAAACCAATTTTTTTGTTTCTTTAACTAACTCTGGCGCTTCGTTTTCACCCACAGCTGAATATGCCAACACCTCGAAATCATCTGCATTTTCAGGCTCAAGAATAATGCTAACAGGTAAGTCTACAAGTTCTTTTGTAGAAAAATTAACAAGTGACACATGCATGATGCCAATCGTTTCTTGTTCCATTTCATTTACAATTAATCGAATTTGATCATTCGGAAACTTGGGTTTAGAAAAGTAATTGTTATCAAATTTAGTATGGATATCCAACTTAGGAACTTTTATCTGTTCTAAGTGAATCCAGTAGGCAGCTATTGCCGTTAAAACTGCTGACAAAATACAAGATAAAACAGTCTTCCATATCCCATTCATTTGAAACTATACTCCTTACGAAAATGTTGATTGCAATATAACGCCGCATTAAGTG
>LLEK01000190.1_pt1 | contig 10862 bp, 13 predicted proteins | sample 595821 | NCBI WGS metagenome assembly LLEK01 (sample SAMN02919311, study PRJNA255460) | bioreactor metagenome | biome: chemostat; feature: culture 2011_25.1; material: sediment; isolation source: day79 25degC chemostat 2011 inoculated with Wadden Sea sediment taken from... | place: Germany: Bremen ...
GCGAAAATGCCCCAACGATGTTTCCAACGCTTCGCGCTGACGTGTCGGTAAGCTCCGCCAACTGGCCTCTAATAATCGATCAATTAATTTTCCGGCTTCATCATGCAAAGCCGATTTCATAAACGGACGGCGCAGATAGGAAACCGGACAGAGCATACGCACCGTTTCATTAAATGTTTCCGTTGGAACCCGACCCGTAATCAAAAAGGGAATATCACGCAAATGATCGCTTTCCAGCTTCATTCGCATAAAATCGCGTGACCCTCGAATGACCAGATCATAATCGATCACAATAAGACCCGGCGTTTTCGCCGCCATAAGCCCGGCCATCGCCGCAGCGGGTGAGGCATAATAATCCACCTCGAAACTACGGTCCAAAGCGGAAACAATTTCACTTCTGAATTTTTCGTATTTGCACACGACAAGCGCACGCACCTGCCCCGGTCGCCGGGATTGATCCGTAACAGCATATCCTACTTTGGCTTTTGCCACCTGCGGACTGAGCATGACACCACCCTCTTGATCGGTGTCCCTGCCTATCACCCCACTATAACCTTAAGCATATGGGAAGTGATTCTAGAATTTCAAGATTAATGAACTGTTTCTTTGGCTTTGTCTTTCAAAACCAACAAGGCCAATATGGCATCTTCGATCAAGGCATCACGCTCGGTGATTTCTTCCAACAGGGCTTCGCGCATCGCCAGCGTATAGTCAGACCAGTTTTCCACATCTTGTAAAAGCGCGCTAAATCCTTCGGCCTCTTCACCCAGACCATCAATCAAGGCAGCGGTGGCAGAGGCCATCTTCATATCGTCTTCACCGCCCCAGAACCCTTCGATAAAGCCTGCATCCAGTTCTTCCACACGACGTAAAAGCAGGTCTTTCGCTGCCTCCAGCGTTGCCAGTTTGCCCCGCGCACTCAACAAGGGGGTTCGCGCAATCGCCATTTTTTCAATACGGTGCCACAAGCCCATGAAGGTCGCAAAAAAGCTCTCACTTTCCGCCTTTGTCACAAACTTGGGAAAATCATTCTCCCCCCAAAAACTAGCGATCACCATCACAGGCAACAACTCCTTGTTGGGGCTGGCCAAGGCCCCCAGCACACGCATGCGTACCACATGAAACGGCACATGACTGTTGTACTGTTCAAGAAATTTGGCAACACCAGCATCACCAATATATTTTCCGGGCTTGTTCGTTGCCATGATCACACATCTCGCATTCAAATGATTAAGCTGTGCGGCACCCTATTTTTTATCAGCCTTCAAGTCAAAGAAAATGCGTACATCATCCCCGACAACCGTTGTCGCAACCCATTGCCCCTGCCCGATCCCAAAATCATTGCGCTGAATTGTCAACTCGCCTGTGGCATGTGCCTGATCGGCGTCAATCTTCACTTTAAACGGCAACTCAACCTCCTTGGTTATCCCTCGCATGGTCAAGCTTGCCTTGGCGATATAGTCCCCGTTTTCTCCGTTGGAAATCTCTATCGTTTTAAAGATTGCCTGTGGATGAGTGGATGCATCAAACCAATCAGCGCTGACGATCTGACTATCACGCTCGGCACTTTGCGTATCCACACTGGCAATATCAATGATGATTTCGACGTGACTTTGTTCAAGGTTATCCGGATCAAACGAAATGGTCGAAGTAAACGTCTTAAAGGCCCCTTCAAATTCCGCCCCGGTTTGTGTGGCAATAAATCCAAGCTTGCTACTGTCCTTGACCGACCAATCTGTTGCAAGGGCTGGGCTCGTGATCAAAAACACAGCCACAACCGTCAACATACGTTTCAAAACATCATCACGGTTAATAAAATGATGTTTGAGCGCGGCACCAACATGCAAAGCAATCAGCACAAGGATCAAAACAGCCATGACTTCGTGAAACGCTTTTAAGAAATCAACCGCTTCCTTGGACGGTTCCATCAATGCCGGTAACGTGAACCAGCCAAAGACCGACAAGGGGAAATTGGCCGCAGAGCTCATGGCCCATCCGCTTAGCGGCATGACAAACATCACTCCATACAGGGCAAGATGCATCCCATGTGCCCCCAGACGTTCATACCACGCCATTTCAATCGGTAATTCGGGTGTTGGATTGATTAACCGCCAGGCCAGTCGCAGCACAGCAAGGAACAAAACGATGACACCGATGGATTTATGTAACGCAATTTTTTCAAACATATCCGGCCCTAACGGCAACCCGGTCATATAATAACCAAGCGGAAACATAATCAAAAAGCTGAGCACCATACTCCAATGAAAGAGCTTGGCAATCCATCCGTAAGACGTACTGCTATTACGCAATGACATGGCGGTAATCCTTAATTTATGCGTTATTTTGCTTGCGCTTCAGTTTCGATACGGATTTTCACTTCATCGCCAACAGCCGGGACATAAGTGGAAATGCCAAAATCGGAACGTTGCAAGGTTGCTGTTGCAGAAAAACCAACGGCTGCCTTTTTTGTCATCGGGTTCGGGGCAGCTTTGTTCAAAGTCACGTTCAAAGCAACTTTTTTAGTCACACCGTGCATGGTGAGGTCACCTGTGATAATCCCGGTTTTGTCACCCGTGATTTCGATAGATTTGCTTTTAAATGTCAGGTTCGGGAACTTTGCAACATCAAAAAAGTCAGCCGACTTTAAGTGTTTGTCCAACGCGGCAACATCGGTGTCGATGCTGTTTGCCTCAATAACGACCTCAACACGGCTGTCTTGGGGCTTGGCTTCATCAAAAACAAGCGTGCCATCAAAAGTCTGGAACTCCCCTTGGAAATTGGAAAAGCCCATATGATTGACATAAAATTCAATCGAAGTGTGGCTGGTATCAAATACATATTCCACCGGTTCCGCCTGTGCGCCAGAAACACCGAGACCAAGAGCAAATACAGAAGCGAGCAAAAGTTTTTTCATCGAGAGATATCCTTGCTTATGAGAGATGAATGCTTACTCCGAGCAAGATAATCTGTTCTTTGCACGACAAAAAGAACGCAAAAAGAAAGGGATTGTTTCTAAAATTGAACCAATAACATTTAATCAAAGCACAGAATTGTTGACTCACAAAACAAATCCGCCCTAAAAGTACTCATGGTTCTCCGAAGGCAAGAGTCTAGGAGATTAAAAGGGAACACGGTGAGACGTACCCATCAGGGATCGAAACCGTGGCTGCCCCCGCAACTGTAAGCGCAAATGTGCCGTCTGATAGCCCACTGGTAAAATGGCCGGGAAGGGAGACGGGGCGAAAAAGCGTAAGCCAGGATACCTGCCATGTATACGACGATCGAGCGGGGAAGCTCACGAGGATATCTGTCTCTGTTTATGACGTTCTCAACAGCCTCCACAACCACTCGGTCTTGATTTTTCATTTTATGATCGAGGGGATCAACCTTGCTTAAAAAAATTTTGACACTGTCAGTTGTTGCAACAACTGCTTTCTTTGCACAACCGGCCCAAGCCCACTTTCAGTTAGTTTATACACCTGAAATTAATGTGGATAAAGGAGGCAATCTGCCCCTTAAACTCATTTTCTGGCACCCGATGGAAAACGGCCATGCTATGGAAATGAAAAAACCGTTGGAATTCTATTCTGTTTTCAAGGGTGAAAAAGAAGACCTGTCTTCATCATTGAAAGCGATTAAATTCAAGGGGCTGACTAACGAGGCTGATGCTTTTGACGGCTCGTTAAAATTAAACGAAACGGTGATTATGCTGTTGTTGTCGTGCCAGCTCCTTATTATGAAAAAAGTGAAGATATCTATATCCAGCAAATCACCAAAACCTTTATCAACAAAGGTGAAATGCCTACAGACTGGGCCGAACCGCTGGGCTTGAGAACAGAAATCCTGCCGTTAAACAAACCTTATGGCGCGATTGTTGGTTCAACATTCTCCGGCGTGGTTCTCAAAGAAGGTAAACCTGCTGCTGGTGTTGAGATTGAAATTGAACATATGACAGCAGAACCGGATATGAAGGCCAACAAACCGAGCAGCGAAAAATCCAGCACCGTTCCCGGTGGTGCGATTGTCGCGATGAGTGATGCCCAAGGGAAATTTAGCTTTGGCATTCCCAAAGCCGGATACTGGGGTTTTGCTGCATTGGGTTCCGGTCCAGAGACCGAATATGAGGGCAAGGAACTCTCTCAAGACGCCGTTTTATGGATTAAAGCTCACGAATTGGAGAATTAAGCCATGCATGTCGTTGACGGTGCTCTATCCAATGATGTTGTGATTGCCGGCGGCATCCTCGCCGTCAGCGGTATCGCCATTGGGTTAAAGAAAATGGACATGGATAAAATTCCGGCAGCCGGGATCATGGCGGCGACGTTTTTCGTCGCCTCCCTCATCCATGTCCCCATCGGCCCCAGTTCCGTCCATTTGATTATGAATGGATTGGCCGGATTGATTCTGGGCTGGATGGCATTCCCCGCTCTGTTTGTCGGATTGCTCTTACAGGCTCTTTTCTTTGGATATGGTGGCGTCACTGTTTTAGGCGTCAATACGGTGGCAATCGCCTTACCTGCTGTTCTTATGCATTATGCCTGTCGCGGTGGCATCCGTCATTCCAACAAAATGGTCGCTATGTACTGGGGAGGATTGGCCGGTGCAGGTTCTATTGCCTTGACAGCCATCGTCGTAACAATCGCCCTTGCAATGACGGGCGAAGCATTCCTGCCTGCGGCACAGCTTGTCGTGATCGCACACATTCCCGTGATGGTCATCGAAGGCCTTTTATGCGCCTTCGCCGTCAACCTGATCCATCGCGTCAAACCGGAACTCTTCTTTAGTTTCAGTACGACACCTGAGGTCCGCCATGCCTAAATTTTTACTTCTTCTGAGCCTTCTGCTCTTCAGCACAAGCGTCTCTGCACATAAAGTTATTTCTTCTGCCTGGACTGATGGCAAAGACATTGAAGGTGAGGTTGGCTTTTCAAATGGTGATATGGCGGCCCCGGACACATTGGTTGAAGTATTTGATCCGGATGGTAACGCAATAGGAACGACAAAGGTTACAAAAGACGGTCTATTCCGTTTCACGCCGAGCAAAGCTGTTGCCCATACCTTTCGGACCAACCTCGGCGCAGGCCATGTTGCCGAAGTCATTGTGACGCGAGAAGAACTCCCCGAACATTTACAGAAAGGTGAAACAGCCCCTCAGACGAGTGCAAGTCCATCTTCCACACCTGTCGTACCCACGTCATCTGATACAGTTGCCTTACCTGCGAACCTGCAAAGCATAATCTCCAAAGCGGTGCGCAAGGAAGTTCAACCGTTGCGCAAAGAAATCGCCTCCTACAAAGAAAAGAACGACCTGCAATCCATCTTGGGTGGGATTGGATACATCCTTGGACTGACCGGCATTGCCTTTTACATGGCTGCACGTCGCAAGGAAAAGAAGGGGGAATGAGCCCGGCTTCCTCAAACATGCATATGGGCGCAGGTGGATCATCATGGATGTTACGCCTTGATCCCCGCGCCCGTATCGTTACCTCTTTTATTTTCGCGTGCGTCGTTGTTAGCCTGACAGGCTTTCTCAGCTTATCCATTGCGGTACTTTGCGGTGTCTTCCTCATGTTATCGGCAAAATTACCGGCCGGGGAAACCATCAAAAAAGTCATAACGATGGACGGCTTTATTATTTTCCTTCTCTGCATGCTGCCCTTTACCACCCCAGGCGAAGTCTGGTTCACACTATTCGGTTTTGAGGCCACATGGGAGGGGTTCTATAAAGCTTGCGAAATCACTTTAAAAGCCAATGCCGTCGTTCTGACCTTGCTCGCCCTTGTCGGCACGATTGACGCCATTGTATTGGGGCATGCCCTCAACCGTCTGCGGGTGCCGGAAAATCTGGTTCATCTCATGCTCTTCAGCGTGCGTTATATTGATGTGCTCAAACAGGAATACTTCCGCCTGCGGGTCGCGATGAAGGCGCGTTGCTTTAAACCGGGAAACAACTTGCATACCTATCGTTCCATCGGTTATCTGCTTGGTATGTTGTTGGTGCGCAGCCTTGAACGCTCCGAACGTATTTTAGAGGCTATGAAATGTCGGGGATTTCAGGGGAAATTTTATCTTCTGGGCGAATTCCATTTTCAAAGGCGGGATCGTCTTTTTTGCCTTGTCTCTTTTCTTTTTCTCCTAGGCCTTTTCATTCTGGATATTTCTTATGGATAAACTCATTGAACTTACAAACATCCATTTTTCTTATCCCAATCAAAAGCCCGTTTTAAATGGAATCGACTTTTCCCTCAGCGCGGGTGAACGTATTGCGATTAACGGACCCAATGGCGCAGGGAAAAGCACCTTGTTTCATATTGTGGTCGGATTAATCAAACCAACAGCCGGGCATGTCTTCGCCTTTGATCAGGATCGTCGTGTCGAAAGCGATTTTAAAGATGTCCGTCGTCGCATCGGGTTGGTTTTTCAAGATCCCGATGACCAATTATTTTGCCCCACAGTCGCCGAAGACATTGCCTTCGGGGTGTTAAACCTAGGCAAACCGATTGACGAAGCCCTCACCATCGTTGAAAAAACACTACAGGATTTGCGACTGGATCATTTGCGAGATCGTGCCACCCATAACCTGTCCGGTGGCGAGAAACGTCTTGTCAGCCTTGCCTGCGTTCTGGCAATGGAACCCGACATCCTGTTGCTGGATGAGCCGACCAACGCATTGGATGAAGGCACACAAGAACGTCTGGTTGATATTTTAAACCATTTACCACAGGCGATGATCGTAATTTCTCACGATCCCCATTTTCGACGCAAAGTGACAAAAAGCCATTTAAATCTTGAGGATGGGCGACTTATTCCCCCGGCCCCAAAATGCAAACACGCAAAATAAGTAATCTTTCGTATCGATTTTATTAACTATTGTCTTATAGTTTATAAATGTTGCTATCCCTGTGCGTTCAAAGCGTTGATTTTTGCCTGATTTGTCCGTACTCTTGGCGACAATTGTAAATGAACAAAACAACGGTTTTAAACGTGTCTGAAGAGAAACAAAGCGATTTTGAAAAAATCGAACTGATGGCAGCCATGCAAGAGTTGGCATCGCTCAAACCTGAAGAGGGTAAAGCGGCGATGATGTCTCAGGTTGATCGTGCGGCTTTGCGTGTCCTGAAAGTCCTTAAGGAAGGGAATCCGGATACATTGCAGCAAGGCACGTATCTTCAGCAGGTTAAATTCGTCCTTGGCGTTATGGAACAATGTAAAGAGTTTCGCGACGGTCAGTTTACCCGGTTGGTGCGCAGCCACGCCGAAGACATCATGGTCGGTTTGGAAGATTTACCTAAACGGTCTCAAGCCCTAAAAGAAAAGAAAAAACGCGAAGCTGAAGAAGCCAAGCGCAAAGCAGCGGAAGCAAAATCCGCTGCCAAAGCCAAAGCGATTGCCGCTGGCGGAAAAGCCACCCCGATCGACAAAGAAGAAACTGTTGTCGAAGAAACAGAACCGGATTTCCCATACGAACTGGCAGAAAAAATCTGCATTCAAACCGTTGTCCGTCATTTCGATGCCAAGTTGGATGTCTTGCGCAGTGTGCATATGTATGGACGACATTCAACAGTGGATATCGGCATTCCACCGCATTTCCTGTACACCGTCGAATTCAGTGTCTTGATCGAAGATGCTATCAAAGCCCTGATCGTGGACAGCCGCGATATTTTAGCCCGCCGCGTCTATAATGATACCGACCCCAAAGCCGACGAAGAAACAATCCGTAAAGTGCTGCGGGACAAATCACGTCCGCTTCTTGATGTGGTTGAGTCCGGTTTTGCCGGCTGGGGCAGTGCCCAAGCCGAAGCCGCCAAACGTGCCAATACGGGCGAAAATGACACCGCAAAGAAAACCACAGTAAAAGAGAAAAAAGGCGGTTTATTCTCCAAACTTCTGGGCAAAGAAAAGAAACCGCAAGCCGCCCCCAAACGCGCAAAGAAAAAAGAAAAAGAGGCTTGGGAAGAAGTTCTGGAAATTTTCAAGGCTGCCGAAGCCCGTGGCGAGATTTTCTTCCCGCGAACCTTCAATTTTTCCATACTCAGCTATCTTTCGCAAATGCGTGAAAAACTGTTTAAGTCAGAAGTGGAACGGATTATCCAGATTGCCGAACAAGCAAAAGGCGGTTCTTCGGCAAAAGGGGCTGTCGCACGCGGTTTGGAACAATCCTTCAAAAACAATGATCAGAACTTCTTTGAGATGTTGATCCTCAACCTGCTGTACACCAAAAACTCTATCGGGTTGGACGAAGTACAAACCGCCTGTATGGGACAAAAGCTGGATGAAGGACGCTTGCCGCTGTCCGTACCGGAAATGGGGCGTCGCCCTAATGCCTATGCCACGCAAATTATTAAGTTGTTGAAAGAACCTTGCGAACCGCGCGTTCTTAAAAATTGTCTGGAATATTTTTTCGAAGCAATCTTGGTTTTACATCTGATTAAATACGAAAAAGATTTCGCAAATGCGTCAACCTACTTGGAATCACAAAAAGAAAATCTGGCTAAACCGCTTCAGGGTGTCGTCGACGGCATTCTCGGTTTGATGGACCGTGTTCTTTTTGCCCGTCAACAGGCGCGTGAAACAGGTGAAGATACCTCACACAACACCAAAGACACCATTTCCCATACCATCGGAAAATTCATTACGGCCTATGAAGGCATGTATGAAAAGATGAAAAAAATCCTAAGCTATGTCTGATAAAATCCGCGCCTTTATTTTGATTATTGGGAATGAGGTTTTATCGGGACGAACCCACGATGCAAACCTCGCCTTCCTTGCCAATGCCTTAAATGAGATCGGCATTCAGGTTGGTGAAGCTCGCGTCATTCCCGATGATGAAAAGATCATTATCGATACCGTGAATTATGCGCGCGCAGCCTTTGATTACGTCTTTACAACAGGTGGCATCGGCCCGACACATGACGATATCACGGCCGCCTGTATCGCCAAGGCTTTCAATCGCCCGCTTATTCGTAATGAAGAAGCGGTTGCTATTTTGAAAACCCATTACCCTTCGACAGACCTTAATGAAGCACGTCTGCGTATGGCCAATACCCCGAGTGAGGCAATCCTCATCGAAAATCCGATCAGCAAAGCACCCGGCTTTCAGGTCGAAAATGTTTTTGTCTTGGCAGGTGTGCCCCGCATCGCACAAGCCATGTTCGAAAACCTTAAACCTCGTTTAAAAGGCGCTGCCCCGGTTATCTCCAAAACCCTTTCGACAAACTTAGGTGAAGGTCTGATTGCCGGGCCATTGGGTGAGATTCAAAATAAATTTCCAGATGTCGAAATCGGCAGCTACCCTTATTTTGGGGATGGTAAGACGGGTGTCAGCCTCGTTGCCCGTGCCTTGTGCGAAGATGATGTGGATCTTTGTTTAGAAGAAATCAAAGTAATGATTGAATCTTTAGGTGGAAAGACTATCTTCTCTGTATGAGAACACCGCTGAGCGACCTGCACTGGACTGCACAAACCACCTTAATTTTCCTGTTCAAACATATGTTGGCAGGGATATGCGGTGGGTTTTTCTTTGGTGCCTTGCTGCTTTATTACGATATCAGTAAACTTTGGACGATGATCTCAGCTTCACAAGATGGCTGGTTGGTCGGTATTATGATGTTTACGGGTTTGGCGGTCACATTTGGCAGTATCAGTATGGGCTGGGGCATTTTCAGCCTTGCCCAAGAACGCGATGATCCACCGGAAGATCACACCTATTATTGACCTAGCGACGAATAACCGTCTGGCTTAGGGGCAAACGATCCTGCCATCCAAAACGGACCAGTTCCGGGACCTCGTGCTCTTCCTCAGGATATCCGATACAAAGATAGGCAACCAAATCCCAGCTTGCCTCGTTAATGTCTAGAATCTCTTTAACCGTTTCTGGTTCCACAATCGAAACCCAACCTAGTCCGACACCTTTCGCGCGCGCGGAAAGCCATAATGTTTGGATACTGGATACAACCGAATATTTTAAGGTTTCCGGCATGGTTTTCTGCCCCAGACCTTTACCAATATCGGTTTGGGTATCACAAAAAACCGCAATATGGGCCGGTGCCCGATCAAGGCCGGATAATTTTAAAGTGGCGTAGGTTTCCGCCTCTTTCCCCTGATAATCTTGAAGGGCCTCGCGATTACAGGCTTCAAAATTGTTGCGGACCTTATCGCGACGTGTGCGATCTTCGACAACAACGAAACGCCACGGCTGGCTATTTCCGACCGAAGGTGCCAAGGTTGCGGTTTCCAGCAATTCATCCAGCATCCCATGCGGCAAAGGGTCCGTTTTAAATCGTCGAACATCCCTGCGCCAACGAAACAATTCATCCAGTTTTTCGCAAAATTCTTTATCAAAAACAGGGGGCATTCTTCGAACCTTCTTGCTTAGTTCTTTGCAAAATTCAGATGACAGAATGAGACTATTTCCGCGGCATTCACAGGGCGGCTATAATAAAACCCCTGGATCAGGTCGCATTCCTGTTGTGTGACAAATTTACGTTGATTTTCCGTTTCAACGCCTTCTGCCACAACCTTGATCCCCAGTTTATGTGCCATAACGATAATGGCCTCAACCAAAGCGGCATCACCACTGTCAACTTCAACATCCATAATAAATGAACGATCAATTTTCAGAACGTCGAAAGAAAAACGTTTTAAATAATTCAGTGATGAATAACCGGTCCCAAAGTCATCCAGATATATTTTTATGCCTAATGCCTGAATATCGTCCAATAAAACGGCTGTCCCTTCGGGGTCCTGCATTACCAGTGTTTCTGTAATTTCAAACGCGAGTGCCCCGGCTGAAATTTCATAACGCAGCAACATCTTTTCTATATCGTGGACCAAGTTGCGGTTGCGCAATTGATGCGGCGACA
>LLEK01000191.1_pt1 | contig 10843 bp, 9 predicted proteins | sample 595821 | NCBI WGS metagenome assembly LLEK01 (sample SAMN02919311, study PRJNA255460) | bioreactor metagenome | biome: chemostat; feature: culture 2011_25.1; material: sediment; isolation source: day79 25degC chemostat 2011 inoculated with Wadden Sea sediment taken from... | place: Germany: Bremen ...
GGTCGTGATTGACTTGCCATTTGGTAAACGTCTTTTAGCCGCCCGCTTGGCGATGAAACCGGAGAGTTTGTCCCGCGCCCTTGCAAAATTGAAAAAACGGGTGTCGAAACCATGCGCAATCAGGTCAAAATTATGGATATTGAGGTTTTGAAAAACTATTGCGGTGAAGATGACTGGCTGTTTGAAGAGGGCATGGTATGAGTAAGGCATTAGGACCGGCAGAGGTACAAAGGGCCGGTGAGGTTCGTTTCTTCAAGGGGTTGGGGGCGGATGATCTGGAAGCTTTGCTGAAAAGTGCCGTTTTGATCGAAGAGGAAAAAGGTAGTTTACTGTTTTCCCAAGGCGATCCGGCAGACCGTTTTTACATTATTCTGGAAGGCCGCGTGAAGCTTTTTACCGCCAATGAAGAGGGCGAGGAAAGCATTGTTGAAATCTTCAACCCGACAAACAGTTTTGCCGAAGCGGCGATGTTTGCTTCGGGTCGTTTTCCGGTTAATTGCGAAACCGTTATTCCTTCTCGCCTTATTCGGATTGACGGGGATCCTTTTTTAAGTGTGTTGAAAAATAAGCCGCGCATCGGACGGACAATCTTGTCTAAAATGGCAGGGCGTTATCGTCATTTGCTCAATGAAATTTCACAACTGAAAACTCAATCACCGGCGCAGCGTTTGGGTGCGTTTTTCCTGTCCTTGACGGAAGGGAACGAAGGGACAGCCGTTGCTTTGCCTTATGATAAGAACCTGATTGCTGCCCGTGTTGGTATGAAGCCGGAAAGCTTGTCGCGCGCCTTATCGCGGTTGCGAGAAATCGGTGTGGATTGCCAAAAACGCGAATTGATCGTGGAAGACCTCGACAAGCTGCGTGAATTTTGCGGCGACTAATCTAGGTATTCAAGGCTTGAACAAGGGCGCAGAACTCCTGAACGCTAAGCTCTTCGGCGCGTTTTGTCGGTTCGATCCCGGCTTTGGTCGCAAGCTCTTCACCATTTACACCTAATGACTTAAGGCTGGCGCGCAGCATTTTCCGGCGTTGACCGAATGCCGCTTGGGTGACGCGTTCCAATTGTTTGCGATCCACATCGACCAGTGGTTTATCGCGTGGCACCAGTGTGGCAACCGTGGACATCACTTTGGGCGGTGGGGTGAAGGCGGTGGGTTTGATGTTGAAATCCAAACGCACGTCGCATAGCCATTGGGTGAGAACGGAAAGCCGCCCATAATCCTTGGTGCGCGGTTGAGCCGCCAGTCGATCCGCCACTTCCTTTTGAAACATCAACGTCAGGCATTCATATTCGGTGATGTTTTCCAACCAGTTTAAAACAAGCTGGGTCGAGATATTATAAGGCAGGTTGGCAACGACCTTACGTGGCCCGTCGCACAGACTGGCGGGATCGATTGTCAGGGCGTCCCCTTCGATAATTTCCAGACGACCGGGATAAGCGGCTGCAATTTCCTGCAAGGCAGCAATGGGGCGTTGGTCGCGTTCAATTGCAATCACCTTTTTGGCCCCTTCGGCCAACAGGGCACGGGTTAAACCGCCGGGACCGGGGCCAATTTCAATGACGGTGCATTGGCTTAATTTGCCGGCTGCGCGCGCAACACGTCCGGTCAGGTTCAAATCTAACAGGAAGTGCTGTCCCAGCGATTTTTTTGCAGCTAGATCATATTTTGCGATGACATCGCGTAAAGGGGGCAGGGTATCTGTCGTCATGTGTTTTGTTTCTGTAGTTGTCTATGGGCCATATCGCCTGCCATTTTCAGGGCAGCACACAGGCTGGTTGCACTGGCGGTTCCGGTGCCTGCGATATTTAAAGCGGTGCCATGATCCGGCGAGGTCCGAATAAAGGGAAGGCCAAGGGTCACATTGACCCCGAGATCAAAGGCAATTGTTTTAATCGGGATCAATGCCTGATCATGATACATGCACATGGCGACATCATAGGTCTTGCGCGCAGCCTCGTGAAACATGGTATCTGGCGGTAAGGGACCGAAAGCATTAATCCCCATCTCTTGTAATTTTTCAACTGCCGGGGTGATGATATCAATTTCTTCGTGACCCATATCACCGTTTTCACCGGCATGTGGGTTAAGCCCGGCAAGGGCAAGCCGGGGGTGGTCAATACCGGCACGTTCCTGTAATGCTTTTGCCGTGATGACACACTTTTCAACGATCAAATCGGTTGTTAGTTCCGCAATGGCCTGTTGTAAAGAGACATGTACCGTGATCGGCACAACACGCAGTTCTTCACAAGCCAACATCATAATTGGCGGTGTCTGAATACCGGCGAGCTCCGCCAAAAATTCCGTATGACCGGGAAAGCCAAATCCGGCGTTATGCAAGTTATGTTTATGAATGGGGTTGGTTACAACGGCGCTTGCTTCCCCCTTAAGGCAAAGTTCCACTGCCCGTTCAATCGACGAGATAACGGATTTCGCGCTATGCTTACTTAATTGTCCCGGTTCAACGGCTGTGACGGGATGTTCCAGAACAGGTAAAGCGTCTGGAAAAACATCGTGGGCTTCTTGCGGGGTTGTAATCGGGCAGATCGGAACCGTCCAGCCCAGACGGTTGGCAAGATGGGCAAGGCGATGCGGGCAATCAATCACAAAAAAGCAGGGAATGTTTTCCCGGTTTTCGCGCCATGCCTTCAGTGTGATTTCACCGCCAATTCCGGCAGGTTCCCCCATACTAACGGCAAGCGGTGCGATCATAGGCGGATGTCCACAAAAGCGTTACGGCGCAATGTTTGCAACTGACGACGACTTTCCCGGTTGATCTTTTCCATGCGCAATTCACGTTTCAAATTATTGCGTATGGTAATTTCCGGTGTGGTGGGAACCGGGGCACGGTTGCAAATCATCAAAACCAGAACAGCCCCCTTCTTTTGTTCCAAGGTTGTGATTTGATTTGCACTCATGGGCATGAGCGTATTGCGGATATCTTCCGGCATGTTGGAAAGCTTTAGCTGGTTTAAAATACCAGCATTTGCACCTTCAACCTGTTTGCCGATCTCCACAAGGTTTTCACAGCTTCGTGCTTGATGCGCGATGGTGCTGGCTTGTGTATTGCGCGCGGCCCAAACTTCTGGTGTTGCATCTGTGGCAACGGGAAGAATGATCTGGGCAATGTCCAGCAATTCATCCTGTTCTTCAACACCTGCAAGGCGTTTTTCATGTAATTTTACAATGAAGAAACCGGACGATGTACGGATCGGCTTGGAATAGTCGCCTTCCTTCATCCGGATCAGGGCGGCTTCGATCTTCGGATCAATATGCCCTGTTTGAACCCAACCCAAGGCGCCCCCTTCCGGTGCGGATGCACTTTGTGAAAAATCACGGGCAAGGCTGTCAAACGGAGAACCGCTTTTGATGTGACCAATCAAACTATCAGCCATTTGCAAGGCGGTTGCTTCTTGCGACGGGCTGTCAACGGGCAGGTAAATTTCAGAATAGAGGTATTCGGGCTTGCCTTTGTTGGCATTTTTTTCAGCCAAGGCTTTGTCGATTTCTTCTTCGCTGACACTGATCCGGGTTCCGGCTGTGCGCGAGATGACCGTGCTCCAGCCCAATTCCGCACGGGCTTGATCGGCAAGAACTTCGCGGTCAATGCTCAACGACTTTAAAAACTCATCAAGTAGTCCATCACGAATACGTTGTGTTCGGGCATAGCGTTCAAGGGCTTGATCGACTTCTTTGTCGGTGACTTCAATTTCCAGACGTTCGGCTTCCTGCATTTTCAGGCGTTCATCGATCATGACGCGCAACAGGTTGGCGGCAAGACTTTTTTGAATTTCGGGTGTGTTCGGCATGCGGGTGGTTGCCATTGTTAAGCGCACGCGTTGGGCGATATCCAATTCGGAAATGATATCGTCATTAACAACAGCAGCAATACGCATAACCCCTTGTGCATGTAACGCAGTGGAAGGGACACAGGCAACGAAGGCGCTGAACAGGCCAATAAGGAAGAAGGAACGGCAGCAATTGAACATGATAAATCAGTCTTTTGTTTCGTTTAGCACGTATAATTTAAAGAGATTTTTACAGAAGTATAGTCCTTTATAGGAATGCTTCCTATCCGTCTTCCAAATGCAAAATCATGGCGCAGCCTAAAAGCATGCAAATACTGGCAGGCGCCCATGCCGCCAAAAGGACGGGAATGCTGCCGGACAGCGCCAATGCCATTGAGATATCGGAAAAGAAATACAGGATAAAACCGGTCAACATACCGGCCGCAACCACAAAGGTCGTGCCGCCTTTTCGTGTATGGCGCAGGGTAAATGTCGCAGCGATTAAAATCATGGCAGCCAGCAACAACGGCGTGGATAAAAGACTATGCCAATAAAGTTTGTGGCGTTTCCCGCTAAAACCGGCTTTTTCCATTGTGTTTATGAAGTCCGGCAAAGCCCAGAAAGACATGGTTTCCGGTGGGGCAAAACTGTCTTGAATTTTGTTTAAGGTCAGGTCGGTTTCAAACCACAATTCTTCCTGAAATTCCGTGGGTTGTTCCGCCACATGGATTTGCACATCATAGAGATGCCAGAAACCGTCTTCCAATGAACCGCGCTGGGCTTCGATCCGGTGGGAAAATTTATCACGCTCGCTATAAATAAAGATGGTGACGTTGTTGAGGTCCACATTGTCCTTTTGTTGCAGGACGTAGCGCGAATGTAAAACCGATTGTCCGTCCGGATTGCTTTGGCGCAACCATAAACCATTTGCCGATAGGCTCAACATACTTGTGTGCCCGTCAAAATAACGATTTTCCATTTGTTCATAGGCACTTAATGTGGCGGACCCTAACGGATTTATGACCATGATTTGAAAGAGCCCAAGGCAGAAAGCGACTAAAATCGCGGGGGTCATAAATCGCCATGCCGATACACCGGCGGCGCGTGCAACGACCAGTTCGTGCGAGCGGGTCAGGCGGGTAAAGGCGGACATTGCGGCAAAAAGCACGGCAAACGGGAAGGTTTCCTGTCCCAGATGCGGTAATTTTAACAAAGCCATTTGCAGGCTGATTAAGGCGGAAATACCTTCCTTATTGGATGAGCGCCGCAGCAGTTCGATGGAATCGATCAAATAAATCAGACCCAGAAAAACCAGCATTAAAACGGCAAAATGCACCAGAAAATGACGACCGATATAAACAGAAAGTGTCGGGGCGAGCTTGATCATTGTCTGTACCTACGCTTCCAACTGGCCGGATTGGGCGAGTTTCAATTCTTTTGCCATGCGCTTGGGGCTGCGTCTGGGGTGCCAGCTCATAAAGAAACTGCTGACGGGGATGGGAACCAAGGTCGCAAAATAGAGCAGGGGTAAAAGCTGCAGATTTTTAGCGCTGACGTTTGCCAACCCAAGGGAGGCCACCTGCAAGAAAATCACGCCGAGGATGGCCAGCAAAATACGTCGGCTTTGTCCGCGTCGGCTGAATTGTCCCGCCGTTAAGAACATCAGGGCCGCCAAGGCATTGGATAGGCACAGGAACGGCGTTAATAAGCGTTGATGCCCTTCGACAATATGTTTGCCCCAGTCGTTTTTCCCGACCAATGGGTTATCTTGTGGGGTGAGCAGGTCTTCGACCATCAGTTCGCGCGCTTCGGGCTGGCGCTGAATATTGGTTTGGGTCTTAAGCGGAATTTCATGGGTGTAGCGGTCGAAATACAGCATGGAAAATTTACCCGTATTGCTATCAACGACCTGACGGTTGCCTTCAAACATAATGACGCGGGCAGACCCGTCGACCTCAACCAAGGCGCCGCGTTCCGCCATCAGGGTGACAGGGCGTTCGGGAATGGTTTCATCATGCACCAGAATGCCGAGAAGCTGCCCTTCCTGCGTACGTTCGCGCACATAGACCGTCACTTTGGAGCTTAGTTCGTTAAAGGCCCCTTCGCGCAACAAAAGGTGTGACATGCTGTTGCGGAGTTCCCACTGGAGTTCACGAAACAGCTGATAGGATTTGGGCACCAAATACAGGTTCAGACTGTAAGACGCCATCATAACGCAGGCGGTCAAAATCAAGGCCGGTTTGGCGATGGCCCAGTTGCTCATTCCGCTGGCGCGCATGACGGGCAGTTCGCGGTCGATATTCAGACGGCTGTAGACAAAGGTGATCACAGCAAACAACGCAACAGGCAGGATGACAGTTAAAAAGTTGGGTAACAGAAGGGCGGTGAAATAGATAAACATACCGATTCCCAGCCCGCGATTGACGATCATTTCGACGAAGCGCAAGGATTGTGTCAGCCATAACACACAGACCAAGGCTAGTGAGATCATCACAAATCCGGTAAAAATCTGCCGGAAAATATATCTGTCCAAACTTTTCATAACGTCGCGAAGTATATCCCTTGATACGCCAAAAGAAAGCAATATGATCACTGGAGGAAAAAAAGCAAGCATAGGGTGGCAAGATGGCCGGAAATAAATGGAATGCCCGTGGGATCGAAGTGGCACGCACAGTGGCAAAATGGTCCAAGGACAAAAGCACACAAGTCGGTGCCGTCGTGATGATGGAAGATGGCACGCCCTTGACGTTTGCTTACAACGGATTTGCCCGTGGCGTGAACGATGATGTGGCATGCCGCCATGAACGCCCTGAAAAATACAAATGGACCAGCCACGCCGAAGAAAACGCCATTGCCAATATGGCGCGCATCGGGGCCACGGCCTTTGGTGCGACCTTGTATGTCACCCATTTCCCCTGTGCAGGCTGTGCGCGCAAAATCATTCAAGCCGGCATTGCCCGCGTGGTGGTCGATGGATCATCCATGACCGATGATTTCAAATCGCGCTGGGAAGAAGACATGACCGTGTCACGCGAAATGTTCGGCGAAGGCGGGGTCGAGGTTCTCGTCGTCTGAATAGTGAGGCTCCGCTTTTTTGGGAAGATCGGATTGCGAGGCAGGATAGGTGTGATCCTACCGGACAGACTGGGTCCCCGCGTGCGCGGGAATGACGGTGTTTGTGCAGTTCTCCCTTTCGTCATCCCCGCGCACGCGGGGACCCAGTCTTTACATCGGGAGAAACGTTTTTTCCTTGCATTCACCCATCTAAAAAGATGTTTTAATCCAAACAGTAAAACCTGTAGTACTGTTTCGCCAAATCATGTTAACTTCCGATCCAAGGGAAGTTGAAAAGGGAAAGAGGGTAAACCTGCGTGACAGAGATTACTTCACGGGCAGAATTAGAGAAATGGCTGACAGGGCGGGATAAGCAGATTTGCATTGCGATTGCCGCACGCATTGCCTTACGGGTTGTATCGTTTTTAGAAGAAGCTGATTATAAGGATCGTGATCTCATTGTGTTGCCTTCTTTGCGTGCTGTTTCTACATCTTGGCTCGCTAGTACAAGGCCGAGCCAAGATGTCGTCTCCGCCTCCGCCTCCCTCGACGCTGCCGCCTTCGCCGCCTCCTCCGCCTCCGCCTCCCTCGACGCCGCTGCCGCCTTCGCCGCTTCTTCCGCCGCCTTCTACGCCTCCGCCTCCGCCTCCCTCGACGCTGCTGCCTTCGCCGCCTCCTCCTCCGCCTCCCGCACCGCCGACTCCGGTGTTATTTCAAACGTATGGCAGGAAATTTCATATGACGTTACGTTCCTTGAAGAAGACCGGACTGTTGACGCCCTGATGGAAAGACCACTCTTTTTAGGTGAGATGGACTCGGAGCTTAAAAAACGTTGGCAGTCGATGAAAGAAGCCTTGCTCAGTTTGGATGAAAACTGGCAGGTCTGGACCAATTGGTACGAAGACCGTTTGGTCGGTGGCCCCCGCCCGAATGGTCGCCTTGTGATTGAGGCATTGGAACGCGAACGCGTCCTCATCCCCGATGAAGACTGGAACAAAGGTGCCGCTCATGTCAACGCCCTGATTGCGGAAATGGAAAAACGCTATCAGGTGCCGGAACCAGAAGATTTAAAACAACGCCCGTCCGTTGTGGAAACGGAAGTGCGTGAAGATGGGAAGCTTCACCGCAAAAATGATGAAAACGAAATTACAGATGCAGACTTGCAGGAGAGTTTGCAGGAAGCATGGGAAGCGCATAAAGAACATTTCGAAGATTTAAAAAGCTTAAACCCCGGTCAAAATGAACCGACTTTGCAGCGTGTGCTCTCGGCTTATGAAAAAGCACTGGGGACAAATTATGCTGATTTGAAAATCATTGCCTTAGGCGTGCATGGACAACGCTTGCAAGAATTGGCTTTACGCGCGGATGATCGTTTTTTGGAAAATGTCGCAAGCGAACTTTCTGCCTTGGCAGCCGCCCATGCCTTGTTTATTCAGCAATTTCCAAAATGGCGGCGCTACCATGTCAATAGTGAACCGGATCCAAGCGGGGAACAGCTAGATGCTGCCTTGAAATTCGCCAAGGAAATTAAAGATTATGATGACATTATTGACGAAGATGTCATTGAACCAACGTTAGACCTTGTTGAGGATGTCGAAGAAAGCCTGTTTGCCGACCCTGATCTAAAACCGCCTTTGTCAAAAGAACTGTTGAATGTAAATGCCAACATTCTGGCAGGGTTAATGCGACCTTGTTTAAAATATGCTCGCGATTGCGCTGGTGCTGTCCGAAAAGGTTCCCTCAACGGTGTTGAGAAAGGGTCGGAAGAACTGGTGCGCCGTACCATCAGTCTGGGCGGTTTGGCTCTTGTCCTGTCACAGATTGCACCTGATAAATTTGGCTGGGTTAAGCTGGTGCTGGATGCGTTAAAAAACGCAATGAAGTGATTTTAAAGACCACAAGTGCATGGCTGGTTTCCCGCTTTTGCGGGAATGACGGTGTTTGTGTTGTGCTGCCCCCACTTTGTCATCCCCGCGAACGCGGGGACCCAGTGTGTCCGGTTTTACAGGAAGGACGCGTCTTGTTCAGGGGTGAGTAGCCGCGAGGAGGTTTTTGAGGCTGAAATCGTAAGCCGTCAGTGTTTTGTTTTGAGTTTTGCTGAAACGGGTAAAATCGATTTTTGACCAGTCGCGGGCACCGAGTTTCTTTTCAAATTCGTCGATATTATTCAAGGTAATGGCTTCCATCGGGAAGTGGATTTCTTTTTCCAACAGTTGATTGTTGTGATGGTCGAACAGGGTGACAATGGCCCATGCCCCGGCGAAGAAATGACCGCCATGCGTCATGGTGAATTGTTTGTTGCGCACAGCATTCAGACCGTCTTTGGACCAGTTTAATCCGGCAACGGCATAATCTTGGCCGGCCTTCAGTTTATGGTTGGTCATTGCCGCGATGGCGCCTAGGGCAATATTGTCGTTGGCCGCCCAAATCAGTTTCGGGGCGGGGGCGCTTGCAAGATATTTGCTGGTTTCGTCAAAGGCTTGATCTTTTGACCAATTGGTGTAAGCGCGATGGATTTCACGTAAGCCGGTCTTTTCATTCAAAAGCCGACCAAGGCCACCGTTGCGTTCCAGTGAAGCCGGTGTGCGGGTATCCCCGCCGAGTGTCAGGACGCTATAAGGGGCTTGCCAGTTGCGCGCGTGGGCAAAATCCAGCAACGAGGCCGCCATTTCATATCCGGCTTTGTCGTTATCCGGTGTGATGCTGCCTAGCCAATATTTAAAAATTTGACCGGGGCGACCGATAAATTGCCGTTGCTGATCTGTGATGGAATTCAGCAAAAACAGAGTGGGGATACGTCGTTGTTCGGCTTTGCGCAAGAAACCGGAAAGTTGCTGATACTCGTTGACGATAATAATGTAATCAAAATCAAGGGCGGAATCGAAAATTTCAGCAGCGTTTTCGCGGATCTTGCCGGGGGTTCGATCCCCGTACCAGATATGCAGGTCGGCCCCGAAATGATGGGCGGCGGCTTGCATGGTATCGCTAACATCTTTCCAGAACCCACGATCTGCAAAACCGGGGTTGTTAAAGGCGATTTTCAGTTGTTTGGAGGCACGCGCAGGCAGCTCGCCATATGCAGGGATGACAAGTATAACGCAGAATAAAAAAGATAGCGCCCAACGCATATAGGCTTCCCCGTTTCGTTTATAAAACATACCGCAATCAAAAGAGGTGTTCTATATGAAAACGGTAATTACTACATTTGTAGTATAAGGGCAAAGGTTAAAAATAAAAGAACAGCCCCTTTTTCAAGAGACTGTTCTTTTTCGTCAAGGCATTGGGCTGGATTTTACAGCCAATCGTCTTCGCATTCTAATACCGCGTTGTAGCCTTTGGTGAAGATGGCTTTTAACGCGCTGGAGGTCGGCATGATCTGTTCGGCAAAGAAACGGGCCGTGTTGATCTTAGCTTTCATAAAGGCCGGGTTACCTTCGTTTGCATCCAGTTTCGCCTGTGCGATCAAGGCGGATTTGGTCAGCAACCAACCGCCGCACAAGTTACCGAGCAAACGCAGGTAATGTACAGAACCTGTTGCGGCTTGTTTCGGGTCTTCCTTGAAGCTTTCCAACAACCATGCGGTTGCTTTTTCCGTATTGTTTAAACCCACTTCGATGGCCTCGGCCATTTCAGTAAAGACACCGCCTTTGGCTTTGGCGGCGGCTAGATCTTCTTTGATCATCGGCAGCAGAATATCCAGATAAGCGCCGCCGTTCATGCCGACTTTACGACCAATCAGGTCGTTGGCCTGAATGCCGTTGGTGCCTTCATAGATAGCGGTGATACGCACATCACGCAGCCATTGCGGGGCACCACTTTCTTCGATAAAGCCCATGCCGCCATGAACCTGAATGCCGTCATTGGCAACTTCGATACCGATATCAGTGCTGTAGGCTTTGACCACCGGGGTCAGCAGTTGGATCAAGGCATCGGCCGTTGCGCGCGCATCATTGTCGTCGGTTTTGGCAACGATATCCTGCTGGCGTGCGGTGAAATAGGAAA
>LLEK01000192.1_pt1 | contig 10816 bp, 15 predicted proteins | sample 595821 | NCBI WGS metagenome assembly LLEK01 (sample SAMN02919311, study PRJNA255460) | bioreactor metagenome | biome: chemostat; feature: culture 2011_25.1; material: sediment; isolation source: day79 25degC chemostat 2011 inoculated with Wadden Sea sediment taken from... | place: Germany: Bremen ...
GTTAGTTAATATTATAGACTTTATAAAAACAAATTTTAAAAAAATAAAACATATAAAACTAACACCTTTACCTTTAGATAATGATGGATTAAATATAAATCAATTAACAGATTTTTATACACGATATAATTTTAAAAACCATCAATCTTTAGAAAAATATAATCCATACCTAATGATAAGAGAGTTATAAATGTTATACTGCTAGAATAGTCGCTATTTTTAATAAAGGTTGTTTTAACATGTTTTTAAATTTTGGACTTATTATATTTATAATAGCTATCTTAAGTGGCTGTACAACAAAACAATCAAATTTAAATGATATTAAAGATATAGTAGAAATATCACAAGACCCTACTTCTTATACTAATAATATCATTACTTTAAATAAAAACTATCAAAAAACTCTCGATAAAAACTTCAATAAAGTATATTTTAAACCATGGGATCAAAAAAAAATATCTACATCAAAAAAAGAGGCTATGTGGGGAATTGCTTATACTAAAAGAGAAATGTATGGGCAAAACTATAGAAAACTAAATGAACAATGGTTTGAAGAAATAGTAAACAATGCCAACTTCTCAAAATTTAACAGCAATTTAAAAAAAGCAATCACTGTACAAAATACAAACTTAAGAGTTTTGCCTACAAATAAACCTATGTTTTTAGATCCTAAAGAAGCAGGCGAAGGTTTCCCTTTTGATTATAATCAAAACTCTTCAATATATATAAATACACCTATTATCATCTCACACTATTCAAAAGATAAAGCTTGGGTATTTGTAGAGTCAAACTTTGCACAAGGGTGGTTAAGTACTAAATCAATCGCTATTTTAAATAATAAAACTATAAAACAATTTAGAAACAATAACTATGCTGTTGCCATAAAAGATAACTTCCCAATATATAAAAATGGAAAATTTATAGAGTATATAAAATTAGGAACAATTTTTCCAATAAGAAAAAACAACTTTATTATAATAGGTAGAGATACTAAAGCAAAAGGTTTTATAAGATATATAAAAAATAAAAATATTACAAAAAAACCTATTAGATTTAAAAAGAAAATATTGTAAAAATATCCAAAGAACTACTAAATGAACCTTATGGTTGGGGTGGATTAATTGATACAAGAGATTGTTCATCTATGACAAGAGACTTATTTTCACCATTTGGAATATATCTTCAAAGAAACTCTTATGGACAAACTTTAGATGGGAAATATATATCTTTAGAAAATATGTCAAACCATGAAAAAAAAGAAAAGATAATAAACTTTGCAAAACCATTTATGAGCTTACTTTATGCAAAAGGGCATATTATGCTATATGTAGGACATAAAGATAAAGAGCCTATCATATTACATCAATTTTGGGGTATAAAAACTAAAGATAATAAAAATACTGAAGGAAGATATATAGTAGGTAAAACAGCTTTTACGACATTAGAAGCTGGTAAAGAGATTGAATACTATGACGATAAATCATCTTTAATAAATAGAGTAAAAGGTTTAGTTATTCTTAACTAACTAGTAAATCACAAAAATCAATCTATTTTCTTTTTAGCATTTCTCTCTTTATATACTGACCTTTTCCAATCATAAGAAACAATATAATAAGCCAAAGAAGATAAAGAGATTGAGTAAAAGAAAGCTCCAAAATATAAAGGAATTAGTATATCATCGAAATTATCATTAAACCAACTTATAGTAATTTCTACATTTAATACTTCAATCCCGAGTAAAAAGCTACCCGTTAAGTATTCAATATAGTATATAAATGGCATTGTAAAAGGGTTAGTAACCCAACACATAATAATTGCAATAGGTACATTAAACTTCCAAAAAAAAGTAAAAAGCAAAACTATTATCATTTGAAAAGGTATAGGAATTAAAGCTATAAAAAGACCTAAGAAAATACCTCTTGCTATCATCTTTCTATTAATTAAAGTATACTCTGCTGAAACATTATATTTTTCTAAAAAATTATTGATTGTTTTATTATGATTAGCTTTTTTTAGTTTTTTTCTTATCATTTTATTTTATTCTTTATAATTTATAATTTTTTTATATTTATTAAATCTTTAAATAAAAATTTGTTTTTTTGTATAAATATAATTTTATAGCATTATCTATAAATATTTATATAAATTATCTGAATAAAAAAAAGTATATTTTAAAATATATCTAAATATAAATATTTCTATTTATATTTAGTATATGCAGTTATAGTTATTTAACTGCTTCTTTTAATTTTGCACCAGTTTTAAACTTAGCTACTGTAGATGCTGCAATTTTCATTGATGCACCTGTTGAAGGGTTTCTTCCTTCTCTTGCTTCTCTTCTTGATGTACTAAATGTACCAAAACCAATAAGTTGTACATTATCCCCTTTTGCTAATGAATCTGTAATACTGCTTAATATACCATCAAGTGCTAAACCTGCATCTTTTTTTGTTAATCCTGATTTTGATGCAACTGCGTCAATTAATTCTGATTTGTTCATATTTATCCTTTTAAATTAATTCTTTTATTATAACATTAAAAAGTCTTACGTTAGTCTTAAACGTCGATTATTTGGGCTATTTTAGCTACTTTAACAAGTTTTTTATAGTTATTTTGAAATATTACTGTAATTATGAGACCAAATAACTAACTAAATTATCTAAACAATCTTCATATTTATTTTTATTATCTATCTTATCAAAACTATTAGTTAACATAGAATAAACTTCAAATTTGGGAAATTTACCATATACATTATTTAATAATGAGATGATAATATCAAAAGATATATGATGACTTAGATTTACATTTTTTTGTTTTATTATATTACAAGCAATAGCATAATGATTTTCATTGCTAAAAGTAGCATCTATAAAAACAATTTGTGTTGCTTCTAATATATCAAGGCAAAGTTCAGGAGTTAGTTGATAAACACTTATTAATTTAGTATTTACTAACTTTTGCTTTTGAAGTAGAGTTATTGCATCTACTCCAAAAGCATCTTCTCCTCGTAAACTATTTCCATACCCTATAATAATACGCAAGGCTATTTAGTTCCTATTTATAATATCTATAACTTTTTTATTATGATCTCTTACTTCAACTTTTGAAGAAACAACCCCTAATGCATGAGTAGAACAACTCAAACATGGATCAAAACATCTTATAATAGCTTCTACTCTATTTAATGCACCATCTGTTATATTTTTTCCATCTACAAATTCTTGTGCAACTTGTTTAACTCCTTCATTCATAGCAAGATTGTTATTACCTGTTGCAATAATAAGATTTACACCTGTTATAACTCCATTATCACTTACTTCATAATCATGGAAAAGTGTTCCTCTTGGAGCTTCAGAACACCCAACTGCATTATTTCTATTTATATTAGCATGAGATCTTACATTATCACTCATAGTTTTTGGGTCAAGCAATAACTGCTCAATCTTTTCTATACAATAGATAATTTCAATTAATCTAGCATAATGATAATAAAATGAATTAAGTACAGGTTTACCATTATTTATATTTTTAAAATTTTCAAACTCTTCATCGGCATAAAGTGTACCACAACTATCAATTATATTAAGTCTCGCTAGTGGGCCTACTCTATACATTCCGTTAAGATATCCAAGTGGTTTATAATATGGAGATTTTAAAAAACTATCTTTTTCAACAGCTTCACCAATATAATCTTTATAAAATCTTGGTTCAATTCCATCTTCTAATATAGTTCCATTTGCATCTACAAATCTTAAATAACCATCATAATGTTCAAGTTGCCCTTTTTTATTTACAAGTCCCATAAATAGTGAAGGAAAGTTTCCAAAAGAATCTATCTCTCTTTTAAATTTATTTATATTATCTGTAAAATACTTTATAGACTTTTTTGCTATTTCCATAGCTTGTGGAATTTGAGATAATATATTATTTTTTTGTTCATCACTAATAGCATGACTTACTCCACCTGGAACTATCCATGTAGGATGTATTCTTTTTCCACCAAGGTCTTCTATAATCTTTTGTCCAAAAGCTCTTAGTGTTATACCATCTTTTGCCATATCTGGATGTGTTTGAATCATTTTAAATATATTTCTATCTTGAGGACTTGCATCAAATCCATATATAAAATCAGGACTACTTAAATGGTAAAAATTTAAAGCATGAGATTGGATAATTTGTCCAAGGTTTATAATTCTTCTTAAATTTCTTCCTGCTTTTGGGGGACGTACTGCTAAAAGGTCATCACAAGCTTTAGTAGAAGAGATAGCATGGCTTACTGGGCAAATACCACAAGTACGTGCTGTAAGTGCTGGCATCTCTGTATAAGGTCGCCCTTCACATATTTTTTCAAATCCTCTATATTGTGTTACATGAATCCTTGCATTTTCAACATTTTCCTGTTCATTTAAATCTATTGTTATTTTTGCATGACCTTCTATTCTTGTAACTGGGTCTATTACTATTTTTCTTTTTTCCATACTACTTTCCAAACCTTGTTAATGAACTTATATAAACCTCTTTATCTAACAATACACCTTTTATAACTTCATAAATGGCATCTGCTGGTGTAGGGCACCCTGGTACAAAAAAGTCCACATCAATAGCTTCATTTAAAGGTATAACTTTATCTAAAAGCTTTGGTACTATTTCACTTGGGTATTTCCCTTTATTTATATCAGCTAATTCAAAATACCCTTTTTCAAGTACGGACTCTGTTCCAAAAAGGTTTTTTAAACTAGATATATTTCCAGTAATTGCACAATCTCCAAGTGCTAAAATCTTTTTAGAATTTTTTCTAATTTTTTTAATAATTTTTAAATCATGATCTGTACTTAAAGCACCCTCAACTATAAACAAATCAATATCACTAGGTATATCTTTAGCATCTACATATGGACTATATACTACATCCATATATTGTGATAATTCAATAATTCTCTCATCCATATCCAAAAATGACATATGACAACCAGAACAACCATCTAACCAAATTGTCCCTACTCTTGCTTTATTCATTTGTTATTCCTTGTTTGAATTAAATTACTAATAATATTTTTCTTTTTAACCATCTCTGTAGCACTTACACCTTTTTCAAATAAAGCACCAGTTGGGCATACATGAACACACTTACCACAACTTGTACAACTTTCACTATTAGCCCATGGTTCATCCATATCATGGATAATTTTAGCATCAATACCTCTTCCAAATATATCTAACGCATGAGCACCTTCAACTTCATCACATACTCTTACACATCTAGTACATAAAATACATCTATTTGGATCATATACATAATCTCTATGTGAAGAATCTATATCAAAACTTTTATGTATATAAGGAACTTCACTATGTTCTAATTTAAGTTCAATAGCTTGATTTTGTAACTCACAATTACCATTTGATACACAAACACTACAAGTATGTGTACGTTCAGCAAATATCATTGAAAGTATCATTTTTCTATGGGATTTAATCTTAGCAGACTCAGTATAAATCTCCATACCCTCTTTTATTTTTGCTGTACAAGCAGGGATAAGTTTAGTTAAACCTTTTACCTCTATAAGACACATTCTACAAGCCCCAACACAAGAAAGACCTTCTAAATAACATAAAGTAGGTATTTGTATATCATGTTCATTTGCTACTTCTAGTATTGTACTATCTGATCTTCCAGTTACATCAATATCATTTATTTTAAACGTTTTTACTCTTACTTTATTTTTAATCATGTTTAATACCCTCAAGATACTCTTCTTCAAAATATTTTATTGTACTTTCTACTGGATTTGGTGCACTTTGCCCAAGTCCACATAAACTTCCCTCTTTAACAACTTCACACATATTTTTTAATAGGTCAAAATCGCTAGGCTTCGCTTCTTTTTTTATAAACTTATCAAGTAAATCAGTTAATTCTGTTGTACCTACTCTACAAGGTACACATTTACCACAAGATTCACTTTTTGAAAAATCCATAAAAAATCGTGCTACTTCAACCATATTTGAACTCTCATCCATAACAATAAGTCCACCACTTCCCATGATAGAGCCAACAGCTTTTAATGAATCATAATCAACAGGAGTATCAAGTAGTTTTTGAGGAATACATCCACCACTTGGTCCTCCTGTTTGAATAGCTTTTAATTTAGCCCCTTCAGGTAATCCACCACCAACTTCATATATCAAATCTCTTAGAGTAATTCCCATAGGTACTTCCACAAGTCCTGTATTTTTTATATGTCCAGTAAGTGCAAATACTTTTGTACCTGCTGAGTTTTGGGTACCAATATCTTTATACCATTCTCCACCATTTCTAATAATTGGTGCTATATTGGCAAAGGTTTCTACATTATTTAAAATAGTAGGTTCACCCCATAAACCATAATCACTCAAATGAGGTGGTTTCTGCCTTGGGTTCCCTCTATTTCCCTCAATAGAAGTAACAAGAGCTGTAGCTTCACCACAAACAAATGCTCCACCACCAAGTCTTACATCTATATCAAAACTAAAATTTGTATTTGCAATAGTATTTCCAAGTATCCCTTTTTTTCTTGCTTGTTTGATTGCTTTATTTAGCTTTTCAACAGCCGTTGGGTATTCTGCTCTTACATAAATATATCCATGAGTAGCACCACATGCATAACCTGCAAGAGCCATACCCTCTATTACTTTATGAGGATCTGCTTCCATAACAGCTCTATCCATAAAAGCTCCAGGATCTCCCTCATCTCCATTACATATAATATATTTTTGTTCACTTTCAACTTTTGCTACAGTTTCCCACTTTAACCCAGTAGGATAACCTCCACCACCTCGACCTCGAAGTCCACTTATTTTTACCTCATCAATTACTTCACTTGGAGTCATCTCTTCTAAGGCTGTAAATAAAGCAAAATATCCTTTATGAGCTATATAATCTTCTATATCATTTGGATCAATAATTCCAGCATTTTCAAGTACTATTTTCTTTTGTTGAGTAAAAAATGCACCACTCATATCAAGCTTTTTATCTTTTAAAACCTCATCATCTTCAATAAGTTCTGCTAGATCTTCTTTATCATCAATATTTATATCACCATATATAATCTCTTCATCTTTAGAATTTTTATATTTAGAAACCATAATAGCAGCAGAACAAAGTCCATTACACCCTACCCCTTTTACTTTACATTTTTCATGTTTAGGCTTATCAGATTTTACATCTTTTGAAAGTTCTTTTTGAAGTTCAACAGAACCTAATGAAGCACAAGAACTACCTATACAGATTCTCAGTTCATCTTTACAACTATCTTCATTACAACTTCTTTTATTTGCTAATTCTTGTAGCTCTTCTATTGAGTTTATCATTTTATTAACTCCTCTACTTCTTTTATAGATTGTTCTAATTCTAAATTTCCAATAGGTTTATCATCATATATAGCAATAGGGGCTAAAGAACAGGATCCAACACAACGAGCTGTTATAAGAGATAAAAGGGAATCTTTTGTAGTTTCTCCTGCTTTTATACCAAACTTCTTTTCTAAAACTTCTAGTATTTTATCTGCACCTTTAATATAACAAGCTGTTCCCATACATACAACAGCTGTATGTTTACCTTTTGGTTTTAATCTAAAAAAATGATAAAAAGTAGCTACTCCATATACTTTGGAAAAGGGAAGTTTTAATCTTCTAGCTATAAATTTTAATGTCTCATTTTCTAAGTATCCAAAAGTTTCTTGGGCGGTATGTAGTGTTTCTATTAAAGCACTTCTATCATAACCAAGTTTCTTCATAGTTTTTTCAACCATTTTATATCTATCGTCTGTTTGTGTTGTCATATAATTTTATCCCCTTTTTTATTAGTACTATTTTTTATCTTTTCAATTTCAAACCAATTATTATTTACATTATCTTGCTTTAGTCCGATTGTAGGTTTTTTTTCACTTTGCCATAATGCTTCATCAGGTTTTGGACAAGCCCTTACACATTGGGTACAATATATGCAAAGGTGTTCATTATATTCATATACTAAAGATTTTTTATTCTTTGGATTAGAAGTTGGTGTATCTGTAGGTACAAATAATATAGCCCCTGGAGGACATGCTTTTTCACACTTTAAGCAATATATGCATTCTTCTTCTCCATACTCTATAAGTCCTCTATACCCTTTTGGATTTTGGATAGGGTATTTTGGATAGTTTATAGTTTGTGGCTTTTTAAAAAGATTTTTAAATGCTTTACTTAATGAATCAAACATATAACTCCTATTTTCCTGTACATGACATACATGGATCAAATGATGCTAAAATAGGAGGTACATCTGCATATTGTGAACCTTTAAATACATCAACAAAAGCTGGTATACAAGAAAAAGTTGGTGTTTTTATTCTTACTCTATTTAACATAGATTTACCATCTCCTTTTACATAATATAACAACTCACCTCTTGGTGCTTCTAGTCTTACTATACTTTCCCCTTTTGGTTTACCTTTTAGTTTAGTAAATATATCCCCTTGTGGTAATCCATCAACAATATTTTCACATATAGCTATAGAGTTTAGTATCTCATTTAGTCTTACCATATTTCTACTATGAATATCACCCTCTTGTGCTGTTTGTATTTTATACCCTACTTCATTGTAAGGTAAATAATTTGTTTGACTTCTAATATCTGTTGCTATTCCTGAAGCTCGTGCTAATGGTCCTATGGCATTAAAACTATAGGCACTTTCATTTGATAATATTCCTATACCTTTATACTTTAAAGATAAACTCCAATTATTTGTAAATTCATCTATATATTCTTCCACTTTTTGTTTTACAATTGATAAATTCTTTTTAATATCTTTTACTATATCTGTAGTGATGTCTCTATTAACTCCACCTATACTTATATAATCAAATTGGATTCTATTTCCAGTTATCTTTTCTTGTAAATCCATCACATATTCTCTATCACCCATAATCTGCATAAACATCGCTTCAAAACCTGCATTTTCTGCTGTATGTGATAAACATAACATATGTGAATGTATACGATCAAGTTCAACTAAAAGTATACGTAAATATTTTACTTTAGATGTTATCTCACCTTCAAGTAACTCTTCTGCTGCTGTTGTATAACATAAAGAGTGTGTAATAGCACATAATCCACATACTCTAGCTACAACATAAGGGATAGAATCGTATTTAAACTTTGTAGTACAAGCTTGCTCTATTCCTCTATGTACAAAACCAACATCACTATCAACATCTATAATCTTTTCATTTTCACATTCAAATTTAAACTTAACTGGTTCTATTAATGATATATGCTGACTTCCAAGTGGTATATTTATTGTTTTTTTACCCATAATTATATCCCACAGTTTGATAATGGTGCTGTTTTAGAGTCTTCATCTAAATATAACCCTTTAGATGTATTTTCCACTTCTATTCCAAACATATCAACTACTTCCATTTGAGACATATAAGCTGATGGTATTATATGAGTTATTGATGGTATTATCTCATCTTGTTTTACATTGGTATAAAACATAGTAACTTCATCTATATAATCATATGTAGAAAACAACCATTGTATTTGTGTAGTATCTTCATCTAGTTTAACACCATTTAATGTTAAGAAGTGCCACTGTTTTTATCATAAAACTTTTCTAAATCACTTACTACATTTTCTAAACTTGTTTGAATTTTATTTATCATCTTTTATCCCTATAGACATATTACTTCGATCTACAATTCCATCTTTGTTTATCTCTTTTTTAAAAAGTTTAAATGGATGCTCTATTTGTTTTGTTTTATTTTCTAAAACCTCTAAACCTTTTACTAAACCATCTATAATAAGCTCTGGGCTAGAAGCACAGCCTGGTATATAAATATCAACTGGTACATATCTATCAATTCCATCTTCTACATTTATCATACCTCTAAATACTCCACCCATACAAGCACAACTACCAACAGCAACTACTACTTTTGGTTCAGGCATTTGATTATAAAGTTCAACTATTCGTTCACGACTTCTAAAAGTAACTGGACCTGTTACTAAAAATATATCTGATTGTTTTGGATTCCCTGTATTGATTACACCAAATCTTTCTAAATCATACTTAGGACCTAAACATGAAAGTATCTCTATATCACAACCATTACAACTACCTGCGTTATAGTGAAGTATCCAAGGGGATTTTTTTCTATATGGTTTAAAGTTAAATATATTACTAAACATAAACTAACCCTATTATATTTAACATAGACAATGTAAGTCCAATACTTAGAGTTATTTTTATTAGATTATTTATTTTAACTCTTCCTGTTGAGTTATCTATTAGATTAATTAATAAAAATACTATTGATACTAAAACTAACCCTAATATAAAACTATTACCTGCAAATAAAAATACAAGCAAATATATAAATACATACTCTATCCACTTTGACATATATAGTATTTCAAAAAATATTCCACTAAATTCTATCTCTACTCCACCTACTATCTCTTGGTGAGCTTCAGTTGCATCAAATGGTGACTTTTTTAATTTTATTAGGTATTATTAATATTAATGCTAAAAATAGTAAAAACATACTAAAAATATTAGTATTATTTATATATATAATATTTATATCAAAAGTACCATTTACTAAATAAAACCCCAATAGCTACGAAGATAAGTATAGGTTCATAAGCAACCATTGCTAAGAGTTCTCTATTTGAACCAATATGTGAAAATACAGAGTTTACACTATATCCAGCAAGTACTAAAAATATTGTTGCAAGTAAATGTACAAATATAATATATAATAAACTATATCCTAATACTACCATTGCTAC
>LLEK01000193.1_pt1 | contig 10803 bp, 8 predicted proteins | sample 595821 | NCBI WGS metagenome assembly LLEK01 (sample SAMN02919311, study PRJNA255460) | bioreactor metagenome | biome: chemostat; feature: culture 2011_25.1; material: sediment; isolation source: day79 25degC chemostat 2011 inoculated with Wadden Sea sediment taken from... | place: Germany: Bremen ...
CCAGCACGACATTGCCGCAGTTCCCAATAAGGCACGAATGCCATGCAGCTTAATCCGTTTTGCTTTAAAATGGAAAATCCAGCGCGTGCCACAACGGCAACATAAACAGCCAACCGAAAAAATTACGGAAAAAAACCATTTCCAACGCAGGTATCGTACCGGATAGATGGCGGATCATGCCGGACAGGCAGGCCATCGTGAAACAAAAAAAGACCATCCAAAAGGCGGCACGTGTTGTCGGTGAAAAACTTTCCATTGAAACTATTTAATCGTATATGATCATAAAAACCAGATTTTCTTTAAAAGGATTCCCTTAATGCAATTTCTTATTATCGCACACGATGGCACCGACCCTGATGCAATGGATCGTCGGCTTGCCGCCCGTCCAGCCCATTTTGAACGCGCACGCAAGGCAAAAGCCGACGGCACCCTGTTAATCGGCGGGGCCATACTGGATGAACATGATCAGATGATCGGCTCCAGCCTTTACGTTGAAATTGACAGCCGCGAAGCCCTTGATCAATGGTTGGCAGATGACCCTTATACCAAAGGCAATGTTTGGCAAACATTTGAAATTCATGTCATGCGCATTGCGGATCTGGATTAAGACGCTATTTTTCCAAATCCACGGTCGTAAACTCCATCTCCGATGGCTTGCCGCTGCAAAACTTCCAAATGGGCTTACGATCTTTCTGCCACGGTTTTGGTAAAGCAAGCAAAGAAGACGAAACGGTTTGAAAACCAAAATCCGTTTCAATTTGCATCGCGCTGCGCGGATTTTCCAAACTTTTACGGCTGCCTAACAGGGCTTGCCACGCCATCCAGTCATCATTTTCCGGCTCAGGGGCCGGGGCGCTTCGAAACCGTGGCAGATGCAGCTTCAAACGATCTGAATGTTTGGTATCGTTTAAATCATGTGCCGACAGCATCGACAGACCATCCGGGATTTGATCGGTCTGAATTTGCAAACCATCGTTTTTAATCCACCACGCGCTTTCATGATCCGCAATAAGCATATTGAATGGGCGATAGGCTTCGGGGTTTAAATCTTCCAGTGATTCTGCCGCTAAATCGGCTTCGGCATGATCCAGGGCTTCCAACGGCAATTCCCCACGGGATCGAAAATCAGGATGGGCGCCCAATGTCCCCACCCGGTTCAAGACACAGGCCACGACCCCATCATCGTTGATGCCCATCCAGGTTCCGCCCGCCAGTTCATCACACCCCGCAATGACGTGGGGATATTCCGGCCAATGACGATCCGGTGGCGACCACGGACGATCTTTCATTTCATCCCGGTTCGCCCCCAATAAAAGGGGCCAGTCGTGGTCGGGGCGGCGTAACAGGACAACAGTACACATGTCATTCAATCTTTTCGTTTAATTTGCCTTTCATTATCGCATAGTCCCTTGTCTTGACCAGCGAAATGCATATATTTTTTATAAGACTATAATCACAATATGAAATGGGGAATATCAATGAGTGACATTGCACGCACAATCCGGGAACGTGAACAGGCATTTGAAGCCCAGTATAAATTGGATGAAGAACAAAATTTTAAAATCCGTGCAAGACGTGACCGCCTTTTTGGCACATGGGTTGCCGAAAAACTAGGCCTGCAAGGCGAAGAAGCTCAAAACTATGCCATTGAAGCCGCACAACTTGATTTGGAAGAAGCCGGTGATGGTAACTTAATCGAAAAAGTCATTTCTGATCTATCTCTTGCCGGACGAAATGTTTCCAGTGACGAAATTCTAACAGCCCTGACCACAGCCTTAAACGATGCACAAAAATCCTTCGCCAATGAGTATCCCGAAGCACTGGATCAAGATCACCATCTATAACAAATGGATCGTAAATATCTTTTGCAAATCAAAACCCCGCCTGTCTGCGCGGGGTTTCTTCTGTAAAAACACAGACCTTGCATCACACCACTTGTTTACGTTACCAACATCATAGGCTTTTCACATTCCTTCGAAAACAGGACGCGCATTAAAATGACACAGCCCAAATGGTTCACAGACGGTTTTCCTCACATTTGGCTTCCATACAGTCAAATGAAAACGGCCTTGCCCCCCTTGGCGGCAAAATCCACACAAGGCTGCACCATTACCCTTGAAGACGGGCGTGAACTGGTGGACGGTATCGCCTCGTGGTGGACGGCTTGTCATGGGTATAACCATCCCCATGTGTCACAAGCGATCAAGGATCAGGTTGATGTCATGCCCCATGTGATGTTTGGCGGCCTCAACCACGAACCGGCGTTAAAACTGGCAAAACGTCTGTCCGATATGCTACCCGGTGATTTAAACCGTGTCTTTTATGTCGACTCCGGTTCTGTTTCGGTTGAAGTTGCCATGAAAATGTCCATTCAATACTGGATTAATAAAGGGCAAAAGGGACGCTCCAAGTTCGTCTCTTTCAAAGACGGATATCACGGAGACACATTGGGTTGCATGTCCATTGCCGACCCGGAAGAAGGTATGCATCACGTCTTCAACGATGTTTTATTCGATCAGTTTGTCGTCGATGTACCACGCAGCCAAAACCAGCTTCAAGAATTCGATGCCTTTCTTGCCAAACACAAAGGCGAGATTGCCGCTGTCATCACCGAACCATTGGTTCAAGGTGCAGGTGGCATGAAAATGTTCAGCCCGGATGTCTTAAAAAGCATGTGCGAAACAGCGCGCAAGCACGACATTTTGTTTATCGTTGATGAAATTTTCACAGGGTTCGGACGCACCGGTACCATGTTTGCCATCGATCAGGCTGACATTGTGCCCGATATCATTTGCCTGTCCAAAGCCTTAAGCGCCGGTATGTTACCACTGGCCTGTGCGGTTGCCCGCGATCATATTTTTGAAGCCTTCCTCAGTGACAGCTTTGATGATGCCTTACAACATGGTCCGACTTATATGGCCAATCCGCTGGCCTGTGCCGCTGCCAATGCAAGTTTGGACTTGTTCGACCAGGAACCCCGTCTTGAACAGGTGCAACATATCAATCGCAAACTGCGCAATGCCCTTACCCCCATGCAGTCTATCAAGGGGGTACGTGACATTCGCATTCTGGGTGCAATCGGGGTTGTTCAAGTCTGGGATATCAAGGATAGCAATTGGTTGAAAGAACGCTTCATCGAAGAAGGCGTCTGGTTACGCCCGTTTCGTGACATCATCTATATGACACCCGCCTTTACCATCAGTGATGATGAGCTGGATAAACTGACCGGGGCAATGGCACGCGTCTTGACCCAATGGTCCAAACTTTAAACTAATTTGCCTCGTCAATATCGCTGGCGTTGATGGCTGTCCCGGCACCGATATTGGCAACAACAGAATAGCCGCCACTGGCGGTGCCATTGGTGTCAACATACAGATTACCTGTGTCATCAACCACCACATTGGCACCGCTGGCCGCATTTGTCCCGTCATAGGTGCCTGTGATTTGTTCAAAAGTCATGGTACCCGGTGCAATCTGAAATGTTGCGGTATCCAAGGCGATTTTGTCCTCTCCACTGGTAAAATCAGTAATGACATCATCTCCATCCCCAAAACGGAAATAGAAAATATCGTTGCCAGCCCCGCCTGTCAGGGTATCTGCACCCGCACCACCCCAAATGGTATCGTTCCCGGCCCCGCCATCAATCAAATCCGCCCCGCCATTGCTGTCTGTCAAAAACGGATTGGACGCAATAAAGACATCATGCATTGAACTCGTCTTGGTATTCAGTAACCCACTGTCGCCAGAGATAAACATAATCATTTTCCCATCCCCGGAAATATGCGCATTATGCGTATCAAACCCCGTTGGATCACTGCCCAAAGCTTTGCTAACTGAACGCACATCCCCTGTCAGCATGTCCTTAATAAAGATATCGCCATTTATCCCGTCCGGATCACTAAAGCCTAACAGGTCCGTTGCATTGGAATGGAAGACAACATAACGCCCGTCATCGGATACCGATGGGGAATAACTGCCATTATCGGACTCACCACCGCCTGCTTTTTCGGTCACTTTCACCGTTGTATCGCTCAATGTATCACGTAAAAATACATCGCTGAACGCGCCGCTATCCGCGCCCCCGTCCAGATTTGTCGCATCACTTTGGAAAACAATAAAACGCCCATCAGAAGACACCCCCGGTTCATAGGAATTCCCGCCTGTGGCTTCGCTACCACCCGTACTGAGCGAGGCGCGCGTCGTGGTGCCATCTGAAATTTTATAAATAAAGATATCTTGATTGCCATTCCCGTCACTGGCGACCAGTTCGTCTGCCCAGCTAGAATAAATCACATATTGCCCGTCTCCAGTAATCGTCGGCTGAAAAGAATCAAGGGTGCCATCTGCACTGCCGCCTGTTTCTTTGCTGACAAGCGTCAAAGTTCCCGTTGTCAGGTTTTTTAAATAGACATCAATACCGCCTGTTGCATCATTGGGGTCAAGGTTTGTTGCCGCTGTTGAAAAAGCAACCAGATTACCGTCATCGGAAACAGAATATTGGTCCACCCAACTGCTTGCTTCGGTTACACCATCCTCATCAACCGACACTTTCACCAATGTTTCGGTGGCGATCTCGTAACGATAAATCTGTGCGTTGGTGTCACTGGATGAAACCACCAAATCGGTTGCATTGCTGGTAAAAAACACATAGCGCCCGTCCCCGGACATTTGCGCATTATATGACCCGCCTGTGGTTGAGGTCGTCCCGTCTGCTTTTTTGGACACCAATGTGTACGAACCATCGGCATCACCCACTTTATTCAAATCGCGTACATAGACATCGCCATATCCATTGGTGTCGTTTGCATCCAGTGCTTCAATCGTCGTATAGGCAATCTGGTCTTCATTATTACTGGTGATCCGGTAATTTCCGATATCCATATCACCGCCACTGGTTATTTCCTGACCTTGATCATTTGTGGAAACCCGCCCGATAATGGGACCATCGCCATAAATGATATCGTCGCCGCCTTCCCCCAAAATGGTATCATTCCCTTGTTCCCCGACGATCCAATCGTTACCGTCCCCGGCCAGTATTGAATCCGCACTATCCGTGCCGACAACCTGTTCTGGCGCACTGGTGCCGGAAACCTCATTTAATGATGTTGTATTTGTGGGTGTGGTCGTTGTTTTAGGATTGGTTGTATCTGTCGTTGTTTGCGGCACAACCGGATCAAGGGACACGCTTAGAATATTGAAAGGATCTGTCGGTTCAACACCAATATCACCTGTATTATCCGCAGGTCCAAAGATATCCCCCTCATCACCACCGATCAGGTCAAAGTCGCCCTCTTCACCCACAATCGGTTCATCCATATTGGAAAAAACATCAACCTTATCGTCCTGCGGGGCAAGGTCTTCGCCATTTCCATCCTCTTGCTCACCGGGGTCTTCGCCACCGTCTTGTTGGGGGTCTCCGTCTGCTTTGACCTCTTCGCCGTCAGCGTCCTCGCCAGTGTCTTTGTCGCCTTTTCCTTCACGCCCTCTATGCGGCGGGGGCGGCATAACGGACAAGGCCGTACCATACATCCGTTCAATTTGTGCCATATTCAACACAATCGGTGGCGGTGGCGGGGCAAACCCACTGGTCATCGCAATGGACTGACCGGGTTGGTTCAACACCTGAACGCCCACTTCATTACGCACCACAATTTCGCCAATTTGACCATCGGCCTCGGGCATCAGGGTAATCTGATTTTCCTGCCCTTCAGGTGCGGCCACGCCTGCGCCTTTGGTCCCTCGAATACCAATAGTCGCCACAGGTGTGTTTAAAACCATCGCGTCATCCTGTGTTTTGGCGATTTGACCACTGACAAACGAGAAAACCCCATCGGCGATACTCAGGGCCATTGAACCGCTTTCCCCGACCGGATCATAGACCATTTCGTCAATTATCAATTGGGCGCCACCGCCCAAGGCAACAGTGGTATCATCGGCAAAAATAAGACCAACACTACCACCATCGGAAACTTCCAGCGTATCGCCCATAAAAACACTGTCGCCTTCCGACAAGCTGACGGTTTCCCCGTCCATGCGACGTACACTCAGGCTGCCGTTCAGGGTTTCTATTTGTCCCGCGGGCTCACTTGCCCCGGCAAGCTGCGCCAGTTGCACGCCTTTTTCCCCAAATGCATTCAGATCAAATAATATCTCTTCAGGCATGGCCTATCCTATCTCGGTGTTGCCCGTGGATTTTTTTCACAAGCAATAGACAGCAAGTATATCCTTTCCCTCCACATCTATCAATTATCGGTTATGTGAAGATTGCCAATCATCACCTTATTGGAACGCCGCACCTCCTGATTAACCGATTTTAAATTCTTTTCTGCCAGTTATTGCAAGTTGCAACAGGTGAACATCAAGGATAAAAGCACATGGAACAAGACGGTGAAAAAGGGCTGTTTCGCAGTATCTTCGCCCCCCTTTTCCCCTTGTTAGGCGAGATTTTCGCCGCAACCCTCGTCATCAATATATTGGCCTTTGCCATTCCCGTTTTTGTATTGCAGGTCTATGACCGTGTGATTGCCCAAGCGGGCCTTTCCACCTTGCAAGGCCTCGTCATCGGGATGGCTGGGGTCATCATTTTTGATTTTGTCTTGCGCCAAGCCCGTTCTGGCTTGTTGCAACATGCGGCCATGCGTATTGATGCCACCCTTGCCAAACGCCTGTTTGAAAAATTCACCCGTATTCCTTTGCGTATTCTGGAACATCGCCCCAGCGCCTTCTGGCAATCACTTTTTCACGATGTCGACAATATACGAACGGCCCTATCCGGTATTGCCGCAATTCTTCTGGCTGATTTACCTTTCAGCGTGATCGGGATTATCCTGATTGTCGCCCTTGCCAAGCCATTGGCATGGGCCTTATTCATTATCGTTCCTCTGTTCATTCTACTGGCCTTTATTTCCAGCCTCTCAGCGCGCAGTTCCACGACTGAAGAACGCAGCGCAACCATGCGCCGGGATGCTCTTGTCTCTGAAATGATTGCCAATCGCACCACGGTCAAGGCTCTTGGGCTTGGGTCTTATCTGGGGACCATCTGGGAAGAGCGACAAGCCCGTACCATTGACAGCTCCATCCAAAAGGCCGCACGGGCTGATCGTTATCATAATCTGGCCAAAACATTACTGCTGTCTTCTACCGTGACCTTAACCGGATTTGGGGCCATTGCCATTATCAATCAAGAACTAACCGTCGGAGCCTTGATTGCGGCCAATATGCTGGTGTCACGCATCTTGCAACCGCTTAATCAACTCGTCTTGCAATGGAAGGCACTCAGCGCGGCGCGGCAATCTTTTCAACGGGTTAAAAAAGTACTGGATTACCCCGAAGACAGCCAAAACGCCACATTAGACCTGCCCCGTCCGCAAGGAAAAATGATACTGGAAGGCGTTTCCTACAGTTTTGGCGATCAGGAAAATGCCCCGGTTCTGAAAGGGGTCACGGCCAGCCTTGGTGCCAGTGGATTACACGCGATTGTCGGCCCGAACGGCAGTGGGAAAAGCACGTTGTTAAAACTGATGCGTGGTTTATATGCCCCGCAGGCCGGTCGTATTTTGCTGGACGAAGGCGATATGGTCCAGTTTAGCGAAGCCGAAAAGCTCAACTGGTTTGGCTATCTGCCACAGGATACCCGCCTGCTCAGCGGCACGATCAAAGACAACCTATCGATGGGAATTACAGTCCCAAGTGACGAAACCATCGCGAAAGCCACAAAAACCATTGGCTTGCATGATGAGATCATGGCCATGAAAAACGGTTATTCCACGCAGGTCGGCGAACATGGGGAAAATCTGTCTGGTGGTTTGCGACAACGCCTTGCCCTGGCACGCACATTGGTCAATGACCCGGTTGTTCTATTGCTGGATGAACCTTCAAATAATCTGGACACCAATGCGGAAATGACACTGGCCCGCCTTTTGAAAGAATTGTCTAAATCGCGCACCGTTATTATGGTAACCCATAGCATGACATTGTTAGAAGCCGCCGACAGCATCATGGTTCTGGAACGTGGGCAAATTCGCGCTGGCGGCAAGGCCCGCGACGTTCTCTCCCGCCTGAGAGGAGCACGCCCATGAGCCGTCTGAACGATATCATCACCAAACGTAAAAAATCACCTTGGTTGTATCCGTCCCGTTTCATCCTGATCTTGCTGATTGGCCTTGGATACTGGATGAACACGACCATTATCGACGAAGTGGCTATCGCACCGGGCAAGGTTGTCCCGCAAAGCAAAGTCAAGACCGTACAACATCTGGAAGGCGGCATTATCAAGGAATTGAATATCCGCGAAGGCAGCGCCGTTAAAAAAGGTGCCCCCTTGATGGTACTGACCCTTGGTGTTGGGAAACTGAACCGGCAGGAACTGTTGACAGAGCTGGAAGGTTTACGCCTTCTGGAAGCCCGTCTCATGGCGGAAAGTGCAGATGAAAACGCAATTTCCTTTCCGGCTGAACTTGCTGAGCGGCGCCCACAAACCGTGCGGCGTGAACAAAACACTTTTGAGGCCAAACGATCTGAACTTTCCGGTCAACTCAGCGTTATTCGCAAACAAATCAAACAAAAAGAACTGGCGATTGAATCCTTTCGCACCAAACGGGCCGCTGCAACCAATAAACTGGCCATCACACGGGAAAGTCAAAGTCTCGCCGAAGATGCCATGAACAAAGGGATGGGCATGCGCGCGGAATATCTGAGCCTCAGTTCCCAAGTTGAAAGCCTGTTGGGTGAAATCCGCACCATTGATGCTGAAATCCCCGCGGCCCGTGCCGATATCGAAGAAGCCCGCGCGCGTTTAAGCGAAACCCGCCTGAAATACCGACGCAAGGCTTCCGAAGAACTCAGCAAAGTTTCGCGCGAAATTTCCCTGATTGAAAAAGTCCTTGGCGAAGCGACAGAACAAGAAAAACGCACGATCATTCGCGCCCCCATCGACGGCACCGTCAAAAACCTGAAATACACCAATACAGGCGCAGTTGTGCGCCCCGGCGAACCCATCATGGAACTGGTTCCCTTGCGCGACAGCCTTGTGATTGAAGCCCGCCTCAGTCCAACAGACCGGGGATATGTCCAAGTTGGCCTGCCCGCCAACATAAAAGTATCTGCCTATGATTTTGTGCGTTATGGGGCTTTGCCCGGTCGGGTGATCCAGATTGCCCCGGATACAGATAAAACCGAAAACGGTCTTCCCTTTTATCGTGTGATTATCGCAACCGAACGCACGCATTTGGGCGATGGTCAAAAATTATACCTGCCCATTACAACCGGCATGGAAACACAGGTTGATATTGTGACCGGCAAACGTAGTGTTTTGGATTTCTTCCTCCGACCCTTATTACGGTTGAAAGATGAGGCCTTTCGTGAACGTTGATGTTAAGGGTATTTTAAACCTTGTGGTTTAATTTGAGTTCAATTGGGAATCTGAATCATCCATAAGGGCAAAATATGGGACCGGGTCTTAAAAAGTTTTGGCGCAATACCACCAGTGCATTGGTCATGTTAAGCGCAATCGGGTTCAGTACCGAACTACAGGCAAACCCGTTGGCGAGTGAGCTGCAATATCTGCTGGAAAACTATCCTGCCATTCAGTCCAAAGCCTCTCTCACTGATGCCGCACGCGAAGACATCAAAGCGGCCTATGCCCTGTCTGCCCCTGTCCTGGCTGTCAGTGGCGATGCCGGATATCAACATACCGACCAACCGGGCAATGACGATTTTCGCACCCGTGCCAATGTGACGGCAACCTACAACTTGTTTGATGGACAATATAGCGCCTTTGAACAACAGTCTGCCGAAATTAACCATAAAAGCAACACAGTCGACTTGGACAACACCCGCCAGCGCATCTTATTTCAGGGGATACAGGCATACCTGAATTTGGTTTTGCAAAACAAGCTGGTTGAAATTTCACAAACCAACGTCAAGTTGGTTGAACAGATCAAAACATTTATCGAGTCTGAATCCAATGTCGGGCGTATGTCACAAGCCGATTTGCTACAGGCACGCGCCCGTCTTGCACAGGCACATGAAGCCCTAGCTGCCTATCAGGGGGCACAACGCCAAGGCCAAAACCGATATTATCATCTGTTTCAACGTGTCCCGCCTGCGGAAAAAATGCTGGATCCTTTGACCCCATCCGAAGTGGTGCCGGAAAGCCTTGAAGAAGCCATTCGCCTCGCACGTAAACACAATCCGGTTCTGCAAAGTGCCGCTTTGTTGACCGAAGCCTCTTCTGCACGGGTGGGGTCGGTTGAATCTGCGCTTTATCCCCGTGTAGACCTTGAGGCCGCAGGCGATGCAAAAATATAATGTGGATGGTGTCGATGGTTCTGAAAATGAAGCAACCTTGCTTCTAAAACTGAACTGGAACTTATTTGATGGCGGACGGGTGAAATCTCAAACCCATGCCGCGGCCCTGCGCCATAATGCCGCGATGATGGATTTGCGCAGCAAACATATGGAAATCGAGGAACAGGTCCGCAACGCCTTTTCCACCATTGAAACCCAGCGCCAACGCTTTCGCACCCTTCAAGATGCAGAGGCCATCGCACACGAAGCCTTTCAGGCGCGTTATGACATGATGGCCAGCGGCAAAGAAACCATTATTACCGTCTTGGATACAGCACTGGAATTGCTGAATGTCCGCATTGCCGTCACCTCGTCAGACTATACACACCGTTTGGCAAACTATCAGTTATTATTGGCAACCGGACAGTTAAACCAGACCTCCATTGCGCAATTGGTTGTGGAAGGTAAATTGCAGCCTGCCGTCGCGGATGACACACACCTCTTGCAAAAACTGCT
>LLEK01000195.1_pt1 | contig 10710 bp, 12 predicted proteins | sample 595821 | NCBI WGS metagenome assembly LLEK01 (sample SAMN02919311, study PRJNA255460) | bioreactor metagenome | biome: chemostat; feature: culture 2011_25.1; material: sediment; isolation source: day79 25degC chemostat 2011 inoculated with Wadden Sea sediment taken from... | place: Germany: Bremen ...
AATACTTTTATTTTTATAGATTTACTTTTTTTGTATACATCTTAATTATTACTTTATATTAGTAGAATCTATGTATCTCTTCCATTATATTTGAAAAATTTACATCATCACCTTTTTCTTTTAAAAAATCAACTAAATACTTTTCACTTTTCTCTACACCTTGAGTTTTTTCAATCTCTAAAAGTTTTGCATATAGTTCATCCATAACTTCTATTACATACTTTGATATAGTTTTTCTAGAAGCATGATAACCAATAATTTCACCTGTATCAGTATCTTTTCTTGATTCAAATTCTGTAAATATCCAATAATACTTACCACTTTTTGCCATATTTTTAACTACTGCATTTATATTTTTACCAGCACTTATAGTCTCCCACAATAACTTAAATACAACTCTAGGCATATCAGGATGTCTAACTATATTATGAGGACTTCCTAGTAACTCATCTTTACTATATCCAGAAATTTCCATAAAATAATCATTACAAAAAGTGATTTTTCCTGAGGCATCAGTCTCACTTACAATATATCGTTTTGGATCTAATTCTATTTGTTCATCTATTGGGGTAGGCTTAATCATAATGTATCCTTTATATTCTTCCGTTTATAAGTCTAATTAGTGCAGGAGAGATTTGGTTAAATTTAAATACTCTTTTCCCACTATACATTTTAGCAAAATCTTTTGCATTTTGCTCACCTTGAATAGCTACAAGATCATCTCCAGCAGGAGAAATTGCACGACTTCCATAAACATAAAAAGCTTCTTTTGCATCTATTAATTTCATTGTTACATAATCTGTTACAATAATATCTTTAAAATCATTTTCACTTTTAACACCTATACCATGCCATTTCCCTGGTCTATGATAAAACTCTATCATAGATTTTGGACTTGAAAAAAATAGTTTTTTCCCATTTTGTAGCTCAATTTTAGATACCCACTTAGGATCTTTATATACTTTAAAATTTCTTACTAAACATCTTGTTTCTTTTGTATAATCCATCTTATATATTTTTGGAACTTGTGGAGGTAATATACTTGAAGCAATTCCCAAAGAGGTAACTAAAAATATACTTATTATTGTTTTAATCATATCTATTCCTTTTATACTAAATCTTTTTTTGCAAATATTTTAAAACCTAAAAATGCAAATAAACCACCTAATGTTACTGGATATAAAATAGAAAATATTACAAATGTAGTTTGTTTCATAGAATCTAATATATAAAATGCAACAGGCCCCATAACTGTAAGCTCTGGATCAAATAAAGATATTGCAGCAACTCTAAATATTTCCATAGGATTAACCATAGCAATAAAGATAATTAACTGTTCATTAAACCTTTGACTCATCATCAATGAAATCAATACAATATCTATAAACGCTAATAATAAAATCCATACAAAAAATGCAATACCAAGAGCTACTTCACTTGACTTTACAAATGAAGATATAAAAAAAGCAATACCTAAAAAAGCACTAGACATTGAAAATAAAAGTCCCGTATATAAAAAGAATATATTCCAAGGTATTGATGCACCTTTTATAGAACCATATATAATTGCAACAACCATTGCAAATATTACTGGTAAATAAACAGTTATAAATCTTCCAATTATTTTACCCCAATAATATTGTCTAAGAGAGATAGGAAATGAAAGCATATACTCCAATATATGATTATCTCTATCTCCTGATATGGACCTAACAGTTGTAATAAGTATAAATATAGGCAAAATTACAATAGTTATTTGAATATACATAAGTAATAATCTACTCAATCCACTAAATCCCATAACTTGTGACTCTGTAACTCCTGCTATAAAAAATAGTGCTATTAAACCACCAAATACAAGTGAATATACTAAAAACCATTTTGCTCTTATTGATTCTTTTAAATCTAAAAATGCAATTAAATATAAATTTTTCATCCTAATACCCTAATAATCTTTTTCTAATTTTTGGATTTGCCATATGTTCACCTCTTAACATTCTTATTCTTACCTCATCAAAACTAATTGTTTGGCTATCTTGTTTATTTTCATAAGCAGAAAAACCATATTTCATAGGTGTTAATTCATTAATTTTATAGTATGCTTTAAAAGAATCAATATCTTTTTCTGTATCTGTTGTAAATACCTTACTATTAGACTCTTTTAAATCAATTTTATTTTTATGTGCATATAAAATCATACAACCTATATCATCAAAACTTACCATATCACCATCTTCAATTAAAGTTGATGTATGAGTATTTAACTCTGGTAATTCCATGTTACACTGTGGACAAATTCGTTTATCTTTTTTTACTTCCTCATTTGTTTGAGTACAACCCATAAACAAGCTAATTAGTAAAACTATTAACGATAAACTTTTAAATTGTTTCATCTGATACAATTTTTCCCAAATCCATATAAACTTGTCTATTTACAATCTCTTTAACCTCTTCAACCCTATGAGTTACAAATAATAATACCTTATCCTCTTCATTTTGTTTTAAAAGTCTATAAAAATCATCTCTAGCTTTTGGATCAAGATTTGCAGTTGGTTCATCATAAATAATAATATCACTTTTTTTAGCTAAACTTATTGCTATTAAAAGCTTTTGTTTCATCCCTCCACTTAATTTAAAAAATGATTTATTCATATTTGATTTTATATCAAGTTTCATCTCATTTGCATAGTGTATTATTAGTTCTCTATCAACCTTTGCACTTACACTTATATATTGTAAAAGCTCTGTTATACTTAATTTAATTGGTGGTGGTAACTGAGGAACAAAACTAATATTTTCAAGTACTTTTACTCTTTGTTTTATTGGGTCAAGACCATTTATTGATACATCTCCACTATTTGGATGATAATATCCTAAAATAGAACGAATCAATGTAGTTTTACCAGCACCATTTGCACCCATTAAAGCGATATAATCATTTTTATTAAATTGACAACTTACATTATCTAAAGATACATGTGATCCAAACTTTTTAGTAAGATTATTAACTTCTATCATAACTAAACTAACCCTTTTAATCTAAAATCAAATTTTAGTGCATCTTCATGACATACATCTATACATCTTCCACATAAAGTACAATCAGCACCAGTAATATATTCTGCTGTTATTTGTTTTTCTTCTCTTTGCTTATCATATTTTGCTTTTGTTATTTCTAACACTTGATTTTCAAAACATACATCACTACAAACCATACAGTGATCACAATTATCATTCCATTCTATTCTTAAAGCTGATACTTTTCCTATATATCCATAAGTTGTACCAATAGGACATATATACTTACACCAAGCTCGTCTTGAATAAAATACCTCTATAGCAAATACAACTAATACCCAAATAAAAGCTACACTCCATCCATAAGCTACCATTCTACTAAGTATTCCTACTACATTGAATGTTTCAAATACTAAATAACCACTTGTAAATGAAAGTAATAAAAATATAGCCCAAAAAACATGTCTAACTCTATTATCAAATTTTCTATCTTTTATGATCTTTTTGTCTACTAAAGCATTATGTAACTTTTCACCAATCTCACTAAGTATTCCATAAGGGCAAACCCAAGCACAATAACTTCTACCACCTACTAATAAATACACAATAATAATAGTGGTAATACCAATAATCATATTAATTGGCATATGATATGTTGCAACAAATACTTGTATGGTCATAAAAGGATCAATCATATGAAATCCTAAAAACCTTGAACCACTTAAAGTTCCCTCAAGCATTTGTAAATCGATATAAAATGATAAGAAAAAGAGAAGATGAATGACTATAACTAATATCCATCTTTTCATTCTATAACTAAATTTTGATTTACCATCTCTTGTTGTATCAAAAAATGTTGACCAAAAAGTAGTTCTTTTTATTGTTTCTCTACTATTATATTTATCCATGTTAAATTACCTCGTAATTCTCAATTATTTTTCTAATGCCTCTGCTCTTGCTGGAAATTCACCTATCTCTTTTGCAAACTCTCTAAAATCTTTTTCATCCATAGACATTAAAAGACCTTTCATGATAATATTTTCTTTTCGCCCTGCTTTAAATTCAACTAAATCTTTATATATTTTTTCTTCAGTTTGTCCAAATAGTTTTGGTCCCATCATTGGTTTACCATTTTGGAATCCTGAACCATTTACACCATGACAAGATGCACATTTACTTTTATAAGCTTGACTTACTTTAAATGCCCCTGCATTTCCAGCTTTATCTTTTAATGCACTTAATGCATCCATCTCTTTATCTCTATCTGATTTTTCTTCTGGTGTAACTACTTTATTTATTTTAGATGTAGTATTTCCAATATCTGCTATAACTTTTCCATGTTCTCCACCATGATATGCTCCACCTTTTGATGCTGTATATATCATTAAAGCTACTACAATAAGTGTTGAAACTACGGCAATTATATTTTTCATTTTATTTTCCTATTTTTTTAATTTCTTGATTAAATTTATATATCTCATTGGCTAATTCTTCAATCTCTTTATCATCCATCATTTTAATTAAATCATTCATTAAAGGATTAGATTTTTTACCTGTTTTAAAATCAGCAATACTTTGAACAATCTGTTTAGATGTTTTACTAAGTAAAGAAGGTCCAATAATTCCATTTGCATAATCATTATGACAAGCAGAACATTTAACCATAAACTTTTTACTAAGTTTTTTAACCATTAATGAAACTTTTACTTTTTCATAAGGACTTCTTACATGTAAATTTGCATCAACTGTAGTTCTTGGTTTTACTCTAACTGAAGCATCTTTATTTGCAGGCATTGAATTTTCATCATAAGCACTTTTTACATTATAATTTAAATAATAAGCCTTATTTTGAGAAGCAGGTGCTGATTTCTCTTCCACTTTTATCTTCTTAGCGTCTTTATTTTCTACAACCTCAATTTTTGGAGTAGAAGAAGAACTAATAGTTTGAGTTTCTTTTTTTGTATTATTTTCTTCTTTTTTATCACCACACCCTGTAAATCCCAAAATAATTAAACTCAAAATTAGAAATATACTTTTTGATTCTTTCTTAATATTTAACATATCCTTATCCTTTTAACTCTTATAATATTCTTCAAAACTAACTCTTGGTTTTACAACAATTGATGGTTTCATTGTAGGACAAACCTCTTGACAAACTCCACAACCAATACACCCATCATAAATTTCAGGTCGTCTTCCACCATTTTTGTCTTTTACCATTGCAATTGCTGTTAATGGATTTGGTAATGGACACATATCAGCACATAAAGTACATTGTTTATCCTCAAAGGTATCAAGTTTTTCTAATACCTTTTCTTCAAACTGCGTTACATTTACTTGATTATCAATAAACTTATGCATCTTTTGATTATACCCTTTTGGTATAGGTTCTTTTGATATGGCAATACAGGTATTAGGAAATTCTAAAACTGCTATTCCCATTTTAATATCTGTTGCTTTTTCTGTATCATGATCTAATGCACCACTAGGACAAGCTAATACACAAGGAACTGCCTCACAGGCATAACATCCTCTTATGTTTGCATCAATATATGGTGTTCCTACACCATGCCCTTTACCAAAATCCGCTAATTCTATAGAATGGTAAGGACATACTTGTAAACATTGTCCACATTTTATACATAAAGCTAAAAACTCTTTTTCATCTACAGCACCAGGTGGTCGAAGTCTATTTTCTGCTTTTAATGTATAAGGACTAAATACCATACCTCCACCTGCTGCTAAAGCAAGTAATCCAAGAGTAGAGTATTTTATAAATTCTCTTCTATCTGTTTTTACCGTTGCCATATCTATCCTTTTATATTAACTATTGGCTTTTTATCTTCCATTAAAAATAATGGTTTAGAAAAAGGAGCTAGTTTTGCTAAAAAATTTAGTAAAGAGATTACTGGGCTACCATAGAAAAATTTCACATCAGGATTATATACCCATAATTGGTCTGCATATTGATAAACTTGATGAGGAGTATCACCTATATTATCTCCATTTTTATCAAACCCTTCATAATTATCCCAATAGTTACCAACAATCTCATTTTTATGTGTTTTAGAACCACGACTATCATTTACCACATCTTCAATATTACCCATAATTACATTCTCTTTAATAATATTATCTTCACTCTTTGAATGAAAATGTATAGCCTCAGAGTTATATAAAACTTTATTTCCTAATATCCAATTTTTCGTATCTGGTTCAAAAGGTGATCTATCTATATATAAACCTTGTGCACAATAAATCATTGTATTATCTTTAAGAGTAAAGTTTGAAACATCTTTTAATCCCATACCCATACCAGTAGCTCCCAGTGAACTTTTTACAATATTTCCTTGGGCTATAGTATCTTTTGAGTACATAAAAAATATTCCAACAGAATTAAATCTATAACTATTATTTTTAACATAGTTTTTACCAGCATACATAAAATGTAAAGAGTATCTACAATATTCACCATAATTTTCTTCTATTAAATTACCATGAGAATACCAAACAACCATATCTCTTGATTTTATAAGTGAATTTTTTCTAACTATATTATCATTGCTATACCATAATCTAAAACCATCACCTCTTAAACCAAGTTCCAAATCTTTAGAACTTATTTTATTGTTTAAAAACAATGAATTACTAACCATTTGTACATCAATACCAAATAAACAATCTTCAATAATACAATCACTAATTTCGTTTTGTTTACCCTCAACAATCTTAATTCCAGCATCAAGACTATGATGTAAACTACCACTATTTACAATTTTTAGATTTTTTAGTGTTATAAATGAACCTTTTGCACTTATAACTGTACCTTTACCCTCTCCATCAATTATTACACCATCTTCAATTCCTACTATTGATAATGGTTTATTAATTGTGATACTACCTTTATATACTCCTGCTGGAAGTTTTAATATTGAACCCTCAGAAGCATTATCTATAGCTTCTTGAAGTACATTTGCTAATGATAAATTAGCAAGTATAACAATTAAAAAGAAGATTTTATTGATACCTAACATCTTATACTCTTATTGATTTGTCTCTTTCATTGCTTTTTGCTTAGCAAAAAACGCCAATAAACTTAATAAACTAATAGCTATTAGCATATAAAAACCAATAGTAGGATATGAATGGGTTATAAACTGAGCAATCTTACCATCACCAAAAACTGTCGGCATAAAAGGTTTAATTTTAAAGGCTCCCCAATCATGTAAATTGTGTCCAAACCAATATAACCAATAAGAATAATCAATTATAAATAGTAATGGTAAAGATGCTGGTATTAACATTATATAGTTTAACATTTTTACATTATAAAGTATGAAATATATCATACCTAATGATAATGCTAAAAGTGCATATATACCTATTTCTCTTTCAATTATACCACCAACCCACATAGGATCCATACCTACATAGTGATTAATAGTGTTCATTTCATGAACTTCTCCACTATATCCATCAAAATGGAAAAATACAGGGATACCTTCAGGAAATGCTTCTTTTGGATAATTTGGTGCTTCAAGTGAAACTGCCCATATAGGGAGTGAACCAACACCTAGTTCAGCATGTGTCTCAATCATTTTTTCTAGATTATTATGTGCTTCTTTATCAGTTGTAACACTTTTATATCTACCTTGGTTATAAAAATTCCATACTGCTTTGCTAAAAGCTGAAACTTGGTCACCTTTATCAGCATGAACTTGATTTAAAACTCCATGAAACGAAATCATTGGAAAAGTAAAAGATAGTGTTAAAATTAATAGAGCTAATAAACTAAAAACTCTAGCCTTAATAAAACTTGGATGCATATTTGTCCTTTATGTATTTAAAATAAGAATAATTATCTTATGTTATATAAATTATTATTATTTTAAATAACTTATATCAAAATTGTAGCTTTTTAATAAAATTAAAAACTTGACCGGTGTCAATAATTTCTAATTTAAATAAAAAAAAGAAGAACCAAAGTTCTTCTTTTTATTTGTTAAACTTTATTTTAGTTTTTAAAATAAGTTTGCGTTTTCATCTATCCATTTAAAGTATTCGATGATATCTTTTGTTTCTTCTTTACTCATATGTTGATTAGGCATTTTTAAATTAAAGTAGTCAATCATACCTTTTACATAAGGATCATCATACATACTTTCTGGGTCTAAAATAAAGTCAGAAACCCATTTTACACCATTTTCATGTCTTTGAAGTACACCAGTTAAATCTGGTCCAGAACTCACTTTTCCAACAACGTGACAACCAGAACATCCACCTTCGTTAAATGCTTTTTCACCTCTAGCAGCTGAAGTACTTTGTTTAGTAGCAACAATTCTTACTAGTGCATCTTTTGCTCTAATACCAACATCAGCTGTTTTAACCATAAGTTGCCAAATCATATTTTCGAATAATACTGCTTTTTCAATTTCACCTTTTGCAAGAGCAGCATCAGCAAGTTTTTTCTGTGCTGGAATTTGTCCATATTGATCAAATGCATCTGTTACAAGATCTGCAACTACCTTATGTTTATCAAACTTATTATCTTTTAAGAATTTAACAACTGATTGAATAACAGCATCTGTAGCATCATTAACTGCAACAGTTTTTTTGTATTCAGCCATTAATTGTTCTTTACTCATAGTTTTCATTTTAAGTTTTTGAGCCGAAACATACTTTTTATTTGGATCTTTAACCATCAAGTAACCCATCATCTCTAAATGAAGTGCAGAACAAAACTCTGTACAATAATAAGGGAAAACACCCTCAATATCAGCAATAAATTTCATCTCTGTAGTTTCACCTGGTTCTAAAGAAGCATGTGCATCAAAGTGGTCAACAGTAAAACCATGTGTCTCATCTTGAGCTCTTTCAAGATTTGTCATATACCATACAACTTCATCACCTTTATTTACAGTAACTCTTTCAGGGTTAATATGAGATCTAACTAAAGTAGCATAAATTTCTACTTTTTCAGTACCATCAGCTTTTTTAGTTCTTACAATTCTTTCTTGACCTGCAAGTGTTTTACCTTTATGAATTTTACCTGTTTTAGCATTAGTACCCATTTTGTATCTTACATGTGGGTGAAGCTTTTCTGCTCTAATAGCAACAGCTTGATGTGGTTCACCTAATGGTAAAGGCATATCAACAAGTAAATCCATAGTTTTACCACTAATATCAATTAATTGGTGATTTTGTGGATGTAATGGTCCAACATTTTGGAATCTATCAATTGCAAGTTTATTAAGTGCAATAATATATTTACCTTGAGGATCAGCAGACTTACCTTCCATACCAGCTAAGTGACCAATGTTGTAGTGAACATTTTCTTTATCTAAAACTTTTAAAGTTTTATAGTTCCACTTAACAACTTGTGAATCAACATAAAGTGAAGTATAAATCTCACCATCTACTGGAGAATATTGATTATGCAATGGCCCAAGTCCTAATTCAAGTTGTCCATGTAAAGATTTTTTCATATCTAAAATTGGTATACCATATGGATCTTTTCCTATGTATTCTTTATTTTTGATAAGCTCTTTAATTTTACTCCATTTATAAACAGAAGCATGAGTATCTAACTTACCACAAACTGTAATATATTCACCATCAGGTGATACATCAACACCATGAGGTGATTTTGGTTCAGGAATTAAAAATAAAGCATCATTCTTAACAGCTACATCAATAGGGATTATCCTATGATTGTTTACGATTTTAACATTTTTTGGGTCTTTTGCAACTTTTGCTAATTTTTCCCAGTTATATACGTGTAAGAAATCTGTATCATTTCTTGACATACCAGCTTCATTTGGTGGCATACCAACTTCAATACCACCTGTATACATCTCTGTATTAAATGAGTTTGTAAAACCCCAACCGTGAGATACACCTTTACCTGCATCAGATAAATCTTGCATATATGGAGGCATCTCTATAGTAAATGACTCTTTTTCATTAATTCGACCTTTCTTATGGTCAAATTTCCACATTGTTGCCCCACCTCTATAAGTTTCTTTATAGTCTTCAATTGGGTGGTAGTTATTATCAAATGGAGCTGCATATTGACAAGCTTCAATAATATATTCTGAATTTTGTGTGAAGAAAGCTCCACCATGCTCAGATTTAAATATAGGATTAACTACAATTTGCTTTGTTTCAAAGTCATGTAAGTCAATAATAGCAACTCTTGGATTAGCTTTATCATTAATTGCTAACCATTTACCATCATATTTCCCATCTATTTCAGAAAGTCCTGGATGGTGTGTATCCCCCCAATTAATCTCTCTACCTCGGATATTACCTTGTCTTAAAATTTTAAGACTATCCTCATCATACCCATAACCTTGCCAAGGTTCAGGTGTAAATACTGCGATATATTTTAAAATTCTCATAGATGGAACACCATAAACAATTATTTGTCCAGATTGTCCACCAGAACTAAATACAATAAACTCATCCCTAGCACCAGTAGGATTATAAGTTTTTGCAGCACGAATAACATCGTTTTCTGTCAGTCCTCTTTTTTTCATTACCTTACTTAGTTCGCCAGTACTAGCAGTAGCAACAGTTGCTGCTAATGTTGAACCTAAAACTAAAGTTGATAATTTACTAAAAGTCTTATACATTTTCTCTCCTTTTTAGCTCTTTGAATTTAATAAAAATTCAAATGATAATAAAATGATA
>LLEK01000199.1_pt1 | contig 10572 bp, 7 predicted proteins | sample 595821 | NCBI WGS metagenome assembly LLEK01 (sample SAMN02919311, study PRJNA255460) | bioreactor metagenome | biome: chemostat; feature: culture 2011_25.1; material: sediment; isolation source: day79 25degC chemostat 2011 inoculated with Wadden Sea sediment taken from... | place: Germany: Bremen ...
GTTTTTGGCTCTTTTTCAGACAGAAGACGGCGGAGCTAAGGTAGGTAAGGAGTAGTTTGTAGTTTCCTTCGAATTGTTCATCCAGTTTCTTTTTGAAGTCCGGTTGGCTATAGAGGCGGGCAACTTCATATTCGTCCTTGTAGGCCAGTTAATTTTGCCAGAACGTGTGCCACTGATTTGGTAAGTTCTTGCGATCCCGTTCCCAATTCTTTTTCTGCACGATACACGCGATCAACCATATGACGGTATTGATCGGCATAACTTGCATCTTGATAATCGCTCAGGAATTTTAATGCGATGTTCGATCAGCTTATCCAGATCTTGCGGAATGAACTCTGGTTTTTCCTCTTTGATCAGTTCGGACAGTTTATCCATGTCGTGTGCCGCCCAACGTCCCAAAATAAACGCACGTTGGTTGAAATCGACCGCCACACCGTTTAATTCAATGGCTTTGAGCAACGCACCTTCGGAAATGGGAATGAGACCGAGTTGAAAGGCGTAACCGACAACAAACAAGTTTGATCCAATGGAATCCCCCAGCAATTGAGAGGCCAGATGGCTGGCATCAAAGAACCAGCTGTCATCTTTTGCAACGGACTCTGCAATGGATTGTTTCATATCGTTGGTCGGGAAGGGGGCATCCCGGTTGCAGGTGAAATCTGGTGTCATGACTTTATGGTCATTAATGATAACCTTTGATTTACCTGCTTTTAATTTTGCGAGGGAGTCAAAACTTGCAGAAGTGACAAGGTCGCACCCTAACAAAAGATCGGCTTCCCCAGCCGGGATTTTAACCGAATAGATATCTTCGGGACTGTCTGCCAAACGGATGTGCGAAATAACAGACCCGTTCTTTTGGGCCAGCCCTGTCATATCCAGAACGGAAACACCTTTTTGTTCCATATGGGCTGCCATCCCCAACAACGCACCGATGGTGACAACGCCTGTGCCGCCAATCCCGGTGACAACGATGGAATATGTGTCCTTGGTTGCGGGCAGGATCGGTGCGGGTAGGTGAGTTGTCGCAAATTGATCGGCTTGGGAGTTACCTTCTTTCTTACGCAACTTGCCGCCATGTACGGAAACAAAGCTCGGACAGAAACCTTTTACGCAGGAATAATCCATATTACAGGTGGATTGGTCGATCTTGCGTTTGCGCCCCAGCAATGTTTCTTTCGGGGTGATGGAAACACAGTTTGATGCAACTCCGCAGTCACCACAGCCTTCACAGACAGCATCATTGATAAACAGACGGCGGTTTGGTTTCGGGGCTTTACCCCGTTTCCGCATACGGCGAAGTTCTGTCGCACAGTGCTGATCGTAAATCAGAACGGAGACGCCCTTCCAGTTGCGCAAGGTCGCGTTGCACCTGATCCAGTTCATCGCGATGATTGAATGTGACGTTGGGGGCGAAGTCGGTTTTCGTCGGATATTTATTGGGATCGTCGGCTACAATCGCAATACGGCCCACGCCTTCACCATGTAACTGTTTGGTTAAGCCCTGAATGGTCAAGGGGCCGTCCACGGGTTGCCCGCCTGTCATGGCAACGGCGGCATTGAACAGGATTTTATAGGTGATATTGACATTTGCGCCCAAGGATTGGCGAATGGCAAGAATGCCACTGTGATAATAGGTTCCGTCACCCAAGTTGGCGAAAACGTGTTTTTCATCTGTGAAATGGCTTTGCCCGACCCACGGCACACCTTCCCCGCCCATTTGGGTAAAGGTCTGTGTTGTATCGGGGCGGACCCATGTTGCCATATAGTGACACCCGATCCCGGCCAAGGCACGCGACCCTTCGGGGACCTTAGTCGATGTATTGTGCGGACAGCCGGAACAGAAAGTCGGCATGCGATGGGTTGTATTGCGCGGTTTTGCGAGTTCCTGTTCCTTGGCATTCAACCAGGCAAGGCGTTCTTGCATGGTTTCATCATCATGATATTTTTGAATGCGTGATGCGATAACGCGGGCAATGCGGGCCGGTGATAATTCATTGGCACTGGTAAAATCCATTCGCCTTCTTCATTGAATTTGCCGATCACGCGCGGGCGTACATTTTCAGACCAGTTATAAAGTTGTTCTTTTAACTGATTTTCGATAACGGCACGTTTTTCTTCGACAACAAGAATTTCATCAAGCCCCTTGGTGAATTCTTTAATGCCTTCAGGTTCCAACGGCCAAGGCATCCCGACTTTATAAAGACGGACCCCTAATTGGCTGGCGCGTTCTTTATCAATGCCGAGGTCGTCCAAGGCCTGAAGAACGTCCTGATAGGATTTGCCGGATGTGACAATACCAAGACGGGCGTTTTTGCTGTCGATCTTGATTTGGTCAATTTTATTGGCACGGGCAAAGGCGATGGCTGCATAAAGTTTATATTTTTGCAGGCGATATTCCTGATCCAGCGGCTTGTCCGGCCAGCGAATATGAACGCCGCCTTCAGGGAAGATAAAATCAGGGTAGGCGGTCTGGATACGGTCCGGGTCTACATAGACGGAAGCAGAGGCATCAACCGTTTCCGAGATGGTTTTCATGGCAACCCAGCAACCGGAAAAACGCGACATTTCCCAACCGAGTACACCGTAATCCAGAAATTCCTGTACGTTGGATGGATTGAGAACCGGAATTTGCGCATCCATGAACGCATATTCGGACTGACACGGGATGGTGGATGATTTGCAGTTGTGATCATCACCTGCCAAGGCCAGAACACCACCATATCTGGACGTACCGGCATAGTTGGCATGTTTGAAAACGTCACCGGAGCGGTCAATCCCTGGGGTTTTGCCATACCACATGCCAAAAACACCATCGTATTTTGCGCCTTTAAACAGGCCGACTTGTTGTGATCCCCAAACAGCAGTTGCGCCGAGTTCTTCGTTCACACCGGGTTCGAACTGAATGTGCTGTTCGGCAATAAATTTTTTGGCGCGCCAAAGTTCACGGTCCAGATTACCGAGCGGTGAACCGCGATAGCCGGAAATAAAACAGGCAGTATTTAATCCGCGGAGTAAATCGCGCTGACGCTGTAGCATGGGGAGGCGGACAAGGGCTTGCGTCCCTGTCATATAAGCTTGCCCACGCTCGAGCGCGTATTTGTCCGATAAGGTTACATCGCGTTGAATGTTCATGGCTCGTCCCTGATATAAATGTTTGTACTTATTATGTAAGTATCAGGGAATGAATTGCTAGATTTCAAGTAGGTAAGTGATACTGACCTAAAATTCGCAATAAAAAATGTCGATTTTTGGAAAACGACTTAAAAAATTACCCAGTCACCCATTCCCGTGAAGGTAAAATTACGTGCCATGCAGTGCAGCATTTCGGTTGCGTCTGCGAAAAATGTTCGGTTAGCGAGCTGAATCGAAATTTAGCCGATGAAATCTTCTTCAAATTCCGCCTGAATTTTGTAGACCTCGTCCATGTGATTGTTCAATGCCTGAACGCATTCTGCATCCAAACGTTCCCCGGCATTGTCTAATAACCATTGCATGGCGTCGCCATTGGACCATGCGTTTTTATAGGGACGTTTGCTGGTCAAGGCATCAAATACGTCGGCTACGGCGCAGATGCGTGATTCCAGCGGTATTTCGTCGCCTTTTAGACCGTGGGGGTAGCCACTGCCGTCCAAGGCTTCGTGATGATATAAAACAATATTGTGTAGCATATCGAAGAAATTGACGGAATCTAATCCAAATTCACGGCTCATTAATGAAATGATTTGCCCGCCTTTTTGGACATGTGTTTTCATTATTTCATATTCATCGTCAGTCAAACGACCGGGTTTTAACAAAATCTCGTCCGGTACGGCGACTTTGCCCACATCATGTAAGGGGGTGAATTGAAATATATATTCGACCCAATCATCAGCCTTGTGATATTTCGGGGCGAGTTCGCGTGCAATCAGATGGGCATAACGCGACATGCGTTCCAGATGATTGCCGGTTTCCTCGTCGCGTTGACGGCTGAATTCCCGCGCTGTTTGAACAGCACCGCGAAAGGTGGTCAGAGTTTGCATTTCGTTCACAACCAACAGGGAAATTACCCCGGCATAAGCCTTGATTGTTGCGCAACGGATATCGGAAAAGAAGTTCTTTTTCGGTGAATTGAAAAAGAGAAACCCATAAAGATGATCGTTAAAAATAATCGGCATGGTCATGCTCGATTTATAACCGGTTTCAAGCAATTTGGTCGAATGGACCTTTTGCGATTCCTGTGATGTCAAATCATCAATAATACGTGTTTGATTTTGTTTTGCGAGTTCTTGTAAGGAATGAGATTCCGACAGTTTTGCTTGATAAAAACTGATGGGAGAAATGCCATCTGTTGAATGAGCAAAGGTTTTTAAAATATCGGTTTCATGGTCGTATAACGCTACGGCAATCCGGCATAAATCGGGGAAATTTGCTCGTATCTCTTCGTGGATTTTATACAATCGCTCGCCGAGTGAGCGATCTCTTTCACTCAGAGTTTGTTGCAGCATAATATATTGTTCTTTCTTTTTTTACTGTGCTTTATCGCCTAGAGGCGTGCATTATACGAAACAAAATCGTGAAAAGCGATTATCTGGTTGTATTGGGACTTTAGTGCTTATTTATAGAGTTTTCGCAGCTCTTCTCCATATTTAGAATGAAGAATATGCCGACGAATTTTCAAGGTCGGTGTTAATTCTTCATTTTCAATTGTAAAGGGTTTGGCTTTTAAAATAAATTTTCTAACTTTTTCAATATTGGAGAGTTCTTTATTTACACGGCTGATGGCGTGGGAGATATCGGCAACAAAATCTTTATGAATAATCAGTTGTTCCAGATTATATTCTATATTGTGTGTTTTGGCCCATTCCATTGCATATTCTTCATCGGGGATAATCAAGGCAACCAGATGCGGGCGTTTATCTCCATAGACCATCGACTGGGAAATTTCTTTTTCCAGTGAGAGAAAGCCTTCTACACGTTGTGGGGAGATGTTGTCTCCACCGGAATTAACGATGATATCTTTCTTGCGATCCGTGATTTGCAAATATTGATCATCATCCAGGAAACCGATATCTCCGGTATGTAGCCAATTATCTTTTAAGGCCTCTTTGGTCGCTTTTTCATTGCGCCAATAACCTTTCATAACCAGTTCACCGCGCACCAAAATTTCGCCATCTGATGCGATTTTTATATCTGTATGGTCAAGGGCGGGGCCGACCGTATGCATTTTGATTTTCTGTGGGGTGTTGACGCTGATAACTGGACCGGATTCCGTTTGACCGTAGCCCTGTAAAATCCGAATACCTAATCCCTGGAAAAATAAGCCGACATCCGGGTTCAAAGGACCACCGCCCGAGACCATCGCCTTGAGACGCCCGCCAAACCGTTGGCGGACTTTATTGCGAACCAGACGTTCGAGAAAGAAATTCTGAATGGTCCCGATTAGTCCAAGTGGTTCGCCCAAATGTTTGGCTTTGCCCAAGGCGCAGGTTTTTAAAAAGAGTGTGCGTTTGCTTTCACTTTCTTTTTCCAGTCCGCGCAATATTTTTTGACGCATCATTTCATAAAGGCGGGGGACTGCGGTCATTAGGGTTGGGTGACATTCCGCCATATTCGCAGCCAAGGTTTCTGCACGTTCAGCGTAATAGATTTGTGCACCAAGATAAATCGGCCACATCAACCCGGCGGTATGTTCATAAGAGTGAGATAAAGGAAGGAAGGAGAGGAAGACCTCGTTATCCAGCCCAATGGATTTCAGCAGGTTGGTTGCGCCGACACAGTTATGAAGAATGGAGCGATGGGGCAGCATCACGCCTTTTGGGGTGCCGCCTGTCCCGGACGTATAGATAATACAGGCTGTATCTTCGCGTGTTATGGCGTTGGCTTCCCCAATGATATCGTCGGTGAGCATGGCCCCCTTGTTCAACATATCATCCCACAGATATACCGGATGCGATAACTCTTGTTTTAAATCGAGTTTTTCCATTGATATGGCAAATTCGACATCGGCGGCTTCATGGCTGGCATGAAGCAGGGGCGCGGCAAGCTTGGCGGTAGAGACAATGACGGCTTTGGCTTGTGCATTGTTCAGGATATGGCGATGATCATTCACCGTATTGGTCGTATAGGCCGGGACCGTAATGCCACCACAGGCCATAATTGCCATATCGGCCATGACCCATTCACTGCGATTTTCCGAGACCAGAACAATACGGTCACCTTTTTGAATGCCAAGATTACGCAAGGCGCGGGCCAGATGCACAACGTTATCTGAACTTTGTTTCCAACTGGTTGATTGGTACGTGCCGTTGACTTTTTGCCAGACGAAGGGATTGAACGCACGCTTTTGCGCTTGTTCAAAGAACATGGATACCAGATTAGGCCAATTGGGATGTGTCATGGAAATATTCGGTGCTGAGAGTTGACAATATAGGCGGATACAACAATTCTAACCCGAGAGGCGGAAAATGCATGCGCCGATCTACCTTATGAATATCCGTTTATGCCCTAAACTTCCCTATCGTTCAAAGTGAAATGACAAAAATATGACGACAAAATTACCGACTTGGGACTTAACCCACCTTTACAGTGCCATTGATGCCCCGCAGTTGCGAGACGATCTGAACACGGCAAAAGAATTAGCACAGAGCTTCGCCAAAGCGTATCAAGGCAAGCTTGCTGAAATTGGAGGGGCAGAGTTTGCAAATGCGCTGAAACGGTATGAAGAACTGGACGATATTTTGGGCCGTGTGGTGAGTTATGCGCAACTCCAGTATGCTGCGGACAATGCAGACAGCGCGATTGCACAATTTTACCAGAACGTACAAGAAGAAATAACCGACCTTTCCAGCACTATTTTGTTCTTCACCTTGGAAATCAATAAGCTGGATGATGCTGTTCTGGAAGGGTATTTTGAAGATGACGCCTGTGCCTATTACCGTGCGTGGGTGATGGATGTGCGCGCCTATCGTCCATATCAACTGGATGAAGAAATTGAACGCCTGCTCCATGAAAAATCGGTCAGTGGACGACGGGCGTGGTCACGTTTGTTTGATGAAACAATGGCGGGTTTACGTTTCCCATTTCAGGGGAATATGCTGACCAATTCGGAAATTCTGGATAAATTATCGTCCAAAGATGGCGCGGTGCGTAAAGAGGCTGCGAAATCATTTGGTCAGGTGCTTGGTGATAATATTCGTTTGTTGTCTTTAATTACCAATACGCTTGCCAAAGACAAAGCAACAGAAGATCAATGGCGTGGGTTTGATCGTCCGATTTCGTCGCGCAATATCTCTAACTTGGTTGAAGACGAGGTCGTGGATGCTTTGATCGGATCGATTAAGGAGTCTTATGGCGATTTATCACACCGTTATTACGCCCTGAAAGCCAAATGGTTTGGTGTGGATCAAATGGATTATTGGGATCGTAACGCCCCTTTACCGGAAGATGACGATGGTAAGATCGAATGGGACGACGCGCGCGAAATTGTCTTGAATGCTTATCATGCCTTTGATCCGAAAATGGCACAGATCGGCAAGCGGTTCTTTGACGAAAACTGGATTGATGTACCGCCGCGCGCTGGCAAGGATAGTGGTGCTTTTTCCCATCCTGTAACTCCGTCAGCACACCCCTATATTCTGCTGAACTATCATGGCAAAGTGCGCGATGTGATGACGCTGGCCCATGAATTAGGACATGGTGTGCATCAGGTCTTAGCGGCGGATCAAGGGGCCTTAATGGCCAATACACCTTTGACCTTGGCGGAAACGGCATCGGTCTTTGGGGAAATGTTGACGTTCCGCTCTATGCTCAACGGTGAAACAGATGAAAAACGCCGCCGCATTATGTTGGCGGGTAAGGTTGAGGATATGCTCAATACTGTTGTACGTCAGGTGGCTTTTTGTGATTTTGAACGCCATGTACATGATGAACGGCGCAAAGGGGAGTTAAGTTCGGATCGCCTTGGTGAAATCTGGATGAGCGTACAAAGCGAAAGTCTGGGCGGTGCGTTTCGTTTTGATGAAGAATACAAGCATTACTGGGCTTATATTCCACACTTCATTCATTCCCCCTTTTATGTTTATGCCTATGCCTTTGGGGATTGTTTAGTGAACTCACTTTATGACGTTTATCAAAACGGTCATGACGGATTCCAGCAAAAATATATGGATATGCTGCGGGCCGGTGGGTCAAAACGTCACAAGGAACTACTCGCCCCCTTCGGGCTGGACGCCAGTGATCCAACCTTCTGGAAACGAGGGCTAAAAGTCGTGTCCGGCTTTATTGATGAATTGGAAGACGTTATTTAAAGGATGTGTGTATGGGCGGCTGAACCTGTTTTGGGTCAGCCGTCCCACAGGTTTTCACCACCGGGCAGGCAACGGCGCGCACGGATCAGGAATTCAGGGGCAATTTCAATTGCTTCGCAAAATGCCAGCAAGGCACTTTCATCACTCAGCAAGAAATCTAGAATACCGCCTAAAAAAGCGGGATCCTGCATATTCTCACGCAAATCATCCAAGCCCATTCCGGTTTGGGCAAGCAAACCATTTAACGCACGTTCTTCCTGCCCGATAAAGGCGATGGCCTGCAGGGCGATGGTTTCGGCTTGTTCTTGTTGCAAAGTTACTTAACCCACTTGTGTTTGCGGTTCGTCCGGGTCTTGATGTTCTTCACGTATTTCGAGGATACGGGGCAGAATGCTCATAAAATGAGGAACCAGATTGGGATCAAAATGGGTGCCTGATTGTTCTTCAACAAACGCAATGGCATCCTTGACATCCCACGCCTTTTTATAGGGGCGTGCCGAGGTCAGGGCATCGAAAACATCACAAATGGCAGCGATACGGGCTTCAATCGGAATCTCTTCGCCTTTCAGGCCATAAGGATAACCAGACCCATCCCATTTTTCATGGTGCGCAATTGCAATGGTACGCGCCAGTTGGATCATTTCAGACTCATTATCTGCCAAAATATCAGCGCCAAGTTCGGCATGGCTTTTCATGGTTTCCCATTCTTGTGGCGTTAACTTGCCTGGTTTTAGCAGGATATGATCTGGGATGCCGATTTTACCGACATCGTGCATGGGGCTTGCGTAAAGAATCAATTCCGCATGACGTTCGGTTAAACCGGCTTCAAGGGCGAGAAGCTGGCAGCATTTTGACATGCGGATAACATGTTCGCCGGTTTCATTGTCGCGATATTCCCCCGCACGCCCGAGACAGCGAATGATATCAAGCTGTGATTTGCGTAATTCTGCCGTGGCCTCATGGACCTTGTCTTCCAGCGTATGGGTATATTCTTTCTTTTGTTTGTAAAGATGGCGAATTTCGAGAGAATTATGAATGCGCTGCAACACTTCGGCATGCTGGAACGGTTTGGTGACAAAATCACGCGCCCCAAGATCAAGGGAGCGCAGCCGCGTTTCCATATCCGTTTGTGCTGTGAGGACAAGAACCGGCAGGTAGTCATCCTGGTCGTGATGTTCTTTAAGCTGTTTCATAACTTCAAAGCCGTTCATTTTCGGCATTTGAATATCAAGTAAGATTAGATCGAAATCGTATTCTTCATGCAGGGCACGAACCTGAGTTGGATCGGTCGTGCTGCTGACATTTTGATAGTCTTCCTGCATAAGCAGGGCTTCCAATAGTAGAACATTGGATGGGTTATCGTCGACGACAAGAATGCGTGACTCTTTTAAAATTTCAACTTCAACAGCCATTCGGCTCTCCCCTCGCGTCCTATCTTTTGGAGCAGTCGTGTATTTTTATCATACCGTTACACAGTTTCCAAAAAACTTTCGTAAAAAAATACCATTTATTTTAGAGGGTTATCTTTATGCGTATGATGAATACAAAATCTATATAGTCTTTTAAAGCGAAACAAAGGGTAATTCCATAGATAAAACAACTTTTATTGTTTTCTCTTTAAAGTTGTTTTTCGTTATATGGCTGAATTCTATCAGACCTTTTTATACTTTTGATCGTTGCAAGTGGTGGTTTTGGCGCAGATCAGATTACAAGTGGTGTTTTGTCAGGTTTTTATTTTAACACATTGGAGATGATTGTGAGGCCCCATTTTAGCCTTTCTTCGTCGGCTTAGTGACTGATGCAGATGCGGATGGCTTCAGGTGTATCATCTACATTTATTGCAAAGCTGCTTATTGCACTTGTTCATGGATAGGTGCAATTGTTGTGTATGTCAATGCAACTTGTGAGTCCTTAGTTATGTCGATTCCCTATCCGTCTGCTGCTAAAAGGTATTGCCCTTTCTCTGGTTTGTCTCGTTCTGCTCGGTATCATGCCAATCATCGCGAACCTTCGTGAAGAAGACGTGGGTGCGCTCAGCTTCGCCTTTGCGCTCTCTGTATGGCAAGTCGTGTTTGCAGCCCCTCTTTTTGTGTGGGAGATGCAAAGGGGGACGAAAGGGATTTTGGGCCTGAACCTATCTTGGCGAAAACGAGGTCGGATGATCTTTGTTGCGTTGTTTACGGGGGCACTGTTCGGCCTTTCAACCTACCTCTATGTTCTTGGTGTAGAAAAAGCGGGTGCAACAAACGCAGCCATTGCCATTCAGGCTTATCCGCTGTTCGCTATT
>LLEK01000200.1_pt1 | contig 10524 bp, 13 predicted proteins | sample 595821 | NCBI WGS metagenome assembly LLEK01 (sample SAMN02919311, study PRJNA255460) | bioreactor metagenome | biome: chemostat; feature: culture 2011_25.1; material: sediment; isolation source: day79 25degC chemostat 2011 inoculated with Wadden Sea sediment taken from... | place: Germany: Bremen ...
TTGCGTGCGGGGCAAACAGGATTGCGGGATCACCATAGGGAATTTCTATATAAAAGGGCCGTTTCATAAATCGCTTCTTACACGAAAGCGACTTGGCTTGTCGAGAAGAGTCAGCTATGAAAGGGGCCGACCTGTTTTTATGCGAAGGAAAAACCGATGCCCAAGCAATTTCGCTGTCACCTGTTCTGGTGTGGACACGAACGCGACGACCCGACAAAGCCGTCCTGTGCAAAGCGCGGTTCAATGGATATCGGGATGAAATTAAAACAGGCTATGCGTGATCGTGGTTTGCGCGAAGAAGTCGCCGTGACCAAGTCTGGTTGCCTCGGTCAATGCAGCGTCGGTCCGGCTATGATCGTTTATCCAGAAGGTGTTTGGTACAGCGTCCCAACCCTTGAAGACGCAATGGAAATTCTGGATAGCCATCTGGAAAAAGGCGAGATCGTCGAACGTCTGGTGATTAGGGATTAAGTCGTTCAATCGGGGAAGAGATATGGATAACGAAAATGTAAATGACGCAGAAGCCAGTTGCGTAAGAACAAAACGTGCTCGCACTGTATTGTGGTTAGCACTTTTAATCTCTGTATTTGCCATAGAATTAATACCTTATTTGGAGGAAACCCAAAAAGATATAGATATTAAGACATTAGGGCTAAGTTTGTTGATTAATCTTTTGAAAGCCGTCTTCATTATAGGGAGTGCCCTTTTGGGAGCTAATATTGCGGCTTTCCGTGATAAAGATAATGATCCGATAAGGCTTGAAGTTTTAGCTGTTGGAGTTGGGTATTTTCTTTTTCTTATTTCTCGAATGGGGGTGCAAGTAATTCATATTCCAGGAATAGAAGGAGGAGCAATCGTCGGATTACTTCTTGCTGCGTTTGTTGCAGGTTTAGGTGCTGAGAAGGCGTTAGCAAATTGGCTGAAAGAGTATAATAGAGATCGTTCGACCTAATTTATTATCCAGAGCCTAACCTCCCTGCTGTGTTCTCGTTTTGCGGGAATGACAGGTGTTTGTTATTATAAAGCGCTCTTTCGTCATCCCCGTGAAAACGGGGACCCAGTGGCGTCCGTTTGTGCATACATGATTTTCTTATGCGGTGACGATCAAATCGGCGTTCAAGATTTCATCGATAACCTTATCCCATTCTTCAATGCTGAGGGGCTTGTTCAGATCAATTACGGGGGCGTTTGCGGCTTCAATGATGATGTCAGCGTCTTCAAACAGGCCGGTGTTTAAGGTCAGGATCTTCATTTTAGAAACTCACCACTCTGTCGGCTTTGGCGATTAAGGCCCCGAGGTCCTGACACGGTGTTGTGCCCGGAATGCCGGGGATCAGGCTTTGGGGGTTAATTTCGGCCAATTCAAACATTTCGTGATTTTCCACTTTACCATTTATGGCTAGGGGTGCTTCTTTCATAAAGACGAAATCCACAGTGTTGTTGCGGATGGTTAAGCCCGCAGCGACCCGAATGGCTTCGCGTACATCGCGGCGTGCCAGTACAAGGATGTGTTTGCTCATAGACTGATCACCTTGTCGGCCTTGGCGACCAACCCGCTGTGATGAAACTGACTGCCGAGATCGACGGGGCAATCAAGGCCATCCATATGATCTTTCCATGCCTCGGCACAGACGACGGCTTCAATACAGTTTGAGGCCACCAGATCACCAAAGGCATCGTCTTTTAAGGTTTTGACACCTTGCCCGGTGAAAAAACACCCCCAATCAAGGTCGGCACGCACGCAGGCCTCGCCCAACGGGGTGGCGATTGTGCCAGCATCGGCACTTGAAATTACAAGCAGCAGGTCCATTGTCTTTTAAATCGTTTTCGGTTAGTGTGCGCCGCCTTGATAGCACTATTCACACCAAAGGGGAACCGTATGAAAGTCGATGATTTCGACTTTGACCTGCCGCGCGACTCAATTGCGCAGCGTCCAGTCAGCCCGCGCGACGCGTCAAAACTTTTGCGCATCGATGCGGATTTAAGCGACCATATCTTTAAAGACCTTCCCGATTTATTGCGCGAAGGCGATCTTTTGGTGATCAATAATACCCGTGTGATCCCGGCGCGCCTGAAAGGCAAGCGTGGTGAGGCAAACGTGGAAGTCACCCTTCATAAGCATGAAGGTGATGGCACGTGGATTGCCTTTGCCAAGGGCGCGAAGAAACTGAAACCGGGTCAAGTGATTACGTTTGATGACGATTTTAGCGCAGATGTGGTGGATAAAGACGGCGGCGAAGTGACCTTGAAATTCAACTGCGCCGGTGCGGCCTTGATGGAAGCCCTGGAAGCCCACGGCGGCATGCCACTACCCCCTTATATCAAGCGCGAAGGTTTGGCGGATGAACGTGATAAATCCGATTACCAGACCATTTTTGCCAAGGAAGAAGGTGCGGTTGCGGCGCCAACCGCCGGATTGCATTTTACCCCGGATCTGTTTGAAAAATTGGAGGCCAAAGGCGTGCAAAAAGCTTACGTGACTTTGCATGTCGGTGCCGGGACATTTTTACCGGTTAAAGTGGATGATGTGAAAGACCACAAAATGCATGCCGAATTTGGTGTTGTCCCACAGGAAACGGTCGATTTGGTCAATCAGACACGGGCCAAAGGGGGGCGGGTGATTGCGGTTGGGACGACATCCTTGCGCCTGTTGGAAAGTGCGGCCCCTGAAGTTGGCAAACTGGCTGCATTCGAAGGGGATACCGATATTTTCATTACACCGGGATATGAATTTAAGATCGTTGATATGCTGACGACGAATTTCCATTTACCGCGCTCGACCCTTTTTATGCTGGTCAGTGCCTTTGCCGGGTTTGAGCGGATGAAAAAAGCCTATTCTTATGCGATTGAAAAAGGCTATCGTTTTTATTCTTATGGCGATGGTTCATTGTTGAGCCGCCATGACCAAATTGGTGATTGATAGATGACGGATACATTTAAGTTTGAATTGCTGGGCACCGATGGCAAAGCCCGCCGCGGACGTGTTCATACCGCACATGGTGCGATTAACACGCCGGCCTTTATGCCGGTGGGCACGGCTGCAACTGTAAAGGCAATGATGCCGGAATCGGTGGCTGAAACAGGGGCGGAAATCCTGTTGGGCAATACCTATCATTTAATGTTGCGCCCGGGTGCCGAGCGCATTGAAAAACTGGGTGGCCTGCACAAATTTATGAATTGGGAAAAACCGATTTTGACGGACAGCGGCGGTTTTCAGGTGATGAGTTTGGCGCAGCTTCGTAAAATCACCGAAGAAGGTGTTCGTTTTCGTTCCCATATTGATGGGGCCTACTACGATCTGACACCGGAAAGTTCAACGGAAATTCAGCGCCAGCTTGATGCCGATATCACCATGTGTTTTGATGAATGTCCGGCCTTGCCGGCCCCGAAAGAACGGGTGAACGAAGCCATGCAGTTGTCCATGCGCTGGGCGCGACGCTCGCGGGAGGCCTTTACCCATCGCCCCGGCTATGGTCAATTTGGGATCGTACAGGGCGGTACGGAAAAAGATTTACGTGAAGAGTCCGTTGGAAAATTGACCGAGATTGGCTTTGAAGGTTACGCCATTGGCGGTTTGGCTGTGGGGGAAGGGCAGGAATTGATGTTTTCCACCCTTGATTTCACCACACCTGTGATGCCGACGGATAAGCCACGCTACCTGATGGGTGTGGGCAAGCCTGATGATTTAGTCGGGGCGGTTGCACGCGGTGTCGATATGTTTGACTGTGTGTTACCAAGCCGATCTGGGCGCACGGCAGAAGCTTGGACGCGGCGCGGTTCTGTCAATCTGCGCAATGCACGTCATAAAGATGATCCGCGTCCCTTGGATGAACACTGCACCTGTCCGTGTTGTAAAAACTATTCGCGTGCCTATCTGTACCACCTGACCAAAACCAAAGAAATTTTGGGCTTGATGCTGCTGACATGGCACAATTTGCATTACTATCAAGAATTAATGGCGGGCATGCGCAAAGCCATTGAAGAAGAAACATTTGATAAATTTGTCGTCGATTTCCACGCGTTGCGTGAACAAGGCGATATTGAGGCCTTACTATGAGTGATCAAACCATCTACGCCAACCTTGAACAACTCGGTTCTTCGACCGAAACCCCAACTAACCCGGATGAAGCCAAGCTGGAAGCGGTGAAAAACCCGCACCCGGGCACAGATTATCTGGTGCGTTTTACCTGCCCTGAATTTACATCACTTTGCCCGGTGACGGGCCAACCGGATTTTGCCCATATCGTTATTGATTATATTCCAGAAGATTTACTGGTGGAAAGTAAGTCTCTGAAAGCTTTTTGACATCGTTCAGAAATCACGGTGACTTTCACGAAGCTTGTACGGTCGGGATTGCCAAACGTCTGGTCGATCTGTTGAATCCGAAATGGTTGCGTATCGGTGGTTATTGGTACCCACGCGGTGGCATTCCGATTGACGTTTTTTGGCAAACAGGTGAAGCCCCCAAAGGGGTCTGGATACCGGAGCAAGGCGTGCCCGGTTATCGTGGTCGTGGGTAACGGGAAATAGATTTTATGTTAAAACTTTTTTATCTGCCGGATACGGCTTCACTCGCCCCGCATATTATTCTCAACCGTTTAGGCGTTGCCCATGAATTGATCCAGATGGGCAAGGATGACGGCAGCCTTGCGGACGAAGACTATCTGAAGATCAATCCCAATCGACGTGTGCCAACTTTGATTGATGGGGATCTGGTGTTGTTTGAATCGGCTGCAATTTGCCTGCATTTGGCCGATAGTGATCCCGATAGCGGCCTGATGCCGCCCTTAGGCAGTGCGAAGCGGGCAACAGCTTATAAATGGTTGGTCTTTATGACCAATTCCATTCAGGCCGATATGATGCTCTATTTTTATAAAGAACGTTTTTCAAAGACCGCGCAAGGGGCGGAAGAAGTCCGTGATGTTGCCATTGAACGTGTCAGCACATTTATGAGCCGCCTTGACGATGCCCTGTCGGATGGGCGCCCGTTTTTATGCGGTGGACAGAAAACCATCGTGGAAGATTATCTTCTGATGCTGGGACGCTGGTTTGTGCAAATGGGGCAGGAAGAAAAGCTGAAATCTATGGCCCATCTTTACGCGTTGTTGTGCGTTTTAGAAGAGGACCACTTTGTTCAACAGACTTATGATGTGGAAGGTTGCCAGCCCCTGTTTCGGTGCTAAAATTCTACACAAACTTTGCCGAAGTGCTGACCGCTTTCCAGATATTTAAACGCGCTCGGCACTTCTTTAAAGTTGAACGTCTGATCAATGACCGGCTTGATATTGTGTTTTTCCATGAAGGCGGTCATGCGTTCAAAGGCGGTTTTTGATCCGACGGTTACCCCTTGAATGCGGATGTTGCGCATCAAGATCATCGGCAAGGGGATGCTGGATGTATTGGCCCCTGTTAAAACGCCGATCAGGCTGATATGCCCGCCGATCCGTGTGGCGCGAATGGATTGTTCCAACGTTTGTGCCCCACCCAGTTCGATAATATGATCAGCGCCTTCGGACCAGACTTTCTTAACTTCTTGGCGCCAAACAGGGTGGTCGTAATAATTGACCGTGTAATCAGCGCCCAATTCTTTGGCGCGTTCCAATTTTTTGTCATTGGATGATGTGATCAGAACTTGTGCGCCAGCCGCCTTGGCAAACAACAGGGCGAACAAGGCGACACCACCTGTGCCTTGAATAACCACGCAATCACTGGACGACAGTGCAGATTGTTCAAACAGGGCACTCCAGGCGGTCACGGCTGCGCATGGCAAGCTGGCGGCTTCAAGGTCGCTGAGGTAATCCGGGATGGGGACGCAGGCGTTTTCACTGACGACCATATATTCCCTGAGTGTCCCATCGTAGGCCCCACCCAAGGCCTGTGGGATGACTGAGGGGCGTGCCGGGCCATCTGTCCAATCAGGGAAAAAAATTGGACAGACACGTGCACCGACTTCGAACCTGTTGGTGTTCGGCCCACATTCCACAACATATCCTGCGCCGTCGGAACAGGGGATCAAAGGGGTTTTGACTGTTTTGCCATAAGCGCCTGCGACCGTCACAAGGTCACGGTAGTTCAAGGAGGCTGCCGTCATTTTGACAAGGATCTGTCCGGGATTAAGCTTTGGTGCGGGAAGATCGACAAGATTTAGATTTTCAAGACCGAATGTCTTCTCGATTTGCCACGCTTTCATAAAAATTCTCTCTTTGTTGGACGGTTCAAAAAACTGCCTTGATTTAAACATGATTTGGCATAAATGTTGAAGCGTTCGTTTCAAGAAAATGGAAAGAAAATGATTAAACTGGTTGGTCTTAAAAATTGCGATACATGCCGTAAGGCAAAGAAATGGCTGGAAAATGAAGGGATTTCTTTTCAGTTCCACGATGTACGACAAGACGGTCTTGATCAAGATGATGTCACGGCATGGGCCGCGCAATTGGGATGGGAAGTGTTGTTGAACAAGCGTGGTACAACGTGGCGTAATCTGTCTGAGGATCAAAAAAATGATGTGGATGAGACCAAGGCCATTGCCTTGATCCTTGAAAATCCGGCATTAATGAAACGTCCGGTTTTCGTTTGTGAAAACGAAATTTTACTGGGTTTCAAGCAAGACAAATCAACGAACTTCAAAAATACAAATAACTAAATTATGTTAGGTTAGGGAATAAAAAATGTCCAATCTCACTGGCGCGCAGCTGTTGGTCGAACAGCTTTCTTTGCATGGTTCCGATAAAATTTTTGGCGTCCCCGGCGAAAGCTATCTGGCGGTACTCGATGCCCTTTATGATGCCGATGGTCTGGATTTTATCACGTGCCGTCAAGAAGGTGGCGCAGCCATGATGGCAGAAGCTTATGGCAAACAAACCGGAAAACCTGGGATTTGTATGGTGACGCGCGGCCCCGGTGCAACCAACGCATCTGCCGGTGTACATGTGGCATTTCAGGATTCTACGCCGATGATTCTGTTTATCGGGCAAGTGGCCCGCGACATGATGGACCGGGAAGCTTTTCAAGAAATTGATTATCGCCGAATGTTCGGTCAAATGGCGAAATGGGTGGCCCAAATTGATGATGCGGACCGTATCCCTGAATATATCGCGCGTGCTTATCAAACAGCGGTGTCGGGTCGCCCCGGTCCCGTGGTACTGGCGTTACCGGAAGATATGTTGAGTGGCCCGGCAAAACGGGGACCGGACCTTGCCCCTTATTGTGTGCCGCAATCCTATCCTGCCCCGCAAGATATGGATCGTATGAAAGATATGTTGGCGGCTGCGCAAAAGCCGCTTTTAATCGTTGGTGGCGGGGGGTGGTCCCGATCAGTTCAAGCTGATCTGGAGGCTTTTTGTCAACGTGAAAAATTACCTGTTGCGGCCTCTTTTCGCTGTCAGGATTATATAAATAACGATCTGGCCTGTTATGCGGGCCATGTTGGGATTGGGATTGATGCGAATTTGGCAAAATCCATTGATGACAGTGACTTGTTGATTGTTCTGGGCGCGCGTTTGGGCGAAATGACGACCAATGGTTACGAGGTTATCCAGCCACCGAAAACCAAGCAAAAATTAATCCATATCTATCCGCAGGCAGAAGAATTGGGCCGTGTCTACCAACCTGATCTGGCGATTGTTGCGACCATGTCTTCTTTTGTGAAGGCTTTGTCTGATTGTGCGTTTGATAAGCAATCCATGTGGTCGCCTTGGCAATCTGAATTGCGTGTGAATTACGAAAAATTCAGCACCCCGCTTGCTCATCGTGGCGATGTTCAAATGTGCGATGTGGTTGCTCATATCCGTCAACAGTTGCCCGATAATACCACCATCACCAATGGTGCGGGGAATTATGCGATCTGGACCCATCGTTTTTTTGCCTATCGCGAATATGGCAACCAGCTTGCACCGACGTGTGGTTCTATGGGCTACGGTTTACCTGCGGCGATTGCAGCAGCAACCCTTGATCCAGTAAAACCGGTTGTCTGCATGGCGGGGGATGGTTGTTTTATGATGACCTGTCAGGAATTTGCTACGGCTGTTCAATATGGATTGAAACTGATCGTTATTGTTGTCAATAACGGGAAATACGGCACAATCCGCATGCATCAGGAAAAACGTTTTCCGGCGAGAATATCGGGAACGACTCTGCAAAATCCGGATTTTTCTGCAATGGCAACGGCCTTTGGTGGATTCGGAGTCCGGGTGGAAAAGAACGAGGATTTTGCTACTGCATTTGAAGGTGCTCAAAATTTCGAAGGTCCGTCATTGATAGAAATTATCATTGATAATCAGGTGATTACACCTTCTCAGACGATTGATGACCTACGCTGTTAGCTTATAGGTTGATACCTATCGTTTTGAATAAAGTCGTCTAAGCTCAAACAAATGCCTTTGAGGCTTCTGGATATGCCTTTTTTCATCATAATTGATTGCATTCTATCGTATTTTATAGTCAGGCAAATATGTCGTCTTGGAGAGGGTGTCTCCATGACGCTAACTGACATGGAGATTTACGATGGCTGACGATGATGTCAAAAAACCGGAAGACCAAGATGGTTCTGGCAACGATTCCGGCGTGACAACCGGTTCACAAGAAGACGCGACGGTTTTTGATGAGCTGACCTCGCTGCAGGATGTTGAGGATATAAACCTCGGTGGCCAGATGCAGGGCAAGGAAAACGCCGAAAGCGGAGCGATCTATCAGGAAGACATGGGCTATATGGCCTCTGTCCACCAGGGTGGTTTTTCAACTGAGCAGGATGTTATTGACGGTATTCTTCCGGATGAAGACGATGCCTTCAAAAGCGACGAAGGCATCTATATCGACGATGAAGATAGTTTACGTGATCTGGGGGACAGTAACGGTGGCCCCCGTGATCGTCGTGAACTTGGGCAAAGACGCGAAGAAATTGAGGATGATGAACAGGCTAGAGAACCGCGCGAACGCGCTGAAGCACCTGAGCTAGCCCCCGCAGACCCGAATGCCATTGACGGTTCTGTTGACACCCTCGATGTATTTGCCGCACCCATCGAAGATGACTTGATTGTTGAAGAAGACGAAGAACCTGCTCCGGTTGAAGAAGAGGAAATTATTGAGGAAGAACCGATTTCTCTATCAGACGATTTCCTCGACAGCATTATTACCTATGAACAGGACCCCGATGATCCCAATGGACAACCCGGTCCAGACAAACCGATCATTATCCGCGAAGAAGATATCATCAAGGCCATTGGTCCATTTGACGATATCGATATTAACGCTTTCTATGAAAATACTAGTTCCTATTTGGGGGATGGTACCAACGGAACGGAAGATGCCGCCCAAACATTGGCCGCAGGAATTAAGGAAGGTAATGAGGAAGGCGATGGTCGGATCGTTCTGGAATATGACGATAATGGCCTGCGTATTTGGAAAATTTATACGGGCTTTGAACAGCAAGATAGCGATATCGGCCTGAATGTAACCATTACACGCAATGGTCAAACAGCCACTGCATCTGACACTTTCTCTTGGGATGTGGATAACACGCTTGACGATGATAATGCAGCACTCGATTGGAATCAGACTGTAAATATCGATGTTTTGAGCAATGATACGCTTTATGATAATAACATCGATTTCGCTAATGGTGCCAAAGCAGATGCCGGTGTTATTACCAAAATTAATGGTCAAGATGCCGAAGTTGGTAAACCAATTGACCTGATTGTTGATGGCACCAAAGTCGCGACTTTGACCCTGAATGAAAACGGTACGATCAACTACGATCCCGAGATCCGTGAAGAAGCCAGTTATTCGTTTGAATATGAAGTCACCGATGATAACGGCGAAACGAAAACAGCCAGTGTCACGGTTGATGTGGATGGTAATGCGGCACCGGATGTCCGCGCCACGCATTTGCCCGGTGGAACAGAATATCAAGAATATACGCTGACTAAAGAACAACTACTCGCCAATGCAACGGACGCGGATGGCGATACACTTAGTATCACGTCTGTCACCGGGCGTGATGATGTGACCATCGTTGATAATGGCGATGGCACTTGGACAATTACGTCTGATGAAGAGGGATTGGAAGCCATCACCTTCACCGTGTCTGATGGTATCGAAGAAACAACTCAGACAACCACAATCAATTTCGCCGATGTGGATAATACGGCGAACGATGATGCGGCGAGCGTGGCGGAAGACAGCACGAAGACCATTAATGTACTTTCCAACGATCAGATTAGAGATGGCGGTGTTCTCAGCGATGTGTCTCAACCGGAAAACGGCGAAGTCACGTTTGAATCTGATGGCACGGTGACTTACAAACCGAACCCGGATTTCCATGGAACGGAAACCTTCACTTATACGTTGACCGATGAAGATGGCGAGACGGTAACGGCCACCGTGACCATGACGGTGACGCTGAAACTGACAGTCTGTGTAAATGCTATTCATTTACCAGACGGGACGGAATAGTCAGGAATATACAGTTACCGAAGAACAGCTCCTTGCTGCTGCGTCCGATGTGGATGGCGATGCGCTGAGCGTCAC
>LLEK01000201.1_pt1 | contig 10502 bp, 10 predicted proteins | sample 595821 | NCBI WGS metagenome assembly LLEK01 (sample SAMN02919311, study PRJNA255460) | bioreactor metagenome | biome: chemostat; feature: culture 2011_25.1; material: sediment; isolation source: day79 25degC chemostat 2011 inoculated with Wadden Sea sediment taken from... | place: Germany: Bremen ...
CCCCCTTGTGCAGGACGTGGTGCAGGAGATGCGGCTGGCATCTGTGATTTTTTACGGCGCTCGATCAAATCGGCACTGAGGGCATAACGGTCGATGGATTCGTCGCCGATACATTCATCAACCCCCATTTCCATATACCATTTCAGCAAGGCTGCCGGGTCAAAAGGGTCCATATTTGTGCTGTCAGACTGTTGGTTCATACTGGATTACTATCAAAGTTAGGATTATTTGAACAGAAAGGTTCACAAGTTCGTGCATTTTTTCTATGTTGCAATGCATAAAAGTGATAAGAATGTTCGCCAGAAGAACAGTTCACACAGGAAACATCTTAGGAAGGAAGCCGGACTATGGAACGTGAATCCATGGAATTTGACGTTGTAATCGTTGGCGGTGGCCCTGCGGGTCTGTCAGCGGCGATTAAACTCAGCCAACTTGCACAGGAACAGGAAAAAGAACTTACGGTCTGTGTTGTGGAAAAAGGGTCCGAGATCGGGGCTCATATTCTGTCCGGCGCCGTGATTGAGACCGGTCCGCTGGAAACGCTTTTCCCCGATTGGAAAGAAAAAGGCGCGCCCCTGACGGTTGAAGCCAAAGAAGATGCCTTCCTGCATCTGTCGGAAAAAGGCGCAACTAAATTGCCGACCCCGCCGCAAATGCACAACCACGGTAACTATATTGTCTCCTTGGGCAATGTGGCACGTTGGATGGGTGAACAGGCCGAAGAAATGGGCGTGGAAGTCTACCCCGGTTTTGCAGCCTGCGAAGTGCTTTATAACGACGATGGTTCCGTTAAAGGGATTGCCACGGGCGACATGGGCCGTGAAAAAGACGGCTCCGAAGGGCCGAACTTCGAACCCGGTGTCGAACTGCACGCCCGCTACACTATTTTTGCAGAAGGGGTGCGCGGTTCCCTCGCCAAAGAAATCATGGCGAAATACGACTTGCGCAAAGACTGCGACCCGCAAACCTTTGGTATCGGCATCAAAGAACTGTGGGAAATTAAACCGGAAAATCATTCCGAAGGTCGTATCGTTCATACAACAGGCTGGCCACTGGATAGCAAAACCTACGGCGGGTCTTTCCTTTATCATATCGAAGACAATCAAGTCGCTGTTGGTTTCGTTGTTGGTCTGGATTATGCTAACCCGCACCTGTCCCCGTTTGACGAATTCCAGCGTTTCAAAACGCACCCGGAAATCCGCAAAACATTCGAAGGTGGTCGCCGTATTTCTTATGGTGCACGCGCCTTGAACGAAGGTGGCTTCCAATCCATCCCGAAACTGACCTTCCCGGGCGGCTGTCTGGTCGGCTGTTCCGCAGGCTTCCTGAACGTGCCGAAGATCAAAGGCACCCACAACGCCATGCAATCCGGGATCGAAGCTGCCAAAGTGATTTTCGATCTCTGTACCAGCGAAGACGAAACGGTCAGCAACGAGCCGATTCAATATACAGCCAACATGAAAGCGTCTTACGTTTGGGACGAGTTGTACAAAGTACGCAACATCCGCCCAAGCTTTGCCAAATGGGGCTTCTTCGGTGGGTTGGTCTATTCCGGTTTCACAACTTATCTGACCGGTGGGCGCGAGCCTTGGACCCTGCGTCATCCGCACAGCGACCATGACACCCTGAAACCCGCCGCTAGCATGCCGCGCATTGATTATCCGAAACCCGATGGTGTCATCAGCTTTGACAAGCTTTCTTCAGTCTTTATTTCCAACACGGCCCATGAAGAAAATCAGCCGTGTCACTTGAAACTGAAAGACGAAAGCATTCCGGTTTCTGTGAACTGGGCAAAATACGAAGGCCCGGAAGCACGCTTCTGTCCGGCCGGGGTTTATGAATATCTGGATGACGAAGAAAACGCAGGCCAGAAACGCCTGCAAATCAACTTCGCCAACTGCCTGCATTGCAAAACCTGCGATATCAAAGACCCGACCCAAAACATCAATTGGACCACCCCGGAAGGCACCGGCGGCCCCAATTACCCCAACATGTAAGTCTCGCACTTACGAAACCACAAAAAATCCCTCAAGCTGGAAGGCTTGGGGGATTTTTTATGTGTAAAAAAAATTGAAAATGACGATCTTTACGCCTTATTTGTCTCACGTATGTACAAGTAAAGCGGTAAGGCCAGTGACAAACCAACACTGCAACAAGCGGGTATAACCAGCCACCAATTGCGAATATTGTGCCCCTGAGAATCTTTGTAAGACCAAACTAAAAAAACGACGATCGACAATAAGACATCGATTGTAAACCCTGTAGCCGGCTGAGTACTGAATACCCCACTTAAAAAACCGACAATATTTAATCCATTCTCAAAAAAATAAGAACCAAAGAAATACCAAGGTAATATGGTTCCTAAGAACATAGCAAATACATAAAAAACTTTCATACCCGGTCCTAAAATCAATTATACGCTTTTGCAATATATAATTCTGAGCTTCTTATCCTGTCCAATTGATTCAGAGCAAAATTCATATAACAAACAGGCGAAATTCTTAAAAATATAAGGTCAGCGTATTAATCCAGTGTCCGGCGATAACGCAGAATCGCGAGAATGGTTATGGCTACCATAAAAACAAGCAAGGGCCAGAGGTGAGGCCAGATATCGCTGAACGCGCTGCCTTTCAGCAAGATCCCGCGCGATATGGCAATAAAATGCGTTGCCGGAATGATATTGCCGAGATATTGCGCCCATGTCGGCATTCCTAAAAAGGGAAACATAAAACCCGACAATAAAATCGATGGTAACAAGATCATAATGGAAAGCTGCAAGGCTTGTGTTTGATTTTTTGCCGCGGCCGAAATTGTAAAACCCAGTGCCATATTGCAGGTGATAAAAACCGTCAACGCTGCAAACAACAGCCATAACGACCCAACAATGGGCACACCGAACATCAGTTTTGCTGCGATAATAATCAAGGCCGATTGGAAAAAACCGATCAAGACATAAGGCGTGATCTTGCCCATCATCACTTCCAACGGGGAAACGGGCATGGCGAGCAGATTTTCCATCGTGCCGCGTTCACGTTCACGCGTCATCGCCAAGGCTGTCATCATAATTCCGGTCATGGTTAAAATAATGGCGATCAAACCGGGCACGATATTGTAACGGGTAAAACCTTCCGGGTTATAAAGACGATGCGACTTCACATTAAAAGCGGGCGGGGACTGTTTTAATTTTGCCAACGGCCCGCTAAGTTCCTCATTTAAAAGTCGCTGCATCATCCCGTTCGCCGCATTCAAGGCCCCCACAGCGGCGACGGGATCGCTGGCGTCTGCCTCGATCAAAATATCAGGATGGGCGCCGCGCACAATATCACGTTCAAAATTTGCCGGAATACTCAGGACAAACAAAACATCCCCGCGTTGCAGAAGGGCACGGCCTTCTTTGTCCGAATGAACTTCATAATCTATGGAAAAATATTGCGTATTTTTCAATCCCGCAACCACCGCCCGCGCCATCGCGCCATTGTCATAAGATATCACCGCTGTCGGCAGATGTTTCGGGTCTGTATTCAACGCATAGCCAAACAGTAAAAGCTGCACAATCGGTATCATAATGATCATGCGCAACGTCACTGTATCGCGCCTGAGCTGGATAAATTCCTTCACAAGGACAGCACCTGTGCGACGAAATGAAAAAAACATCAACCGCCCTCCCCCTTATGTTGAAAGTTATCTTCCGCATCCGCCATATAGCGAATAAAGACATCCTCAAAAGATGGATTTTCCTGATGCCATTTATAGCCGGGATGTTCAAAATAAGGCGACAAAGCTGCTTTTAAACTGTCAGGGTTCGTGCCGCTGACGTGCAGACTATCCCCAAACGGGGCAACGGTTTTCACCGCTGCAATCTTTTGCAGAACGGCGGCTAAATCCATTAGGCGCTCGCCTTGGACCACCCATGTATAAAGCCCGGCCCCCTTGATTACATCCTGCACCGATCCTTGTGTCACCAGTTTTCCGTAAGACATATAAATAATCGCATGGCAACGTTCGGCCTCGTCCATATAATGTGTACTGACCAGAACTGTCAGACCATTTGCCGCCAGTTTATGAATTTCATCCCAAAATTCCCGTCGGGCTTTCGGGTCCACACCTGCCGTAGGTTCATCCAGCAACAAAAGTTTCGGTTCATGCAGAATACAGGCCGCCAGCGCAAGGCGTTGCTTCCATCCCCCCGACAAGGCCCCGGCCAATTGATTTTGGCGCGTTTCAAGGTTTAGCTTAATTAGGGCTTCATCCACGCGTTTCTTTTTATGATCAAGCCCATAGATCGTTGCGACAAATTCCAGATTTTCCCGAATGCTGAGGTCTTCCCAGAAACTGAACTTTTGCGTCATATAACCAATGCGTTTTTTGATCTCCAAGGCTTGCGTACGAATATTATAGCCCAAGGCTTCGCCTTCCCCTTCATCCGGGGTTAGCAATCCACAAATCATGCGCAATGTTGTCGTCTTGCCCGAACCGTTTGGCCCCAAAAAACCATAGATTTTCCCCTTGGGGACCTTCACATCAAAATGATCCACAACCAATTTATCGCCAAACCTCTTGGTAAGGTTCCTGACATCAATGGCATATGACGGTGCGCTCACGACCCCGGCCCCACTTCAACGGTAACTGGCAATCCAACACGCAAAGCCTCATGGAATTCTGTCGGGTGAGCTTCCACCATGAAAACAAGTTTATCGCGTGATTCAACACTGAAAATCACCGGCGGCGTATATTCGCTTTCTTCAGCGATATGAGTGATACGCGCCGCATAAGATTGATCACATCCATCACAAGAAACAGATACATTCTGCCCCATTTTCAAGGTGGCGACTTTTTCCTGCGAAACAAAAAATTTAATTTTGATATTGGCGGGTGGTAAAAGCTTCACAACAGATTGGCCCGCCCCGACATATTCACCGGGGCGAAAGAAAACATCCATTACCGTTGCTTCAACACCTGCCACGGGGGCGGCCTCTTGAAGCCGTTTTTCGATTTGCTTGCTTTTCTGTTTCTCAATTTCCACGCTGGCACGCGCCGCTTCGATCCGGTCAATCCGCGCCCCAAGATTGGCAGCGGTGATTTGTGCGTTGACTTCTTCAACACGTGCTTTGGCGGTATCCAATGCGGCGATAACATCATCACGCCGAGATAAGCTGACCGCACCTGTTTTGCTGAGCGGTATCGTACGATTATAGTCTTTTTGCGCATTTTCCAGATTTGCGCGTGCTTGTGCCGATTGTTTAAAAAGAACCTCCAATTCCTCTGGACGTTCTCCTTTCAACAGGTCATTCAGTTCGGCCTGTGCACGATGTTTGGCCGCGACTGCACCGTCGTATTGTGCTTGTAAATCAACCAAATCCAGCGAAAACAAAATGTCCCCAGGCTTTACCGTTTGCCCTTCCACGACCCGCACCTTTTCCAGCACTCCGCTGCTGGTTGGGGCAATGGCAACAAAATCCCCTTCCACATAACCGGGAATGGTTTCTTTTTCAGGCGCACAGCCCACCAAAGCAAGGAAACACAGGAAAATCAAAAACGGGGGTTTCATGGTTCGTTTTTCCTATTCGCATCAAGGATGGCGTCCACATTGCGCAACACCATCGTTTTAATCGCGTCCATTTCACGCAACCCATATTGTTGCCATCCGGCGCGGCGCAACATTAATTCCTGATGGGTTTTGAATATGACAAATTGTCCCAAGATTGTATGGGTACACAAAATCGCCTCCTCACATTCCGGTTTCCGACCAATCAAAAAGGCGGTCAGGTGCGTGAGAATTTCATGGGTCGGTTTCAGCATCTCGTCATAAAACCGATCAAAAACAGAAGACGGATGAATTTGTTCACGGATCATAATTTCAACCATGCTGGGCGAGGTCCGTTGACTGAGCAAAATATCAATAAAGCTGGTGACAAAATCATGCAAAAGGGCGCGGGCCTGCCCTTTCGTCAAATCAGTTTTATTCAACGCCTGAAAAATCTCTTTTGATTTTTCTTCCTGACGGGCCAACACCGTAGTGATGATATGTTCGATCACCGCTTCATAAAGGCCTTCCTTACTCCCAAAATAATACGGGATTGCGGATATATTGACCCCGGCCTCGTTGACCAGCATCCGGGTTGAGGCGCCATCAAAGCCATATTTGGCAAAGACCTCAATCGCAGCTTCCAATAAACGGCTTGCGGTTGCTTTTGTTTTCTTATCTGACATCACATTCTCATTTCTTTCTGTCCCATAAGAATGCCACCAACACCACAATTAAGTCAATCGATTGATTTATTTTTCTATTAAACTCAATTTTGTTCTATTTTTTCTTTAAAGACCTCTATTAACTTTCTGAAATTTCAGGGAAAACGTGCCCTTGTTTCACAACGCTATAGGCGAAGCTTGTATCGATTGAGGCGATTCCCGGTACATTATGTAAGGTTTCGCGTACAAAAAATTCATACGCATCCAGATCCTGACAGACGACCCGCAACAGATAATCCGACCCACCCGTCGTGATATAACAATCCATAATTTCCGGGATCATTTTCACACGTTGTTCAAAGGTACGCACGGCTTCTGTATTGTGGCGTTCCAATCGGACTTGAATAAAAACAGTCAAGGGCAAGCCATAGGCCTTTTGATCGATAAGTGCCGTATAGCCCTTAATCACACCTTGCTTTTCCAACAAACGCAGACGACGCAGGCAAGGCGAAGGAGACAGATTGACCTTTTCCGAAAGCTCCTGATTGCTCAGTCGTCCATTTTCCTGAAGTTCCCTGATGATTTGAACGTCTTTGGCATCCATTCGTCATTTCCTTTGGCAGAAACTGCTAATTTCAAGATTCATATTAGATGTATTTGGCAGATAAAACCACCATATAAAGAATATTATATCATCCAATACGTTACATAAAATGAGTTGGAGGAAATCACCATGACCAAACAGGATGCAGGCTTCGCCACACGGGCCATTCACAATTTTTACGACCCTCTTCAAAATGAAGGGGCTTTAACGCCGCCGATCCATTTGACCTCCACCTTTGCCTTTGAAACCGCAGAAAGCGGCGGGCGACGATTTGCAGGCGAAGAAGCCGGTCATATTTATTCGCGCATTTCCAATCCGACATTGGATATTCTGGAAAAACGCATGGCCGATCTGGAAGGTGGGGAAGCCGCTATCGCCACCGCCTCCGGCATGGGGGCGATTACCTCTGTTCTCTGGTCTTTTTTGCAGCCCGGTGATGAACTGATCGTCGATAAAACCTTATATGGCTGCACTTTTGCCTTCATGCGTCACGGTCTATCGCGCTTCGGTATTAACGTTTCCTATGTTGATCTGACAGACCCTGCCAATCTGATTGAGGCCATTTCCGAAAAAACTAAAATTGTCTATTTCGAAACGCCTGCGAACCCAAACATGCGCTTAATCGACATTGCAAAAATTGTTGATATTGCCAAGCCGTTTGAAACCCGCGTGGTTGTTGACAACACATACGCAACACCATATCTGACCCGCCCAATTGAACTGGGCGCCGACATTGTTGTGCATTCTGCCACAAAATATCTCGGCGGGCATGGTGATGTGGTCGCGGGCATCGCAATCGGATCAAAAGAAGATATGGAAGTCACCCGTTTGGTCGGTATGAAAGATATGACCGGGGCCGTCATGGCGCCCTTTAACGCGATGCTGGTCATGCGGGGGTTAAAGACGCTTTCCCTGCGCATGGATCGCCATTGTGAAAACGCCTATCACATTGCGCAAATGCTGGTGCAATCTTGCGCCGTTAAGTCGGTTTATTATCCGGGATTGGAAACCGACCCGCATCACGAACTCGCCAAAAAACAAATGGCAAACTTTGGCGGAATGATCGCCTTTGAACTGGTCGGTGGCTATGAAGCCGGTATCACTTTGATGAACAAACTTAAGATGATCCATCGTGCTGTTTCGCTTGGCGATGCAGAAACCTTGATCCAGCATCCGGCCTCCATGACCCATTCGACCTATACGCCTGAAGAACGCGAAGCGCATGGCATTTCGGAAGGTCTGGTTCGTCTTTCTGTCGGCCTTGAAGATATTGAAGATATCCGTGCTGACCTTGAACAAGCCATGAGCGGTTTATAAATAACGCAAAAGAACAGGAGGGCCTCATGCCGACACACATTCAACATCTCAAAACCATCGAACAACGTCTTTTATGGTTATCACATTGGATGATCCATAATGCCAACAACCTGCGCCTCAAGGAAGATGGTCTGAAAGTCGGTGGGCATCAGGCATCCTCGGCTTCTTGTGTATCGATCCTGACCGCCCTTTATTTCGCCACCTTAAAACCCGAAGACCGTGTGGCAGTGAAACCCCATGCCTCCCCCATTTTTCATGCCATGCAATATCTGATGGGCAATCAGGATTTGGAACGCATGAAAAACTTTCGCGGTTTTGGTGGTGTGCAATCTTACCCGTCCCGGATCAAAGATATCGATGATGTCGATTTTTCCACAGGTTCCGTTGGCTTAGGGGTTGCCATCACCACCTTTGCCTCCCTCGTTCAAGATTATATTCAGGCTAAAAAATGGGGCAAAGACCTGCCTTTGGGTCGCATGATTTCGTTGGTGGGTGATGCGGAAATGGACGAAGGCAACATTTACGAAGCCCTGCAAGAAGGTTGGAAACACGATCTGCGCAATTGCTGGTGGATTGTGGATTATAACCGTCAGTCACTGGACGGCGTTGTTTCCGAAGGATTATGGGAACGCATCATCGGTGTGTTTACTCTTTTGGCTGGGATGTGGTTAAAATCAAATATGGCATCTTGCAGGAAGCTGCCTTCCAAAAACCGGGCGGGGAGCAACTCAAAGACTGGATTGATGCCTGTCCCAATCAGCTTTATTGCGCGCTGACCTATCAAGGCGGTGCCGTTTGGCGCAAACGCCTGCTCGACGATTTGGGTGATCAAGGCGATGTATCCGCCCTGATTGACAGTTACAGCGACAAAGAACTTGCCGAACTGATGGAAAATCTCGGTGGAAATTGCGTTGAAACCATGACAAACGTCTTTGCGGCCATCGACCATGACCGCCCGGTGTGTTTTCTGGCCTATACGGTTAAGGGATGGGGAACCCCACTGGCCGGACATAAGGATAATCATGGCGGTTTTATGAACAAGACGCAAATGGCGGCTTGGCAAAAAGACATGGGCGTACCCGAAGGCCAAGAATGGGATAAATTTGCCACGGTTGAAAACAGCACGGATTTACAAGCCTTTCTCGATCAGGTTCCTTTCTTTTCCAAAGGTCGGCGCCGTTACAACGATAAAATAATTGATGCCCCCATGATCACGGTTTCAACAGATCGTGAAATCTCCACCCAAATGGCTTTTGGTAAAATTCTAGATGAAATTTCAAAAAGCGATACGGAACTGGCAGAACGCATTTTGACCACCTCCCCCGATGTCACAGGGACGACAAACTTGGGGCCGTGGGTCAATCGCCGCGGATTGTTTCATCGTCATGCCTTGGAAGATACTTTCCAGACGGAAAAAATCCCCTCTACCCAGAAATGGGCGTTCAACAAAGAAGGGCAACATATTGAACTCGGCATTGCAGAAATGAACCTGTTTCTGCTGTTAGGCGCTGCGGGGCTGTCCCATTCCTTATTCGGCAAACGCCTGTTGCCGATCGGGACAGTCTATGACCCGTTTGTTTGTCGGGGACTGGATGCGTTAAATTACGCTTGTTACCAAGATGCCCGTTTTATGATTGTCGGCACCCCATCCGGGATCACACTGGCCCCGGAAGGCGGGGCACATCAATCCATCGGCACACCGTTAATCGGCATGAGCCAAGACGGCTTAGCTGCATTTGAGCCTGCCTATATGGATGAACTGTCCATTATTATGAACTGGGCCTTTGCCTATATGCAAAAAGACGGCGAAGGCGACCCGGATGAACGGACATGGTTGCGCGACGAAACGGGGGGCTCTGTCTATCTGCGCCTAACCACCCGCTCAATAGAACAACCGGCCAAGCGTCTGGATGATGATTTCAAACAAGGCACCATTGACGGGGCCTATTGGTGGCGCAAACCTGGTCCCAATTGTGAATTGGTCATCGCCTATCAGGGGGCAGTTGCCCCCGAAGCCCTAGAGGCCGCGGGTTTCCTTGCCGCCCAACGCCGCGATATCGGAGTATTAGCCGTCACTTCTGCCGACCGGCTCAATGCAGGTTGGACAGCGGCACAAAGAGATCGCGCGCGTGGCAATCAAAACGCCACCTGCCATGTGGAACGTTTGCTGGGCGATTTACCCAAACATTGTGCGATCTTAACCGTTATCGACGGACATCCGGCAACCCTGTCATGGTTGGGCGCTGTTGCCGGTCATCGCACCATCCCGTTAGGTGTCGAACATTTCGGACAAACCGGAACCTTGCAAGATCTGTACAAACATTATGGCATTGATCGGGAAGGCATTATTCAACAAGCTCTCGGTGCCTTACCACGTTAACGCAAAAAAACG
>LLEK01000206.1_pt1 | contig 10282 bp, 9 predicted proteins | sample 595821 | NCBI WGS metagenome assembly LLEK01 (sample SAMN02919311, study PRJNA255460) | bioreactor metagenome | biome: chemostat; feature: culture 2011_25.1; material: sediment; isolation source: day79 25degC chemostat 2011 inoculated with Wadden Sea sediment taken from... | place: Germany: Bremen ...
GAGGAAAAATTGAGATAAATACTATAAATATAGTAATTGCAATTATAAGTAAAGTTTCTGTTATATCTTTTTTAATTTTATTTAATGTTTGAGCTTTTAATTTTATTAGTACTTTATAATATATTGTTTTGTCTTTAATTTTAATATGTGATTGATGATATAAATAGCCATTTTCTTTAGATTGAGGTATCAAAGAATCTTCTGTATCAAAAGAATCAGAATTAAATCTTTTTATTATAGTTTTAATATTTTGTAAAATATTATCTTTTTCATATTTAACAATTAATGTTTTATTATTATCATAGAAAGCCAGATATTCTATCTCTTTATTTTTATCAATATCTTTTAGGTGAAGTTCAAAATCTTCAATATCATTATTGAGTAAAAGTTGTAGCTTTTCTTTATGGCTACTTATCTCTTTTTCAATTTGTGTTGATAGTTGCTCTTCATAATAATATTTAATTAAAAATATCCACACTATAGAACTTAATATTACAACAATAATAATTCGAAATATAAAGTTATATAGATGATTATTTTTAATTTTTTGATACATTATCAATCTTTACATAAAGCATCAAGTAACATATTTGATAAAAACTCTATAAGATATTTTGCTATCTTGTTATTATCTTTATTAAACTCTTTAAGTCCTACAGAATTAAGGTCTGACATGTGCATAGTATGATAACCTGTAACAGTTCCCATAATCATAGCTTTTAATTCATAATAGTCTATATCTTTATATTTATCTTTTAAATCTAGTTGAGATACTATCCCTTTTAAAATAACTATCTCATTTTGTAACTCATCATCAACAGCTTTGTCTAAATTGCCTCCTCTATTTGCCATCTCTCTTAGTGCTAATGGTACAATTTCAGGATTTTGACATATTGTTTCTACAAAAATTTTTATATATCTTTTTAGTTTTTCTTTTGGTTGTATATCTAATTTTATAATATCTTCTAAATCATCTCTATTTAGTTTAATAAGGCCTGATAAAACTTCTTGATACAAACTTTTTTTATCTTTGAAGTGGTAGTAAATAGTAGCTTTATTTACATCTAGTTTAGATGCAAGGTTATTCATACTAAGTCCATCATATCCATACTTTGAAAACTCTAGTGTGGCTATTCTTATAATATTTTGTTTTGTCATAAATCCTCTTAATAACTATTTATTGTAAATAAAATTATACCATTGTAATAATTATATTTTTATTAACTAACCGTTCGGTTAATAAAACTTTAATATAACTTAGATTAATATTCCAATATAGAAATAAAAAAAGGATAACCGTGAAAAAACTATATGGCTTAATGTTAATTCCAGTTTTTTTGACAGCACAAGACTTAACACAACTTGTAAATAGTTCTTTAGAAAATAAATTGGTACAATCATCACAACATAATATACAATCAATAAAAAGTAATCTTTCAAGTACACAAAGAAAGTATTTACCTCAGTTAAATGTTGGGGTAAACTATAGTAATACAAATAAAGAAACAGCAAGTTCTCCTGATAGTTCTACTACATCGTATGCTTCAGTATCTTATGTTGTTTATGATGGTGGAAAAAAGTATGCAACTTATAACTCTTTAGAGTCGAATATTAAAAGTGGTGAGGAAAATTTAAATTCATTGAAAAACAGTATATCATTAGATGTGATAAGTTACTATTTTGAATATCTATCTTTAGTTTCACAAAAAGAAGCAAAACAAAAAGAGATAGAAACTTTAATGGCTGAACAAGGAAGGCTACAAAGGTTTTTAGAAGTTGGTACAACTACAAGTGATGAAGTTGATAAAATTGTATCAACTGTTCAAAGTACAAATGTAGATCTTCATGAAATAGAATTAAATATACAAACTATATTACATAATCTTGAATATTTAACAGCAAGTAAAGTAGATATACAAAAAGGTTCAAGCATAACAGGAGTTGATTCAATTGAAAAATTACTTAGATCAGATTTAAAAGCTTTAGAGCATGATATGGAAGCAAAATTACAAGATGCAAGATCTGCAAAGAGTACATCATATCCAACAATATCTGTAGATAATACTTACTCTTATTATGATATGGATTATGAAAATAAAGCTTATGATTCAAATTTAGATGATCAAAATATATTTAAAGTAAATCTTTCTTGGAATTTATATGATTTTGGTGCAAGTTCAAAAGCTTATGAAAGTGGTTATAGACAATATCAAAGTGTAAAATCAAAATATGAATATGAAAAAAACAAAGCAAACGTAGATTTAAAACTAGCATTTAGATCTTTTGAAATTGGTAAGCTTAAAATATCTTCAGCTCAAGCTGCACTAAAAGCGGCAAATAGTACCTATGAAGTAATTGAGTCAAAATATAGAAATGGCTTAGTTGATAATATTGCATATCTTGATGCTTTAAGTCAGAAGTATAATGCTCAAAGTTCATTAAAAAGTGCAAAATATGATTTGGAAATAAAAAAAGCAAAAATAATTTATAACAGTGGTAAAAATGTATGGGAGTATATAAGATAATGAAAAATATAATATTTAGCTTATTAATATTAATAAGTAGCCTAAGTGCTGAACAAATATATGCAACTTTTGATGTTCAAGCAAACCAAAGTGCAAAAGTAGCATTTGATAGTAGTGGAATAATAGATAGTATTAATGTAGAAATTGGTTCAGTTGTAAAAAAAGGGGAGCTATTAGCTAGTTTAAAAAACACAGATATAAAAGCGATGCTTGAAGTTCATAAAACAACATTAAAGTTTGCAAAAAGAGATTTTGATAGACAAGTACAAATTAGAAATATTATTGATCAAGCTAAGTTTGATAGTTTTGCTAACTTATATGAAGGAGCAAAAGCACAGGTTACCTATCAAAAAACACTACTTGATAAAACATATCTAAAAGCCCCTTTTGATGGTGTGATTATCTCAAAAGATGTTGAGATTGGAGATGTTGTGACTCCACAAACAGTTACAACAGCATTTAAAATGCAAAGTTCTAGTAAAAGAAAATTAGTACTTCAATTTGATCAAAAATATCATAACTTTGTAAAAGTTGGAGATACCTATAAATATAAAATTGATGGAAGCAAAGATGAATACGAGGGTGTAATAACAAAAATATACCCATATGCTGATACAAAAACTAGAAAAATAAGTGCAGAAGTTATAACTAAAGATATTTTAGTTGGATTATTTGGTGATGGATACATCACTACAAAATAAGGGAATATAGATGTATAAATTTGCCATAAATAGACCCATAACTACCTTGATGGGTGTTTTAACATTTATTGTTTTTGGACTTATGTCTTATAAAACAATGCCTGTAAATCTTTTCCCAAACGTTGACTTTCCTGTTGTAACTATACAAACTGCATATAATGGTGCAGATTCTAGTACGGTTGAGACAAAGGTAACTGATAAGATTGAAGAAGTTGTAAGTGGAATTGATGGAATCGATAAGCTTATGTCTAGCAGTTTTGAAGGGCTTAGTGTTGTTACTATTCAATTTGAACTTTTCAAAGATTTAGATGTAGCAACAAATGATGTTAGAGATAAAATAGGAACATTGATACTTCCAGATGAAGTAGAAAAACCAACAGTAAAAAAACTTGGTGCTAGTGGTACTGTTATAAATCTTTTTATTTCTGATAAGAAAAACGACCCAATTGCACTTATGAGAATGGCTGATGAAAAAATAAAACCAAAACTTCAAAGAATACAAGGTGTTGGTGAAGTTAATATTATAGGTTTTCAAGATAGAGAAATAAGAGTATATGTAGATCCATTTCTTTTAAATAAATATAATCTTACTCCTCTTGAAATTCAAGATATTATATCAAGTCAAAATGTATCTCAAGGTGCAGGAAAACTAATAAATGAAGATCAAGAGATAATTGTAAAACTAGAAGCTGATGCATTAAATGTTGAAGAGTTAGCAAATATTCATGTAAAACCTGGATTAAAATTAAAAGATATAGCAAGAATAGAAGATGGACTTAGTGATACAAGTAGTTATTCATCATTTAATGGAAATCAAGGAATCATGCTTGAAGTTAAAAAGATTTCAGGTGAAAATGTACTTAATATCATTGAAGGTGTAAAAAAAATCATGCCAAGGCTTGAAACAATAGCAGGGGATGATTATGAACTACAATTACTTCAAGATCAAAGTGAAAAGATACTTGTAAATATAAACAATGTTACGTTTGACCTTATTTATGGTTCTATTTTAGCTATTATTATTGTCTTTTTCTTTCTTAGAAATTTTACTGCTACTTTAGTATCAGCTTTAGCAATTCCTACATCTATCATAGGTACTTTTGCAATAATAGACTGGATGGGATATGATTTAAATAGATTAACTTTGATTGGTCTAACGCTTGCTATTGGTATATTTATTGATGATGCTATTGTTGTTATTGAAAACATCACTAAAAAAATGGAAGAGGGGATGGAGCCATTTCAAGCTTCATTTGAAGGGATAAAAGAGGTTGCATTTTCAATTCTTGCAATATCTTCAGTACTTCTTGCTGTATTTATTCCAGTTGCATTTATGGATGGTATTGTTGGTATGTTCTTTAACTCTTTTGCTATGACAGTTGCTGCTGGTATTGTTATATCTTATTTAGTTGCTGTTATGTTTATACCTACGGTTGGTGCTAGAGTATTAAAAGGTGGAGAGAGTAAATTTTTCCATATGACCGAAGGTTTTTTTACAGCTATGGATAGAACTTATGTATCTATTTTAAAACCACTTTTAAGATTTAAAACTTTAACAATAGTTTTAACAATAGCTTTGCTTATAGCTTCTACAAAACTTTCAACAGGTATGGAATTTATGCCAATGGAAGATAATAGTGAACTTCAAGTATTTATAAAAGCACCTGTTGGAACAAATCTTGAAACTATGAAGAAAAAGGTACAACCACTACTAGATAAAATGGAAGCTGATGATGCTATTGAATACAATGTATTATCAATAGGTTACAATGATGCAAAAGAGATACAAAAAGCAAAAATATATGCAAAACTTAAACCAAAAAAACAAAGAACACTAACTCAAGAGGAACTAGTAGTTAAATATACAAATGAGTTTAAAACTATAAAAGATATGGTTATAACAGTTGAAGATCTTCCTCCTCTTGATACAGGAAGTTCAAATGCACCTTTACAAATAGTTTTAACAGGAGATGATTTAGATGTATTAGATGAAACATCTAAAAAAGTTATGACTATGCTTAAAAGTATAAATGGTGTAGAAAGTATAGATAGAGATTATGAATCTGGAAAACCGGAAATTAGAATTGATATAAAAAGACAAAATGCTCAAGTTGCAGGGGTTAGTGCTCAAGAAATAGCAGGTATATTATCAAGTGCATATAGTTCTGATAAAGCAGTTTCCTATTATGAAGAAAAAGGTCGTCAATTTGATATAACACTTAGATTTGAAGATAAATATAGAAAATCAATAGATGATATGAAAAAACTTCAAGTAAGAGCTACTGATGGGAGTTTTGTATCTTTAGAGGGAATTGTAACCTTTGAACAAAGAGAAAGTACAGCATCTATTAATAGATTTGATCGTGAACGAAAGGTTCTTGTATCTAGTGGAGTATTTGGTAATAGTTTAGATAATATAGTAGTCTCTGTAGATGAAAAAATAAAAGATCTTCTTCCTGCTGGATATAATTATAGATATACAGGAGATGTAGAGAATATGAAAGATACAAGTGCCGCATTTGGTGGGGCTGTATTACTTGCTGTTATTTTAATATATTTAATTCTTGCAGCTCTTTATGAGTCTTTAATTCAACCATTTATTATTATGGTATCTATGCCTTTATCTTTTACAGGAGTTATTGTAGCACTTTATTTAACTGGAAATAACTTTAGTTTATTTGTTATGATTGGTATTATTCTCTTGCTTGGTATGGTTGGTAAAAATGCTATTTTGGTTGTAGATTTTGCAAATAAAGCAGTTAAAGATGGTAAAAGTGTAGATGATGCTTTACTTGAAGCAGGTGAGAAAAGACTTAGACCTATTCTTATGACAACATTTGCTATGATTGGTGCTATGATACCACTTGCCTTTGGTACAGGGGCAGGAAGTGAATCAAATGCTCCTATGGCATTAGCAATTATAGGTGGACTTATAAGTTCTACTATTCTTACACTTTTAGTTGTTCCAGCTATTTACAAGTTTATGTATCCAGTTGATAGATGGCTTAGAAAATTTTATGAAAAGGGTGAGATTCGTTAAAAAAGAGTGAACAGTTTCACTCTTTTAGAACCGAAACCGAAGCTGTTGTGTGAGGAACGAACACCAGCGAAGGCAGTGAGTTAAAAAAGAGTGAACAGTGTGAGATTGCATGTCCTCATTCTTGCGGAATTACATCACTCTTTTCTCAAAGAGAGTGCATAGCACAAGAGAACCGAAACCAAAGTCGATGTGTGAGGAACGAACACCGACGGAAGCAAAGTTTATTAAATGAAAGAGATAAAATAAATGAGTTTTAAAAATAAAGAATACTATGATGAAATATTTAAAAATATAAATATTCCTAAAGATACAATCAAATCAATAGAGTTTGATAATTGTATCTTTAAAAATTGTATTTTTAATGAAGTTGTTTTTCAATTTTGTAAATTTACAGAATGTAGTTTTGAAAATTGTGATTTATCTTTATTAAAACCAAAAGATTCTATCTTCAATGATATTACAATAAGTAATTCAAAAGCTATTGGAATAAATTGGACAATATGTGGAACACCTTTTGAGGTTAATTTTAATAATTCAGATATAAGTATGTCTTCTTTTTATGAACTTGATTTAAGACAATCTAAAATAATATCTTGTAAAGCAAATGATGTTGATTTTGCAAAGGTAAATTTAGAAAAAGTAAATTTAAAAGATACTGACCTTTTAGGTAGCACTTTTGAATCTACAAATTTTAAAAGTGCAGATTTGACAACTGCTAAAAACTATGCAATAAATCCAGAATTTAATTATATTAAAAATATGAAAGTTTCATTACCTCAAGCAATTTCATTTTTAAACTTTTTAGAGTTAGATATAGTTAAATAGTTTTAAATATTAATATTAAAATCTTTTTCTACATATTTATACTTTAACTCAACACCATTTTTCATAATATACTCCAAAGTTTCATGCCCTTTATGCATTAAATAAGCTTTTTTAGTATTTAATGTATCAATAAGTTTTGTTGCATCCTCAAAGTTTAAATGGTTTCCTTTTTTTGGTGGAATAAAACAGCCATCTAAAAATATATAATCAAATGTAAAAGTTTTTAAAAAGTTTAAATACTCTTCTTCTATTCCTGCACAATCTGTTAGATAAGCTAAAGTTTTATTTGGTGTTTCTATTATATAGCCAGTTGTATTTTTAGAATGTTTCAGAGGAATTGGTATAAAAGTTATATCATCTATTTTTATAGATTCTAATGGTTGGTTTTGAATATATTCTATGGAATGTTTATGTTTAAATAAATCAGCAAAGCCATCTTTATCTTTTGGGTGAAAGCATTTTATTTTATCATTTGAATATCTAAGTCTTAAAAGTCCAAGGGCATGGTCTGCATGAAAGTGGGTAAGAAATATAGCTTTAATATCTTTACCATCATAGTTTGTTGCTATGTTTTCATCTCCTGCATCTAGTAAGATAATATTATTATCATATTCTATTGCTGCACTTGTTGCTAAATCTACTATATTTTTTTCTCTATAAGTATTACAAGCTAAACAGTTACAGTTATGAACTGGTATTCCAGCACTATCACAAGACCCTAAAAATCTAAAGTTCAATTTTTATCCTTTTTATGTCGTTACTAATTATTTTCAATAATATTACAGCTATTATTGTAACTATTACTAAAAATATTACACTTATTTTTGCTCCAAAGTTTTCTAAGATATATGCAAAACCAAAGGGTACCATTGCTGTAACTATAAGTCTAAATAGATTTAGATTACCAGTAGTTTTTCCATATCCATTTTTTCCAAATAAGTAAAGAGGAAGAGTTCCTCTTACTATATCACTAAGACCTTGTCCAGCTCCATATAGTATAACAAAAACTAAAGCTATATAGAAACTATATCCACTAAATAATAAAGCAACTAAACCTAGCATCATAATTGATGTTGATACTACGGCTGTTGTCATAGGAGTTGCTTTTTTTGAAAAAACTATATCTAAAACTCTTGCTATTACTTGTGATGGACCTATTATTGTTCCAAGAATAACAGCAGTTGTAGCTTCAAAACCAAAGCCTTTTAAAAGACTTAAAAATTGTGTTTGCATTGCTGTAATTGGTATAGCTATAAGTGAAAAAGCTATTGCTAAAAGTATGAGAGATCTTTTTTTATGTTTCCCTTCTAAACAGATACAGTCATTAAAGCTTTCCTCTTTAAAATCTTTATTTTTTACTTTCAATGATGGTTTTAGTACAAAATAGTGTATAGGAAGTGCTAAGAATATATGAAAAAGGGCCAAGCTTTGATAAACTTCTCTAAAGTTCATAAATGTAAGAAGATAAGTAATAAGTGGCCAAAATATTGTTGAAGCAAATCCTGCCATAAGTGTTATTTGGATGATTGGTAGTCTAGCTTTTACACCTGCAAGTTGAGAAAAAGCTACAAATGCAGCTTCATAAAGAACAAGTACTGAAACAGTTTCTAAAAATAATATAGCTAGTATATAATCAAACTTAGTTTCTATAAATGATAAAGCAAATAATCCAAGGGCACAAAGTAAACTTCCTATACTCATAATTTCTCTAGCACCATGACGATCTAGAAGTTTACCAACACTTGGAGCTATAAGACCTCCTAGTAATATTCCTAAAGATAATATTCCAAATATGAAAGATTTACTCCATGAAAACTCACGTGAAAGTTCTTCAGACATGATTGTAATAGAGTAATATAAAGTACCATACCCAATAGTTGTGGTGATACCAAGTCCTAGTACAGATTTGGCAGTTCCTTTTACAAATATTTTATCTATTAGACTCATAATTATTCTTTTAACCAAATCTCGTTTATTAAACAATAATGATCACTAAAAGTATTAAATAAAACAGAAGATTTAATATTTAGGTTAATATCACTTTTTATAAATATATAGTCTAAAATTGTTCCATCATTATATGTTGATTGTATATTTTGTGATTGAAAAGTTTCTTTTATTTGTTTTATCTCTTTGGTATGTTGATTTGCATTTAAATCTCCACAAAATAAAAATATATCAGCTTTATAGTTATCTAGTTTTTTTAGTATAGTTTTTATCTGTTCTTCTCTATTTTTACTACTTATATGACAAAGGTGAGTGTTGGCTAATATTATATTTTTATCATCTATTTTTATTTGGCATATTTGACAAGCTCTTTGTGCATTGTTTTTATTAAAATATATTTCATCTAAAAGTTCAATAGAATAACTACTTAAAACTGTAAGGTTTGAACTACTTATTTTATTGTCTCTTAGTTTTTGTCTTGTTGGTGTTGTTATTTTATTTAGGTTTAGGTTTTTGTTTATTGTGTCACTACTTGAAAATGTTTTATCATGATAATCTTCTTGAAGGCATACAATTTGCATATCTTTTATAGTATCTGGAATTTTGAATATTCTCTCTGGAAAATCTCCTTCATTCTTCCAGATATTATAAGTGGCTATTTTAAAACTATTCATTATTTAATGATCTAAGTAGTTCTACAAACTTTTTTGATGATATATCTATTGATTCAATATTATTAAACTCAATTAAATTTTTTGCATCTATTTTTTCATAAGTTCGATTGATTCTTTTTTCTATTTCCTCTTTTGATTCTCTTGCTCTTTTTAATAATCTTTGTTCAAGTATATCTTTTGGAATAGTTATATGTACTGTTTTTACATTATCAAAAACATCTTCAAAATCTTTTATATGAGCTCTTGAAATAGAGATGATATTTGCCTTTTTATCTTCTATACACTCTTTTGCTATTGCATATTTATTTCCATGGGCTTGCCAAGTTGATACAAAGTGTTTATGTTGTTTTAAAACTTCAAAGGCATTATCTTTAACATAATAGTTCATCTCATTATTATCAGGTTGCCTTGTTATAAATCTTTTTACAAAGTTAAAATTAGTATCATCTTTTAGTTGTTCTTTTGCATATCTTATAAGTGTATCTTTACCAACTCCACTAGGTCCTACAATTAGTATAACTTTTGAGTTCATTATGAGTCCTTTTTATACTTATATATAAATTCTCTTAT
>LLEK01000207.1_pt1 | contig 10264 bp, 11 predicted proteins | sample 595821 | NCBI WGS metagenome assembly LLEK01 (sample SAMN02919311, study PRJNA255460) | bioreactor metagenome | biome: chemostat; feature: culture 2011_25.1; material: sediment; isolation source: day79 25degC chemostat 2011 inoculated with Wadden Sea sediment taken from... | place: Germany: Bremen ...
ATGAACTTCAAGAAAAAGATGGACCCACGCCGCTATAATGGTGCAATGTTCCTCGGCTTGAATGGAATTTGCGTGAAAAGTCATGGCGGTACAGACGCTTTAGGGTTTGCAAATGCCGTCCAAGTCGCACATGATCTGGTGCATCACGGCTTCAACGACCTGATAAAGGAAGATCTGGAGCGTCTCATGGATGCCCACAGCGGCAACGATTCATAACATTTGGTGGCGACTTTCACATGGCTTTACGTTCTAGAATCCTCGGATGCGGCTCTTACCTTCCGGAAAAAATCGTAACAAACGACGATCTTGCAAAATTTGTCGATACAAGTGACGAATGGATTACTGCACGTACAGGCATCAAACAGCGTCACATGGTTACAGATGGTGAACTGACATCCGATCTGGCCCGTAAAGCTGCCCTGAAAGCTATTGAACATGCCGGGATTGATGTTCAAGATATCGACCTGATCGTTCTGGGCACGACCACACCGGACAATACCTTTCCTTCAACCGCGACCAAGGTACAGGCTCAGCTTGGCTTGACCCACGGATTTGCAATGGATGTACAGGCGGTTTGTTCCGGCTTTATGTATGCTCTGGCAACTGCCGACAGTTTTCTAAAAACCAGACAGGCCAAAACGGCACTGGTCATTGGGGCTGAAAGTTTCACACGCCTGCTGGATTGGGAAGACCGCACAACTTGCGTTTTATTTGGCGATGGGGCAGGGGCTGTCATCCTGCGCGCCGAAGAAGAAACAGCCGAATCTGCAGGTATTTTATCCACGCACCTGCATTCTGACGGGCGTTACCAAGATATTTTGATGGTTGATGGCGGACCGTCCAGCACCCAGACCACAGGGCATGTTCGCATGGCAGGCAAAGAAGTCTTTCGTCATGCCGTTGTTAATCTGGCCGAAGTCGTCAAAGAAGCACTGGCCGCCAATGACCTGACGGCGGATGATATTGACTGGATTGTTCCCCATCAGGCCAACAAGCGTATTTTGGACGGCACAGCGAAAAAGCTGAAAGTGGACCCGAACAAGGTGGTTGTCACGGTTGATAGGCACGCCAATACCTCCGCCGCATCCATCCCGCTGGCACTGGACGAAGCCGTGCGCGATGGCCGCATAAAGCGCGGAGATCTGCTGATTATCGAAGCAATGGGCGGTGGTTTGACCTGGGGTTCCGCCCTTATTCGCTGGTAAGCAGCATAAATTAAAATCAACTACGCAAACCTTTGATATTGACGGATTAATCGTCCTAAGGTACCGTTTAAGTCTGTCTATTCCAACTTTGCGAGGACCCCCAATGAGTGAAAAGACCATTACCCGCGCCCAATTGACCGAGGCTGTTTATCAAGAAGTTGGTTTGTCTCGTAATGAATCTGCGGACCTGCTTGAATCTGTTCTGGATATGATCGCAGATACATTGGCCAATGATGAAACGGTAAAAATCTCCTCTTTCGGCAGCTTTTCCGTCCGTTCCAAAGGCGAACGTATCGGGCGCAACCCGAAAACAGGTGAAGAAGTTCCGATCCTGCCACGCAAAGTACTCGTCTTCCGCCCCTCTCAGGTGCTCAAGGCCCGTATTAACGAAAACCAATAATGCCGCCGAAAGCGCATAGTTGATAGATGACCAAATCGAACGATGCGTTCCGCACGATTAGCGAAGTCGCCAAGGAACTCGGATTGGCAACCCATGTGTTGCGTTTTTGGGAAAGCAAGTTTCCACAAATCAAACCGCTGAAACGCGCGGGCGGTCGACGTTATTACCGCCCCGACGATGTCGCGTTGCTGCGTCGTTTACAGACATTGCTCCATGATGAAGGCTACACCATTAAAGGTGTCCAAAAACTCATGCGCGAAGAAGGCGCCCGCAGCTTTATCAACGAAGGCAGCGTGACGGCATCTGATGACACCTCAGAAACGCCGGAACCACAAACTCCGGCACCTGCTGAAGGGGAAAGAACAACCGTCTCCGTACTAGTTGCGCGCACAAGTCGCCCCGGCGGTCCAGCAAGCCAGCCTGTTCGATAGCCCGTCAGAAAATATGGGGCAAATACCGGACGAACAGGAACCAGAACAAAGCCTTGAATCTATTTCTGAGGATGAGGTTGAGGAAAGCACAGGCGGGGCTTCCTACTTTCAACCGCTTGCGACACATGATTACGAAGAACTGAACGACCTGCCCGAACCGGAACCCATTCTCGCCCCGGATGCCCCGGAACCTCAGATCATTGTCAAACGCGCCCTCAGCCCCACACAGCGCAGCAAACTCGAAGATGTCTTAAGCGAGCTCAAAGCTATGAAAGACAAAATAGAAAGCGCAGCATAAAAAGTGAAAACTTTTGCAAACTAACCATTGCATCGCCTGAAAGCCCTCTATATATTGCCGCCACAAACATCGTCGGGACATAGCGCAGTCTGGTAGCGCACTACACTGGGGGTGTAGGGGTCGTGGGTTCGAATCCCGCTGTCCCGACCATAAAACAAGGGCTTAGCCATATCGGTTAAGCCCTTGTTTTTTGCCTGTTTTCACTGATTTTAGCAGAACATAACCGGAACAATTGCCGTTTAGCCGCACCAGTTGGATATCCAGTTAGATTTTAGTTAGGTAATTTGTTTAATAATTTACAATAAAACGATTGCAGTCAGAACCAACTTTTGTCCCAACACATTCATTAGCTCAAACTACTGTTGAATATACCTCAGTAATCTATACGGTCCCGAAGCATTGGACCTTGCCATTCAGCAAGATAAACGGAACCATAATTCAAAAAAGCATCTTTATGCTCGGCATAATGTTCGACCAAATCATTTGCTGTGCTAAGGAAAAACTGGATATGCCTTTCAACATCTTCCTCTGACATCCATCCTTTTTCGGAGAAATGGTCGGCTAAATTCCAAATTCGATTGACTGTGGGTGGGTGTGAATCGATAAAAGAAAAATCAGGTTCTATATGTTCAGACACAATCTCAAACAGCATTAAATTCAAGAAAAAATAAATCCCTCCAAGAAAAATCATTTTTTGAAATGAAGCATCATTTGACACGGCCTCAATAGAATGTATATCCGCATCTAATTCAAACTGCTGACCTTTAGTGTAAACATGCCATTGCCGTGTTGTTCGACAAGATTTTTCTTTTAAAACAGCAATACCTCTATCCTCAAAAATATGGCCTAAATAATAATGGGCATATTCATGACCAATTATGAACTGCATCTGAAATTTCACCATTTCCTCGACTTCGACATGAAGTGTAGGAGGAACATTCCCTCTTGGGTCTAAATCAAAATCTAGTGCTTCGCTTAACAACATCGATCTAACTGCAATTAACATTGCAGCCCCACGAACATCATCGGGGACGGAGTATATTTGAGGATTAATACTAAAAATGCCAGAAAAGTATAAGAAATACCTAAGCACCTCAGAAATTACGATTGCACCACCAAAATCCGTTTTTATACATGCTGCATCATAATTATTTGTAAGAATGTATCTGATTGGAACATCCTCACATACAAGTTGCATTTCTTCACTCGCATATGAAAGGTATTCTAAGTAGTCGTCCTCATACATTTTGAATAGTAATGTATTAGTATTTCTTGTTATCGCTCTACTTCTCATTACCCTATAAAGTCGGGTATGGTCGAGAATTGCATCTGCCTGCATTCTAGAAAGGACATCATCAGCATTATCAGGCTCTAAAATGTTATTTAATTCATCTGGAGAACATACAGACTGATAAAATAAGCGAGCAATATTTTCAGGTGATGATGGGTCATCCATTATATTTCCAAATTATATTTTAGACATTTCGATTCGCCACGCAAGACGTCATTCATCCCCATCATACACACACCACCTTTCGATGAAAAATAAAAACCACCATCCCGATAAAATAACGTTCTGACATCGCTCATGATTTTAGTTTGAAACTAAAAATTTCCGGTGATAATTCAAAATTACTCAAATTTGACAAATACTTAGAGCTCCCCATACCCTTAGTGTCTGGCAAGCAAATCTCGACTAAGGACGATGCACGATGGAAGTGCAACTCAATACAAAACGGTTCTCCGATACCCATGAAGTTCGCCTTGGTGTGATCATCGGGATTTTGACCAATCAGAAGAACCAACAGGGAAGCTCTCGCAAGGGAAAGTGCTTGCATTCTGGCAGGCGGAAGTGTAGGTAAGGGTTTCGGTTCATTTGCGCTTATATTGGATACGCGTAAATCATTGATTTAAAGCTCATTTTTTGGTTTTGGTTATCATTTGTTTTCTCATAATCTTAATCATTGGAAAGTTTTGCTCTTTTAAGCGAAGCTTTTTTTCAACGGACCGGATCCGCCCAAACCTGACGGGAACTATTCTCGAAAACAGATAAAGAGCGTGCCATGACCGGACATTACGGTCATACTTAGGGCACATGAAAACAAGAGAAGCATAATAATATCTTCTCTTTTGAAAGATACAGTATGACAAAATTTGAAGGTGTTGTTTCATCACTCGAACAGGCATTGGTAAAACGAGGCTATGAAACGTTAACACCTGTTCAGGAGGCCGTGATTGCCCCTGAAATGCTTGATGTAGATGCGCTTGTTTCTGCACAAACCGGCTCGGGTAAAACCGTTGCGTTCGGGTTGAACTTTGCCCCCACAATTTTAGGCGAAGCGACAAACTTTTCCCGTGCGGAAAAGCCCTTGGCGCTGGTGATTGCGCCCACACGCGAACTGGCCCTGCAAGTGAAGCTGGAACTTGAATGGCTTTATGAATTCACCGGAGCCAAAATCGCGTCTTGTGTCGGTGGTATGGATATGCGAACCGAGCGTAACAACCTGTCACGCGGCGCACATATTGTCGTCGGCACGCCGGGGCGTTTGCGCGACCATATCGAACGCGGGTCTTTAGAACCGTCGGCGCTGCGTTGTGTCGTTCTGGATGAAGCTGATGAAATGCTGGATCTGGGTTTCCGCGAAGAGCTGGAATGTATCCTAGATACCACACCGGTTGAGCGCCGCACCCTGATGTTTTCCGCAACTGTCGGGCGCGGGATTGCCACCTTGGCGAAACGCTATCAACGGGACGCTGTTCGCCTTGAAACCAAGGCAGCGGAAAAGCAACACCGCGATATTACATATAAGGCCTTTCAAGTCGCCCCGAGTGACCGCGAAAATGCCATTATCAATATCTTGCGTTTCCATGAAGCCAAAAATGCCATTATTTTCTGTGCCACCCGTGCGACCGTAAACCATTTGCACAGCCGTTTGAACAACCGCGGATTTTCCGTCGTGGCTTTGTCCGGTGAACTGAGCCAGAATGAGCGTTCCCATGCCTTGCAGGCCATGCGTGATGGACGTGCCCGCGTTTGTGTGGCAACAGATGTTGCCGCACGCGGCATTGACCTGCCCAATCTCGAACTGGTGATCCACGCTGATATTCCGCGCAACAGCGAAGCCTTGCTGCACCGAAGCGGGCGGACAGGACGGGCAGGGCGAAAAGGGGTCAGCGCACTGGTCGTGCCATACAATCAACGCCGCCGTACAGAACAAGTCTTGAACCATGCCAAGATCACCGCAGACTGGACCAAGCCGCCTTCTGTCGAAGAGGTGCTGCAACGTGATCGCGAACGTTTTCTGACCAATCCTGTGTTCGAACAGGAAATTGACGAAACTGAAAAGGCTTCCTGCAGGACGTCATGGCAAAATTCAGCCCTGAACAAATCGCACTGGCCTTGATCCGTCTGCAAAACACCGAACAACCGGCCCCTGAAGAATTGCTGGATGCCCCGCAAGGTAAAGACCGGGAACGCCCGGAAAAAGGCCCACGGGTCGATTTTGAAAACGGCGTCTGGGTCAGCCTGTCTGTTGGACGCAAACATAATGCAGAACCGCGCTGGATTTTGCCGATGCTCTGTCGCGCGGGCCATATCACCAAAGGGGAAATCGGTGCGATCAAAATTCAGGACGACACCACCTTTGTTGAATTTCACCCCGACAGCATTGATAAATTCCTCGCCGCTGTCGGCCCCAGCCGCAAAGTCGAAAACGGCGTTACGATTGATCGTTTAAAAGAAGTCCCTGAGTTTAGCGCAGATACACGGGGCAAACGCGGTCCGCGTGACAATCGTAAAGGACGCGGCAGAAATGATCGCGAAGACCGCGGTGATCGTCGTCCACGCAAACCCGCCCATCGTGGAAAATCCGGTGAGCATAAAAAGTTTGAGGGCAAATCAAATGAAGACAGCGCCCCGAGAACGGACAAGCCAACAAAAAGCAAAAAGTCTTATAAACCCAAAAAAGACGGGGATAGTAAGGCTGGCATGGGCCCGATAAAACGCAAGCGCAAGCCAAAGAAAAGCTGATATGAAAAAAGCCTTGTTCACTTGAGCAAGGCTTTTTTTTATTCCAAAATAGAAAATGGATGTTCAGCTTCGATCACCTTGGAAAAATCCGCCATAAAAGTCGAATAATTGCTGCTTAGATAATGATAGAGCGGTTTACTTTCCACCGTCGATTTAAGACGAGGAGAAACAGTCAGTCGTCCATCCTCCGACAACAATTTAACCGTTTGTTTTTCACTTAGAAAAGCACCTATTATGCCACGGTTAAAGGCCTCATACATTTTATCTTCTGAATTAAATTGGGCAATTTTTTGCATATCCAGAAAATGGTTCTGAACATATTCTTCATGCCACTTAATGCCCCTGACATACCCCAAGGGCTTTTTGCTGGATATATTATAGTCAGGGTTTTTCCCAGACGGCATTTGTCAATTTAAAGAGTGGGACGAGCGAACGTACAAAAGTTCTCTCATAGGCTTTTTCTGCAAGGGGTAAACGATAAAGTTCACCATCAACTAACTTTTTATTGAAGTGCAAAATCCCTCGCGCACCAGGTAACGGGACGACCTTGATATTACAGCCTAATTTCTTGTACACTTTCAACAAAATTTCTTTGGCCGGAACTGCCAGAGGGTCCCCCTGCATCATTCCGATTTTTGGGGGGCAATAACTATTGGGAGACTGTGCGTTTACGCCAAAATTTTCCAAAAGAACGACAAAAACAACTGTCAAAAATATATGCATATGCATGAACACCCCTGTTCCTATATACAAATTCTATAATTACCTGCATTAATTTTCAACTCTAAAACATAATCAGTCCGTCATCCGGATCGTATCATCATCGTCAAGGGCTTCCTGATCCGCGATTTCTCGTTCTTCCATTTCTCTTTGTGCTTCATCCGCCAATTCCTCAGCCTCTTGGTTACGAGGATCAAGAGGACTGACAGACGGTGTAACCTTCGGCATTTCGAAAACGAAGTCTGTTTTCTCTTCGCTCGACAACGCCTCTTTCTTAAAGATGCGAATGGATGCGAGAACAATCAGCGGAATTTGGATAATAAACATAAACATAAACAATCCCTGCGGCCCGATAATTTGCATCGCTTGGGCAGAGACCAACGGTGAAATGAGAGCACCCACTCCATAAAACAACACCATCGATCCACAAGCCGGGACAAATTCGTCTTGTTCAAGATAATCACTGATATGGCTGGATGAAATGGCATAAAGCGGGAAGGCCATAAATCCTAACAGAGCCGCCAGATATTTAATGGTATCGGCATTTAGGAAGGCCGGAATTAAAAAGAGGGTACAGACCAAAGAGGTCCCGAGCCCCAATCCAAGGATAATTTTACGTCGGTCTATACGGTCTGAAAGTTTCCCGATCGGCCAAAGAGAAATCATCCCGCCAACCATCAGAAAAAACATAACCTGAGAGACATCGGATGTATCCAGCCCGATCCGCAAAACATAAACAGCCAGCATTGTCCACAGTGCCCCACTGACCAAACCGGACACTGCAATCCCCAACATACCCAGCGGAAAGCGTTTGGCCAGTTTGCCAAAAGCCATTGTCGCACTTTCCTGAATTTCAGGTGCAACAATCTTTTTCCCCAAAGTAAGGGGTAAAAGGGCAACCGATAAAGCAACAGAAACCAATACAAACAAGTTATAACCCGAAACCGAAGTCAGGTTGATCAAGATTTGGCTGATTGCAGAAGCACTTAATACAATTAACATGTAAATCGAAAAAACTGTCCCGCGATTATCATTGCCGGAGGATGCATTCAACCAGCTTTCCCCAACTAAAATCAATCCGCCAAAACATAACCCGGTCAGAAGGCGCAAACAAAACCAGACATAGGGGTCAACAAAAACCGCATGCAACAACGTCGCCGCAGAAGAAAGCGAAGCAAAAGCCGCAAAAGACCGGATATGCCCGACACTGTTAATAAAAGAGGGAATAACGAAAAAGCTGACAATATAGCCCAGAAAGTAGGAAGACAGGATAAAGCCGGTGGAGGTCAATTCAAAAGACTCCATTTCCGCACGCAAACCCAGCAAAGTACCTTGCAATCCACCACCGAGGTTGATCAACCAAATACTCGCTAACAACGCGATAAACGGTGAGATTGCTCTGCTCATATTCTTATTCACCCTAACTGTATTTTCGATAATTCACTCTGTCTTTTACATTCTATGGAAACATTTTAAAGACTTGTTGTGCAATGATTGTTTAAAAAAAATAAACAAAACTTGACAGCCCCGACAACGAACAACTAAAAAGTGTAAATATTGCAAAAAGGGAAATTTAAAATGATTAAAAAATTTGCGCTGTCTTTAATGGCCTCTATGTCTGTTGCGTGCGTTGTGCAAGCTGGCGATAACTCACCTTATTATGGCCGGGTTGATGGGGGCATCGTGATCGCTGAAGATACCTCCTTTTCTTCTTCCGCCACTCAATACGGGGTTACGGTAAACGCCACAGGTAACATCGAAAGGAAAGCTGGCTACACCATATCCGGCGCAGTAGGCCGCCATATGAACAACCTTGTTGCCCTTGAACTTGAAGCCGGATACAGCAAGTTTGATTACGACAAAGTCACGGGGAACCTGACGGCAAGCGCTGGGGGGACAAACTATGTAGTCAACGGCAGTGCAGATATTGATGGTTCTATTCAAACCGTTACAGCAATTGCCAATGCTATTTTCACCCCTCTGGGGAACAAAAAAAGCAGACTTTCGCCCTTCGTTGGCCTTGGGATTGGTGCGGTTTATAGCAAAGATACAATTGATTCTATCGGAACATTGCAAGTCAATGGCAGCGAAAGCGATACAAACCTTATTGCAAACGCAATTGTTGGGTTGGATTACGCAATCAACAAGAATACATATGTCGGCGCAAAATACCGTTATCTCTGGGCAAACACTGGTCAAAATGGTTTTGACGATATGAAAGCACATACGCTTACAGCAAACGTCACATTTAACTTCTAAGCTGTCATCGCTGATCTACAGTTTTACAGTCTATTAAACGGGGCAGATTATCTGTCCCGTTTTTTTGTAAACTCGCCAATATACTCCATTTAAAATACCGTCAACAATTAATGAAAATCATTTGCAAATAGGTTTTTTTTATGCAAAAAGAATAGATATTGATAATTACTCGCAACAAACCAATTGGAATACAAATGTCTAAAACACTTAAATTCCTGAGCTTAACTTCCGCACTGGCTCTTTCCAGTGCTGCCTTTGCCGACGGTGTAAAGGTGGAAGTCGTCGATAAAACCTTTAATCCCGGGGGCGGTTTTCTGGCATATACGGAATTTGAACTTTCCGGCGAACCCTTGGCTGAAAGCCTCGGCCTTGACCTTGATGTACTTGATCCTGTGGCCTTGAACAAACCGACAGCCTTCGATTACACCGCCGGGATCGAGTCTTATGAGTATTCCGAAGAAGCCATGTATGCGGTCAATTATCAATCAAAAATGGGGCCGCATCTTGCCAACGGTCCATTGAACGCAAAACGCGGTGGTACACCGGAAAGCTAGGCAAACGTTTTATTGAATTGTCTGCTTCAGTTGCTTTCCCGACAGAAGAAATTCCGTTGAATATGTATCCGATCACGTTCCCGTATCGAAAGGGTATGCCTGAATTTGCGGGGCCCGTAGATACCGCAACCGTCAATACCGACGAAGTCGAAATGCTGGATGCAACGGGTAAAACATCCAAAGTCAAAGTCGATATCCCGGCTTATTTCCGTGATTACGGCTCCCTTGCATGGGTTGAGTCCGGTATGGACAAATCCTTCAATCCCGCAGCCGTCGGCGGACAGATGTTAAAAGACGTTATGTGGTCACAAGATTTCCTTGGCGGCATGCATACAGTTGAAGGTGATGAAGAAGTGGAAGCCACCTC
>LLEK01000209.1_pt1 | contig 10179 bp, 14 predicted proteins | sample 595821 | NCBI WGS metagenome assembly LLEK01 (sample SAMN02919311, study PRJNA255460) | bioreactor metagenome | biome: chemostat; feature: culture 2011_25.1; material: sediment; isolation source: day79 25degC chemostat 2011 inoculated with Wadden Sea sediment taken from... | place: Germany: Bremen ...
AATTATCTAGTTGAATTTTTTTATTATATATAGTTTTTTGATATAGTAAAAATAGATTTAATAAGTTTATCTAAATCTACAGGTTTTGGTATAAATGAATTTATATTTAATTCTACAGCGTCTTTATAGTATTGTTTATCTTGATGGGCAGTTATTAGAATAGAAGGGGTATTTGGGGCTAAAGAGTTAATTTGTTTTAACATCTCTATACCATTTAAATTCGGCATATTTATATCAGAGATTACAATATCTATATGGTTTTCATTAAATTTTGTTATTCCATCTTGGCCATTATTAGTAAATATAACTTTTTTAAAAAATATTTCAAAGGTCTTTAACATTTTACTATAGATCATCTCTTCATCTTCTACATATAATAAAACTAAATCTTTAGTATATTTAAGAGCCTCTTTGTTTTCTAACATATTAAAAGTAAATTTACTTTATGCCCATATTTGAAGGTGAGGAATAGATGAAACAGCTTCAACTATATCACGTCTTGAAACTACACCTAAGATATTATCTTCACTATCTACAACAGGAATAGCATTTATGTTAAAATCTATCATAACTTTTGCAACTCTTCTTATATCTGAAATAGGGTCCGTTGTGATAATATTTTTCGTAGAAATTTCAGAAACTGGTCTGTTTACTATCTCTAAAACATTTCCACCCGTGTTCATAATGTAATGAAGTATCTCTTGAAGTGAAATTATACCTTTTAAATGGTTTTTTTGATTATCTGCTCTAATAAGAAGTTGTTGCACTTTATTTTCTTGCATCATCTCATAACATTCATTTATAGTTATTGGTTCATTTACAATAAAAGGTTTATGAGACATTATTTGTTCAACATGAAATATTTCTGCTCTTGTGTCCAAATTAGCCATTTGCTTATATTTGTTTTTAGCTTCTTCGTTTATTTCACCTTTATAAACGTCATCAAATTTTTTATTATTCTTATCTCTTAAGTCATTTTTTATTAAATGACTTTTTGAAATTTCATGTACATCATAGAGATGATCTATAGTACTTCTAAAGTTTAAACCGTCATCATCATACATTGCAAACATAGCTAATAACCTTATATCTAATATCTAATATTATGACATATTATATATTATAAATCAAACATTAATTTTAAATAAGATATTATTTATGGACAAAGACTAAGGAGAGGGAATGAGAACCGTAACGCTTACTGACAACGAAACAAAAAAACAAGTAGATTTTGATGTATATGAGTCAACATTGGGGAATCCAGTTATTGATATATCATCTTTAAATAAAGAGATGGGGATGTTTACATATGATAATGGTTTTGGTATGACCGCTGGTTGTACATCTGATATCACATACATTGATGGTGCTAAAGGGGAGCTTTTTTATAGAGGGCATCCTATTGAGTATCTTGCAAAAAATCATAACTATTTGGAAGTTTGTCATCTATTACTTAAAGGAAATTTACCTTCAAAAGAGGAATTTAATACTTTTGAATCTGATATGAGAATAAAAAGATATCCAAATGAAGGTATTAAGAAAATATTTGAAGCTTTTCCAGATGATGCCCATCCTATGGCAGTTTTAAGTTCTTCAGTTTCGGCACTTAGTGCGTTTCACCATCAACATTTAGATATAGAAGGTGAAGAGCAGTATCAAGATATGGCAAGAAGACTTATAGCTAAAATGCCTACACTTGCAGCTTACACATATAGACATTCTATGGGTTATCCTTTAGTTTATCCAGATAGAGATAGATATTTCACTGAAAACTTTTTATATATGATGAGAGCGTTTCCAGGTGGTCATGAAGATATTAAAGATATAGAAGTAAAAGCACTTGATGCCATTTTTACACTTCATGCAGATCATGAACAAAATGCTTCAACTTCAACAGTAAGACTTGTATGTTCAACTGGTGCTCACCCTTATGGTGGAATTGTTGCAGGTATTAATGCACTTTGGGGAAGAGCTCATGGTGGTGCAAATGAATCAGTTATTGCTCAACTTGAAATGATAGGTGATGTAAGTAATGTTGATAAATTCATAGCAAAAGCAAAAGATAAAAATGATCCATTTAAACTTATGGGATTTGGACATAGAGTTTATAAAAACTTTGATCCAAGAGCTAAAGTGTTAAAAGAGTTAAGAGATGATCTTCAAGAACAATTAGGTATTGATTCACATCTAATTGAAATTGCAAATAAAATAGAGCATATAGCACTTACAGATGAGTATTTTATAAGTAGAAATCTATATCCAAATATTGATTTTTATTCAGGAACTATACTTGAAGCGTTAAAAATACCAAGTAGTATGTTTACTCCTATATTTGTTATTGGTAGAACTGTTGGTTGGATTGCACAATGGATGGAACAAAGAAGAGATGAAACAAATAAAATTGTAAGACCAAGACAAAGATATGTTGGACCTAAAGGGATTAAAATATAATGTCTTTTATTAAAATTTTATTAGTATCTTTACTATTTACAACTACACTTTTTTCAAGTGTAGTTGTAGGTCAAAAAATCAAACAGATTAAACTAGAAGATCAGTTTGATAAAAAACATCAAATTAAAATAGATACAAAAAAGTAATTTTTGCTTTTTCTAAAGAAGTAGGTCATGATGTAAATGATTTTTTAGAAAAACAAGATAAAAACTTTTTAGCAAACTTAGATACACAATTTATTATAGATTTAAGTAGTGCACCTAGTATCATTAGATCTTTATTTATAATACCTAAGCTAGAAAAATATACATATCCAGTTCTTATAATAAAAGATGAAGATATTGCAGATAATTATAAAGATAAAAGTAATATGGATAAAATTATGATAGTTTCTTTAAATAATTTAGATGTAAAAAAAATAGATTTTATTAAACATACTAAAGATTTAAAAAACTTTTTAGAAAATTAGATTATTTAGAATATAGTTATAAAACTATATTCTGTTTTGTTATAACAATACCATCTTTATCTGCGTATAAAAACTCTCCACATTTAAAATGTACATTTCCAAAATCTAATTCAATTTCAAGTTCAGCATCAGCTTTTCTTTGACTTTTATATGGATAAGTTCCAAGTGCATAAAGTCCAACAGGTACAACAGCTGTTTGGTGGGTATCTCTTACATAACCATTTATAACTATACCTTCCCAACCATTATGGTAAGCATAACCCATAAGTGTTTCTCCTACAACTGCACAATAGTTTCCAACTACATCTACAACACAAATTTTCCCATCACCTCTGTTGTTTTTTAGTAATTCTACTAAATCTTTATTATCTTCATAAAGCTTTATGGTAATTATTTCTCCATGACACATAGATACACCACCATAAGATTTATAGTGTGGATCTAAAACTTGAACTTCATCTTTGTAATTATCACAAATATCTGCTGTATATGATTTCATGTAAAATCCTTTTAAATAAGTATAAGATTATTTTATCTTATAGCTTATTATAAGAGTATAAATTAAATTATATAGTTATCCAACAATAACCCAACAATTAATAATTATAATTCGGTACAACAAAAAAAAGGATAAAAAATGAAAACAACAAAAGCAGCGAAAATAGCAGGAATGATTTTAGGGGCATCTCTAATAACAGCAACAGCAGCATATGCAGGTGAAGGTAAATGTGGAGCTGGTAAATGTGGCGGAGATATGAAAAAAACAGAAAAAAAGATGGACGGTAAATGTGGAGCTGGTAAATGTGGCGGAGATATGAAAAAAGGTGATTCTAAATGTGGTGGTGACATGAAGAAAAAAGAGAAAAAGATGGACGGTAAATGTGGTGCTGGTAAATGTGGAGGAGGTAAATAATCTCCCTTCCTTAAATAAAAGGTAAGTGTTATGGCAAAGTTAAAAGGATGTGGTTTAGGATTACGTAGAGAATTTATCACTGAAGTAATCCCAAGCTCATTTAAACCAGACTTTTGGGAGGTAACTCCTGAAAACTGGATAAATATGCCATATCATTATAAAGAGGTTTTTGAACAAATAGTTTTAAATAATAAAACTATAGCTCATGGACTTTCTTTATCTATTGGTTCAGATGAAAAACCTTCTAAAAAGTTTTTAAAAACTATTAGGGATTTTTTAGATAAATACAAAATTGATGACTACTCAGAGCATATAAGTTTCTCCAAGTTTAATGGTGCTCAAACTTACGAGCTTTTACCATTGCCATTAACTATGAAAATGGTAAATCTCTTAAGCAATAGAGTTAAATATATTGAAGACTTTTTAGGAAGATCTTTAATACTAGAAAATGCGACTTATTATTATGTCCCTGATGCAAAAATGAGTGAAGTGGATTTTATAAATGAACTTGTTTATAAGAGTGATGTGAGATTGTTATTAGATGTGAATAATGTATATGTTAACTCACAAAATCATAATTATAATGCAAAACAATTTATAAAAGACCTTGATACTTCAACAGTAGCTTATATGCATCTTGCAGGACATTTTGATGATAAAGAAACAGGCTTTTTAGTTGATACTCATGGTATGGCTGTAAAAGATGATGTTTGGGATCTTTATAAATATACTTTAAAAAAAGTAAAAGCTCCTACAATGATAGAAAGGGATAATGATATACCACCTTTAAAACAGATGGTTAAAGAATATAAAAAATTAAAAAAAAAATATAAGAGTATATGATGAGCGATTTAAAAAAACAAAAAATATTTGTTGACAAAGTTATAGATATTAAACAACCTAAAAAAAATGAAAAACAACAAATAAAACTTTATAAACAACTAGTTCATTATCGTTTCTTTGAGGTTATATCAAATGCAAACCCTATATTTTATTCACTTATAAAAAAGAAAAAATTAAAAAAAAATATTACAAAGTTTATACAAAGTGGAGCAAAAACCGACTTGATTTGGCAAATACCAAACGAGTTTAGAAGATTTATAAAAAATAATAAAAAACTTTTTGACGACATGCCTTATATTAATGATTTATTATGGTTTGAATGGATTGAAATAAAACTTTTTATGAAAGATTATTCAAAATTTAAAAAGGCTAAATTTAATAGTTCTAGTTTATACATTATCTCAAAAAGTGCAAAAATGAAAAAACTTTCATATAAAGTGTATGAAAAAGACTTTAAAAACAAAGGAGAGTATTGTCTCCTGGCATATTATGTTCTAGATAGAAAAGAGGTGATTTATAGGGAAATATCTCCCTTTATGTATGAATTTCTAAAACTTTTATCTATAATAAATGTGAAAAATGCAATATTAAAGATTAGCAAAAAATATCAATTAGACCCAAAGGAGTTAAAAGAAGTTTTAATAGAACCTCTAAAAGAGCTTTGTTCTTTGGGTGTAATTGTAAAAAAGGATTAGATATGTTAAAAGTAATAAATGATGTTTTAGAAAACTTTCTTAATAAGTTTCAGGATATAGGATTGTTACTAGCAAGATTTTTAGTTGCCTATGGTTTTTTGGACCCAGCTTTAAACAAATGGAGCGATATCCAAGCAGTTGCTGGTTGGTTTGAAAGTTTAGGAATACCTTTTCCTTTACTTAATACTTATATGGCAGCAACAACAGAGATATTGGGTGTTGCTTTATTAACTTTAGGGTTATTTACAAGATATATCTCTATACCGCTTATTGTTGTGATGATTGTTGCGATTGTAACAGTTCACTTACCTAATGGATTTAGTGCAGGTGATAATGGATATGAAATACCATTATACTATATGTCATTTTTAATACTATTTGTAGGACACGGTGCTGGGAAATATAGTTTAGATAATATATTTTTCAAAAAAGATTAAATTCTTATTAAATTCCTTTAGATAAAAAGTAGTATATAATATCCATTAACATAATTTTAGGTTTTAGATATGAAAATATTACTTTTAGAAGACGATGCCATACTTGGTGATTTAATATATAATAGTTTAGTGGATAATAATTTTGACACTAAACTTGCTGAAGATGGAGATGAAGCTTTAGCATTTGTAGAAAATCAAAAATTTGATTTATTTATTTTTGATATAAATGTTCCTGGTATTTCAGGATTGAACCTATTAAAAACTATAAGAGAATATAATATAACTACGCCTGTTATTATGATAACAGCATATCAAGATACAGATCATTTAAAAGAAGGTTTTAATTGTGGTTGTGATGACTATATAAAAAAGCCTTTTGATTTAGAAGAGTTACATCAAAGAATAAAAAATATTGCAAAAAGATATTCTATTGTAGATAATAATACACTAGTATTAGCTGAAAATATCAAGTTCCTTAAAGATAAAAATCTAATTATAAAAGACAATAAAGAGTATGAAATATCAAAAAAAGAAAATAAGATATTAGCATATTTATTTGCCCATAAAGGTAGAACAATAAGTTTTGATGAATTTATACAAAATATTTGGCATTTTGATGATATACCAAGTGAGACAACTATTCGTGTCTATATAAAAAACCTTCGTAATATTTTAGGTAAAGATACAATTAAAACAATAAGAGGTTTTGGGTATAGTTATGAATAATGAAGAGAGAAAATCACTTATAAGTTTTTTATCAATTTATATTTTATCTTCTACATTTTTCATGGTTATTATTGCTTTTTTTATATTTTGAAAAGAGAAGTTACTGTACTTAAAGATCATTGTAGTATGAGTATGAGTAAAGCTGCTTGGCAAATAAAAGCAGATATTTTACAAAGTTATATGAATAAAAAGCCTTATAAATTTAAAGCAAAAAATAAAGACTTAAGATACGCCATATTAAGAGAAGATAAAAGTGAGTTTTTTTCCAATTTAAAATATAAAGATAATATTGATTTAGAAAAAAAAGCATACCATGGTAAAGACAAAAGTTTACATATATTAAAACTAAATATAGATTTAAAATATGTAATTGTAGAAGATACGTCAAGTATAGATGTAATAACAAAATTAAAATATAAGATTATTGTATTTTTATTAATTGGGTTATTTCTAATGAGCTTTTTTGGATATATTTTAAGTAAGATTTTACTTAAGCCTGTAAAAGAAAAAGCAGAAAGATTAAATCGCTTTGTAAAAGATAGTTCTCATGAATTAAATACTCCAATTACAGCTTTAATGATGATAATACCAAGTTTAAAAAAGAGATATAATATTGAAGAAAAAACCCTAAATCAAATAAGTGCTAGTGCAAAATATATAAAACAAACCTATGATAAATTACTTTTTAATATCTCAGGTGATATCGTACATCGTTATGATGAAGAGTTTGATTTAAAAGAGATAATTGAAGAAAATGTATTGTTTTTTGATGAAATAGCAAAAAGTAAAGATATAAATTTAATTTCAAATATCCAAAGCTGTAAAGTTTTTATGGATAGATATAGTGCAAGTATGGTTATTAATAATCTTCTTTCAAATGCTATAAAATATACTAAAAAAAGAAAAAACATATATTTAGAACTTACTGATTGTAAATTAATAGTAAAAGATGAAGGTATAGGTATTAGTAAAGATATGCAAGATTCTATTTTTACAAGATATAAAAGAGTTACAAATGAAGAGGGTGGTTTTGGGATAGGACTAGATATCGTATCATCTGTTTGTAAAGATTATAATATAAGTATATTTCTTGAATCTAAAGAAAAAAAAGGATCTTCTTTTATATTAGATTTTAATAAAACTAAAAAAATAAAAGATTGATATAATATTAAAAACACTTAAAATAATACTTTTACACTCAAAAATTAATAAAAGTCTATAAAAAGTAACATTTAGGTATAATTGCCGGATTTTATACATGGATGAAAGTCCTTAAAAAGGTTTGGATAAAGTGAAAGTAGTTACAGGTGTAGTGGGTAATGATATCCATGTAGTAGCCAATAGACTTATAGATATCTCACTACAAAGTAGGGGATATGAAGTATTTAATCTTGGGGTTAATACTTATCTTGAAGAGTTTATCGATGCTGTTATAGAAACAGATGCAAAAGTGCTTTTAATATCTTCACTAAACGGTGAAGCTGAGGGTTGGTGTAGAGATCTTATTTGTTTAAAAGATAAGTACGACTTAAAAGATGTGGTTTTTGTAATTGGTGGAAATTTGAGTGTTGGTGAGGGTGATGAAGAATTAATCGTACCAAAATTCAAAGAGTATGGATTTGATTTAGTTTTTCATCAAATTGATTTGATGGAAGGTCTTGATATTCTTGACAATTATGTAAAGGATATAAACTAATGAGTAATCTATTACAAAGAGATAGAGATATAATATTATCAAATGAATATGTTGATAATTTCAATTTTGATGAAGTTGAAGAGTTTGTCAAAGGTGCTAGTAAAAATCTATTTATATCTCATAAGTTTAAAACCAATAAAGGTAAAACGTTAGTTCAACCAAGAGGTGGATTTCCTACTTATGATAAGATGCATTCTTTATATGAGCAATTTGCTCCTGTAGTTGATGTATTGCCTATGACTATTGATTCTCATACAAGACTTAATGACTATGCAAGTGCAGCAAAAATGCTTAGACTTTCTGAAGAAACTGAAACAGACCTTTTAAATGGTTACCCCCTTGTTAATCATGGTTTTAGAATTACAAGAAAGATGGTAACAAGTTTTGATACACCAGTAAGTCTTAGACATGGAACACCAGATGCTAGACTTTTAGTAGAACTTGCAATTGCAAGTGGTGTATTTGAAATAGAAGGTGGTCCAATCACTTATATTCTTCCTTATTCTAAAAATTTCCCTCAAGATAAAGCTTTTTTATATTGGAAACATGTTGAGAAAGTTTGTGCTAAATATTCAACTTTGAATGAACCAATAAATAGAGAATCTTTTGGACCACTAACTGCTACATTAGTACCACCATGTATCACTATTGTTATACAAATTGCAGAGATGATGTTAGCTTTAGAAGAGGGTGTAAAATCATTCTCAGTTTCATTTGCCCAAACAGGAAGTTTAAATCAAGATTTAGTTACTTCAAAAGTATTAAGAAAGTGTGCAAATAAGTATGCAAATAAAATTGGTGTAGATGATGCTATGATAAATTTAGTATATCACCAATGGATGGGAGCATTTCCAAGAGATAAGTTTAAATCAGATTCTTTAATTGATGCTGGTGCTATGATAGCTGCTATGGTAAAGGCTGATAAGATTATTACAAAAACTAGAGCTGAAGCATTTGGTATTCCAACTAAAGAAGACAATGCACAAGCTGTATCAAATGTACAATACACACTTAATATGCTAAAAGGGGTTCCTGACTTTAGTGATGAAGAAGAGGAAGAAAACCTTGAAAGACAAGTAGATGAAATCTTTGAAGCAATTTTCAATGATAGCGCTGATACTCTTTGGAGAAAGATTTTTAACTCTATTAAAAATGGTATTATAGATGTACCTTTTTCACCACATATTATAAACAATAATGAGCTTATAACAGTAAGAGATAAAAGTAGTAATATTAGAATATACAAAAAAGGAAAATTACCTTTAAGTGATAAAAGTTTTAAATATGAACAATCAAAAATTGACTTAGGTGAAAATCCAAATTCAGTAGTAAATCAAATTATCCATGATATAGGAGTTATGTTGTAGCCATGAGTACATAAAACATTTTCACAAAGATGAAATAAAGTAAAAGTTATAATATCTTTTGTATTATAATTTATAGAAATTTAAAGGTAGTGTATGAAAATAACAAATTTTATGTTAAATGACAAAAAGAAAACTACACTAGAGTTATATTTTGATATTATTTCTGAAATTGAGGATAATATTCCTAAAAATGGAAATTATGTAATAAATATAGATTTTGATAATACACAAGAAATTTTCTTTATTCATCCACTATTTATAGTATATTTACTAAATCTATATGAAAAATTACAAACTGACGAAAAGTATCAATCCCAAGATATTAGAATTATTTTAAATATTGAGAATTTAAATAGTAAGGTTCAATCATATATACAAACTTACCTAACCCAGTATATAGATTGCAATGTTATTTTAATAGTAGATAGTTCATTTAGGTATAGAGATAGAGATCCTTCCCTTTTTACTGATAAAAAAATACTTTTATATACTACGGAAAAAGAACATAATTTAACTATTTTAAGAAAACAAAAATACAACTTTTTACCAATTGTAAAAATTGCTAATAATACTTTTAATGAA
>LLEK01000210.1_pt1 | contig 10135 bp, 9 predicted proteins | sample 595821 | NCBI WGS metagenome assembly LLEK01 (sample SAMN02919311, study PRJNA255460) | bioreactor metagenome | biome: chemostat; feature: culture 2011_25.1; material: sediment; isolation source: day79 25degC chemostat 2011 inoculated with Wadden Sea sediment taken from... | place: Germany: Bremen ...
AGGCGGCTCTATTAAATCAGCCGTAGGATACACACACTGGGTTGCCAGTCAGCTTGATAACCGTTGGAAAGTCGTCTCCGGCTGTTTTAGTCGTGATAATCAAATAAGTCTGGAAACCGGTCGCAAATGGTACCTCAGTGATGATCATATTTATCACGACTGGCAACGTTATATTGCTGAACAAAAAGATCATCTGGATGCAGTCGTTGTGTTGACCCCAACCCCGACACACCACGAAATTGTCTGTGCCTTACTTGAAGTCGGCCTCCCTGTTATTTGCGAAAAAGCAATGGCTGCAACACTTAAGCAATCTCAAGCTATTCAAGACACATTAAAACAGACGAACGGGTTTCTCGCCGTAACATTCAACTACAGCGGATACCCCATGATCCGGGTGTTGCGCCGCCACATTGAACGCGGTGACCTTGGCATCTTGAAACAAATTCAAATTGAAATGCCGTCTGACGCCTTTATTCAACCCGCTGAAAAAATGTGCCCTCAAACATGGCGCCTTAATGATGGTGAAATCCCGACAATCTTGCTTGACCTTGCCGTCCATACCTTGCACCTCAATGGTTTTCTGACAGGTTTAGCCCCAAAAAGGGTCAATGCAGATTTCCATCACGACAGTATTTTTGACGGTATCGTTGATGACGCCACACTATGGATTGAGTACGAAAAAGAATTTCGTTCGTCCATGTGGGTCAGCAAATCTGCCCTTGGTTACCGGAACGGTCTTAAAATAAGGCTGTTTGGTGATGAAGCCAGTGCCCAATGGCTACAGGAAGAACCGGAAAGACTGCATATCTTTGGCAAAACTTCAGTACAACAAACCTATGAACGCGGAAACTGCCAATTCCCGGAAGAAATTCGGGAACGTTTTAAACCCGGACATCCCGGTGGGTTTATCGAAGCCTTCGCCAATCTTTATAACGACATTGCCGACAGTCTGGATGCATATAAGACAAACAGACCTCAATCGCCTTACGTCTATGGATGGGATCATGCGCATGAGGGCTTAAGAGTCTTGGCAGGCGCAGGCAAATCGCACGAGACACGCCAATGGGTCGACCTTGATCGAATGGAGAATGTGACATGAAACCAATAAGCATTGGCACCAAACAAATTGGACCGGATGCACCCACCTTTGTTATTGCAGAGCTTTCCGGTAATCATGGGGGCAATCTGGAAAAAGCACTTACACTTCTTCGGGCAGCACATGCCGCCGGAGCTGATGCCATAAAGATTCAAGTCTACCGACCAGATACCATTACATTAAATTCAGATAAGCCCGATTTTGCAATTGCACCGGACAATGCATGGGCACGTTATAAAAATCTTTATAATCTATATGAATATGCACACACCCCTTGGGAATGGCTGCCCCGTTTGTTTGAAGAAGCAGACAAACTAGGTGTTGAGCTTTTTGGGTCTGTCTTTGATGAAACAGCCGTAGACGAGTTGGAAAAACACAACAATCGGGCCTATAAAATTGCTTCGCCGGAAATTGTTGATATGGGCCTATTGGCCAAAGTGGCACAAACCGGAAAACCCGTTATTGTTTCCACGGGCTTAGCCAATCTGGTCGATATTGCACGGGCCGTTACCCATTTACGACAACATGGGGGTAAAGATATCATTTTGTTAAAATGTACAACAGCATACCCAACCCCGCCCGAAGAAGTAAACTTGCGTACAATTCAAAACCTGTCAGACACTTTTAACTGTATTGCCGGTCTATCAGATCATACAGTCGGAATTGGTGTTGCCTTGGCATCGGTTGCTATGGGGTCTTGTGTTCTGGAAAAACATATCAAACTTAACGATGAAGAAGAAACCGTCGATAGTTTCTTTTCCTTAACCACCGATGAATTTAAAAATATGATCATTGAGATGCGCCGAGGCGAAGCGGCTCTAGGTCAAATTCATTATGACCTGACACCCGAAGCCGAAAAAAATAAAAATGGTCGTCGCTCTCTTTATGTCAGCCAGCCCATTCAAGCCGGGGAACCTTTCACCAAAAACAATATTAAATCTGTTCGCCCCGGCTTTGGTCTGGACACGCAATACAAAGACATGATTTTGGGCCGCAAAGCCGCTTGTAATCTTGAGGTCGGTGATCGTCTATCCTGGGATATTATTGAATAATTAGGTTAAAAATGAGCTCAATTGAAAACATACAAAATTACATTTTAACGTTTGTTGCTGAAAATTCAGGACAAGAAAATACAGAGATTTCACTACAAACCAATTTTGTAGAAGAAGGCCTTCTCGACTCATTCAGTATTTTAAATCTCATTATGAATCTGGAAAGTGAATTTAACGTCAAGTTTTCACCTTATGAATTGGCCGACCCTTCCTTGCAGGTTGTCTCCCCTCTTTCCAATGCCGTCTTGAATAAAATATCAAGGTCTTGAAATGACTACTCTTTATGATACATTTCGCACCATTGCACAAAAACACGCAGACAAGTGCGCCTTGTTTCATGAAGGTGCCGAATATACATATGAACAAATACTCAATGGTGCAGATCAATGGGCCAACTTCTTATTAAAAACAAGTACTCCCGATCGACCTCGTGTCTGCCTGCTCAGTGAAGACCCCTTTCATTCTGTAACCATATCACTCGGCCTTGCGAAAATTAATGGGTGCTGCGTCCCGACCAATGCCCAAATGACAGCTGAACAACTTGCCATCGGGTGGAACGCCGCAGACATCAACATGGTCGTTTACGAGCCATGTTTCACAAAAACAATCAAGAACGCCCCCACAACGTCCGCACATTTTATTTGCACAGACCAATTGACAAATAGCTCGCCCGACATCGCCCCCACACAAAAGACTTGGCAAAATGAAGATGATTTCCTGATCACCTTATCTTCAGGTTCTACAGGACAACCCAAGCCTATTATCATCTCTCAGCGCGTCAAACTAAATCGCGCCAAACAAACCTGGAACTTATACGACTTAACACATAAAGATGTCGCCCTGTGCGCTTCCCCATTTTTTCATTCAATGGGACAACGCATGATGTTTGTTCCACTCTTGCTCGGTGCCAGCGTGGTTCATCTCTCAACATTCACACCCGCAAAATGGCTGGATGCGGTCGAACGATATAAAGTAACATACATTACAGCCGTCTCTTCTCATTTATACGGTTTAAAAGACGATTTGCTGCAAAACAGCTCACGTATTCAAAGTTTAAAAACAATCGTTTCATCATCCGCCCCCATTGATGCCGGGTTTAAAGACACCCTGTTCAATGCGATTGGTTGTGACTTTCACGAAATCTATGGCGCAACAGAAATTGCTATTGCCAGCAATTTATTCCCTAAAGATGCCACAACAAAATACGCAACCGTTGGCACCCCCGTAGCCGGGGTTGATATAAAAATTTTAAATGAGGAAAATCAGGAATTATCGCAAAATAAAATCGGAGAGATTGTCGTTAAAACACCTCAAAGATTTGAAGGATATTATAAGCGACCCGATTTAAATAAAGCGGCAATGTGGGGAGATTATTTCAAGACCGGTGATCTAGGATACATGGATACAGACGGTTTTCTAAGTTATGTCTCTCGCAAAAAAGATATCATCATCAGTGGCGGCATTAACATTTACCCCGGCGATATAGAAAGCATCATCAACAAAAACAAATATATATCTGAATGCAGTGTTATTGGCGTCGAAGATAACCTCCTAGGGGAGGTCGTGGTTGCCATATGCGTAAAGAAAACAGACCAAGATATAGAGCCCGACCTACGTAAACTTGCCAACACCCACCTTGCAGCATTCCAACGACCTTTAAAGTACTTTTTCGTCGATGATCTACCTAAAACAGCAACCGGTAAAATTTCAAAGATGGAACTCCGTAACACTTTCAACAAACTAAATGACGGATGGACGGATATTATCCGCACCATGATCTATGGAAGATAATATCCGTTTAACGTATCCTAAAACATAAAACCAGCTGTCACGCTGGGAGGATGTGGTGCAACACTCTTGAGATAAGTTTCCTCTAGTCGGCTTTTAAGCTTAGGCATCTCAGAACCATAGCGTTCCCACAAACGTCTTGCTTCCGGGCTAACTTTAATTTGTTCAACTGCCTGTTCTAAATCTTGCTCGGCTTTATCTATTTGATCCAAAGCGGCATAGGCATGCGCACGCATATAAAGAGCAGGTACATGAAACTTATATTTTTTCAGAACCATATCCGTAAAGTAACCGACAGCACGCTCGTAACGCCCTTTTAAGACATTTCGATTGCCAAAAAAGTTCGTATAAATGTTTACATCATATACAAGGTCGGTCAGTTCTTGTGCTGTAATTTCGTCTGTATCAAACTCACGTTTTGCATAACCGCATCGATCCCAATCAATATTGTGCGGATCAATCTTACCTGCCTCAGCATAACGATGAAATGCCTCTGTTCCCGGCAAAGGTAATAATGAGAAAACCTGAATCCAATCCACATCAATCGTTTAATGTAATCAATTGTTTCTTGCATATATTCTTTTGTCTCCCCGGGGAAACCAAACAGAATATTAGTTTCGACTTTCACACCATTTGTACGGGTGTGGGCAATCAAATCACGTGCTTTTTCTAAATTAACTTTCTTTTTAACAATATGTTCCTGCGCATACTTTGACCCTGATTCAATCATAATACGGACATAATCAAACCCCAGAGAACAGATTGTATCAATAAGCTTATTATCCATAATACGCACGCTCAAGCCGCTCGGCATCGAGAAGATAAGGCCTTTATTTACACCTTGTTCAACTATCGTATTTGCCAATTCAGTAAATTTCGTTTTTCGGGCGGCTAAAAGATCATCCCATAAAACAATATTTACGAAACCGCATTCGTCCCGCAAGTATAATAAATCGTCAATAATACGTTGATTGGATTTGGTCCGAATAGAAGCCCCATGAATGATCATAGAGGCACAATAGGTACAATTGAAGGGACATCCCCTCTCTGTCATAACGCCAATAGCCCCTGTATTAAAGGCATTGGAATATTTTTTATAAGCTTCAATATCTAAAAGTTCATATGCAGGCAGGCCAATCTGGTCCAGCTCAACTAAATTTTCCCCAAACTCACCTTTTGAAATACCTTTTATCAAGTTAGCTTCTATCTTGTGTCGGTCATAGGCACCTTTTATATCCATGACGCTAACTTCTTCGATCTCTCCGGCTTTAAGCTGTGCCACCTGCTGTACAAATTTTTCAAAGCCAAGTTCCGCTTCACCGACAAAAACGTAATCAACATGTTCGCTATCTTGCATAACTGCATCATGATAAAACGTGACATGTCCGCCACCCAAAACAACTTTTGTTTCTGGCCACTTTTTCTTTAGATATTTCACCAGTTCCAGAGTCGAAAGATAAGAGGAAGAAAACAAAACAGAAATACCGACAATATCCGGAATAAAGCGCACGTTTTCTAAATGACTACAATAAAAATCCTCTGGTGTTGTCGGCTGCCTATCCTCAATTGAGTGATAGTACATATAAAGTTCTTTCGCATAATCCAGAATCTGAAACTGAACATTATCAATCTTGTTTCGCGTATAAGAAGCCAGTTCTATCAACCCTGTTGGAGTTTCAAACTTGGGAATAAGCAACTTGTTCTGATGCGATAAAAGGCTCTCCTGTTCATATAAGGGCATTGAACTGGGGCTAATAAGAAGAATATTCACATCACTCATATTTTTGACTTTCTATCATTATGAGACGCCGGGCTTAATCTTAACATTTTTCAAGAAAAATCAAAATACATTCTATATAACAAGAAAAATAAAATAAAAAATCACTTTTACTTTCAATATTCATGTAACTTTTTTAGAATAAATATATTATTATAAAGTCATACTGTTAAGAAGCATGCATGCACTCAACGGCCCTCCATTTGTCTCACTAGCCGCTGAAAAGAGCATAATATATTTTCATACGTATCGGCTCCCCAATGAATAATTTGATTATCATTATCGCGGAGTGGAGAATTTTCTCCCGGCTTAAAACCGCTTCTTTCCCAAGCTTTTTTAGCCATACAAGGATTATCTTCATCCGTTTCAATTAAATTGATCGTTGCCGTATTACGTAGAAAGTTCGTAATAAAAAATACACCATTTGTCGTACTCAGGCTAACATAAGCCTGTTCAAATAAAGCAACGCGAAAAATATAATCTGATGATGCAAATGGAAACACAGACACATTACCAAACTCACTTGGTAATTCATCCATCATGCAATAACTGTCTCGCACCACAACAGGAAAATATGTATTCATATCAAGTGATGATACAAACTTGGCCCACTCATTTACGCGGCTATTGCGATTGGATTGAATATCATACTCTCGTAAATTAACAACAATTGGCTTACGCCCCCGTCCAAAGCCATCAAGGTAACGGGCTACCATATCTCGTGCGTATTGAGGTGCTTCAAAAACACTGATGCATTCCCCTTTTTGTCGATATTCATTCAACATCATGTGAGAGAAATGCAAACCGACTTTATCTGACCTAAAGTCGTTAGGAATACAAGAAACCCCACTCTCCATAATCCGATCAGCCTCTTCACGAAAAGCCAGATTTGACACGGATATTGTTGCAGGAAGGCACCGAAAAACTGGCTGTAAAATATGGTCTATACGCCAACTACGCTCTTCCTCAGACTGGCATTTTTGCGCCCCCAACATATCTCGCTGACAAGAACGGTCTGGAACAATAAAAAAATGTATATAGCTCTTCCCTCTTTTACGCCTTTCCATTTCAGCAATAACAGCAAATGCAACGACATCAAACGTCACCCAGTTACTCGCCAAATCATAGAAGGCATATAAAATATCACCCGGTCTGATTTGAGGGCGCAAATTCTTCGAACAAGCTTCTAACTCTACATTGAAGGTGTCGAAAAAAAACATTTTCTCCAATGGAAAACCGACATTTAGAAGGCTATTTGAGATCTCACACACATAAGAAGAGCATATAACAACCTTCTCTATTTCATCAAAATTTTGATGCGCAAACTCTTCCAATGACAGTGCTGTTTGATTGTCGAAAATCTCACCACCATTTGTCGTAACGATTATAAATTTATTTATATCATCATATTGAGAAACATAAGCTTGCGTTGCATCATTTACACCATACAGAACCGTCGTTGCCATCACACACCTACCAACTTTCCACCATTAATATGGAAACAGCTCCCCGTAATCCAATCCGCTTTTTCAGAAGCTAGAAAAGCAACCAAAGGCGCAACATCTCCCCTTCGCCAACACGTCCAAGCGGAATTTTTAAACTTTCACGATCTTCAACTTCTTCTCTTACCTGATCCACCGTTCTTGAAGTCCGCATAGCTTCACTTTCAATATTCTTTTCCCAAGCATCACTATGTACAGGACCAGGACATATTGTTGAAACACGTACGCCTTTTTGAGCATAAATCTGAGAAAGATGTTTCGATAAATTAATTGTCGCAGCTTTCATAGCTGCATAATGCGGGTTATAGAAACCAGACTGAACACCCGAAATAGATGAAATTGTAATAATACGCTTATCTGTTCCATCAACAAGATACGCTTCACACGCCCTGACGAAATGAACCATGCTCATAACGTTCAGATCAAAGCTATGCTTCCAGTCTTCCAGTTCTAACTCTTGAAAAGACCCGTAACGACTTGCACCACCGACATTGTTAATCAGAATATCCAAACAACCAAATACATCAATAATACGATCAATGCATTTGCCAACAGCTGCCATATCTGTCGCGTCACAAGAAACACCTAAGACTGAGGAATTATTAAAATCCTTTTTCAATTCAGCAACAGCACTGTCCAAAGCCTTCTGATCCCGAGCTGCAATAACAACCTTTGCGCCTTCGCGACAGAATTCTTGCGCAATTGACAGGCCAATCCCCTTGCTTCCCCCTGTCACCAATACAACTTTATCTTTCAACCCAAGATCCATTTATTCTCTCATACTCTAAAATTGGCTCGCAACCGTCCATTGATCAGGTACAGTCAATCCACCGTCTACCGTTAACGCTACCCCGGTAATAAATTTGCTTTTTGGAGATGCTAAAAACAAGGCAGCTTCGGCAACATCGTTTGCTTCCCCTTCAGAACCCACAGGATGAACCTTTTCCACGCGCGCCCTGAATTCAGCGTTTCCGGGATCGTCATAACGTTTACGATGTTCATCCTTCACAATAAATCCCGGAAGTATCGAATTTACACGCACTCCCTTTGGCCCCAATGTCATCGCCAAGTATTTTGTAAGATGCAAAAGTCCCGCTTTTGCACATTGATATCCTGGCGACTCAGCTGATACCAGCTGTCCTGAAACACTGGATATATTCACGATAGAAGCCTGTCCACTCGACATATAGGGAAGAGCAGATCTCGCGCAAAAATAAGGCGATTTCAGCATAACACCCATCGCCAGATCCCAATTGAGTTCATCTTCCGTCTCGAAATTTCGTCTCTCTCCAGCGCGTGCATTGTTAACCAAGACATCAATTCTCCCCTCGGCCTCACCAATCGCCGTAACAGTACGAACACCTTCGCCATCTTGAGAAAGATCAACATGCGCATACTCAGCCAACATTCCTCTTTGGACAATTTCCTCAACCGTCCTTTGTCCACATTCTTTATCTTGATCCATAACCCAGACCTTGGCACCAGCCTGCGCAAACTTAATCGCAATATTTCGTCCAATTCCCTGTGCACTTCCCGTCACAATCACAACACGGTTTTTAAAACCTTCATCCATCACAGCCATCTCCTTTCCCTGTCAGTAACTCCCGATATACGTGTTGCAATTTTTCTACAGTTTCAAATGTCCTGAAAATTCTTTGGTTCTCATGCGCAAATGGGAATTTGTCATCATCGCCCAAATCTTGTTTCATTTCTTCCGCATGATGATCCGGATTTTTAAATATTGCGTACGGAACATGCGAAAATATTGCACCTTGGCATAAGCCTGATGCCATTCCGAGAAACCCGTTTGACATCGTAATCAGACAAAAATCCGTTGCAAGGTCACTCCCTAAATCTTCAGCTCGATAAACATGGGGAAGTTTGCTTATCTGCGGATTAATCGCGTCATTCCCCAATAACAGAAAGATTGCTTCATGCTCATAAGCAGCCATAAATTCCGCCCAAACATCAAGCCGGGCATTGCTCTGTCCAATCAAGTCTGGATTATTTTTCAGGTGAACACTCAGAATAACCTTATCTGAAGGGATTTTCTTTAAAATATCCTGCGCTGTATTTCTCGTAAAGCGATCAAAAGAAAGGGGGGATAAGCTATAGCCTTGCCGAAAGAAATCTGAACAAACCAGTCCCGTTCCAATGCAATAATCGGTGGGCTCATTACGATCTAATGAAGGCCAAATCAATATATTTTCAGTCTTGTTATGCGACAAAAACAAGCTCACATCTTCTATTTTTTCAGATAGATAGATACCTTTAACCTGTTCAATACTTAACAGCGTCCTTAAGAGAACATTATCCGTTTCTCCAGGCTTCTTGTAATATTGAACGGGTCCTATTCTCGACATTAAAGATTTGGCAAAAGGTCCGACAATAAAAAGATCAACAGCCTCAGCCTGATATTTTTTTTGGAACAACCACCCTTCTTGTAACAGAAAGAAAAAACCACCAAGGATAATTGGGTGCCGTTTTTCGTCCCATATCAATACAATCCGGTTCACCTTGCTTGCCTCTTCATCACATGGGGTCAAGCTTGTCATTGAAATTCCCTTATATTTACCAGCTTAGTTTTTCAATAATCTGATCGCAGGTCAGTCCAACACTTTCCAGTAACTCATCATACGTGCCATATCCTGTTACAAAACGATCCGGTATGGAAGCACTGTAAAAGCGCGTTTCAGGTAAAGCTGATATTGCCCTGAGAACATCATCCCCAAGCCCCCCGGAACGCATATGTTCTTCGATCACAATAACGTTTCCTGTCTTGGCGACACTTTGCACAATAAGCTCTTCATCTAAAGGGCGTACTGTATGTATATAAATAATCTCGGCAGACTTCCCTTCTGCCGCAAGCTTTTGGCGAATTTCCATTGCCGTATCAAGATGGGGACCTGTTGCGACAACA
>LLEK01000211.1_pt1 | contig 10131 bp, 12 predicted proteins | sample 595821 | NCBI WGS metagenome assembly LLEK01 (sample SAMN02919311, study PRJNA255460) | bioreactor metagenome | biome: chemostat; feature: culture 2011_25.1; material: sediment; isolation source: day79 25degC chemostat 2011 inoculated with Wadden Sea sediment taken from... | place: Germany: Bremen ...
CAATACTGAATCAAAATTCAAAATAAATAAAAATTGTAAAAAAATCAAATAGCATTATTGGGATTGCTTTTAAATATGTAGGGTCTGCAAATATTAAAATGAAAAGATCATTTAAAGTTTCTTTTTTATTTACAATATGAATTATATCATCTGAGTGTACACCAGTGAATATATATAAATAAAAAAAATATTAAAAAAACGATAAGAAAACTAAGACGAAACAAAATATTTATCCTTTGTTAAAATGAACCATAAAATTAAAATAGTAATTATTTGAATAAAGTGATATATAATTGCAAATGAAATAGCTTCATTACTTGATATCCCAAAATAACCTAAAACAAATACAATACTTGCTTCATAAATACCAATTCCAGCAGGTGAAGAAGGTAATGAAAGACCTAGGGCAGAAACAAAAAAAACAATCATAACATCAAAAAATGTCAATTTAAATTCCGTAAAAAAATATATAAACCCATATAGTGATATTAAATAAAATAGATACAATATTATTGTAATATAGATACTATTAAGTAGTATATTGATTTTTGTTTTATATATATTTATAATAATTTTTAAAAATATATTACGTATTTTTTTATTTGGTATTTTTTTTGTAAGATAAATTACATATTTAGCATATTTAATAAATAAGATAAAAAAAACAAATAAAGAGGTTAAAATTGGTATTAAAAAATTAAAATTATCAAAAAAAGTTGTACCAAATAAGACTATAACACCTATTAAGAAAAGAATTATTATGTCTAAGCTTCTTTCTAAAATTAATGAACTAATTGAATTATTAATAGGAATACCAAAATTTTTTTTTAATATATATTGGTTTATATAAATCACCAGCTCTTGCAGGTATTATTTGATTTATTGCCATAGATATTAAATTTGTTTTATAAGAGTTATAAAAACTTAAATTAGAGTTAGATAATTGTTGCCATCTTAATGTGAAAAAAATAAATGATAAAATTGTAATACAAATTACGTATATAATTGAATAATAAGAATAATTACTAAAGCTAATAATTAATTCATCAATATTAACATTATAAGCTAAATATAATAAAGCTATAGAGATAATTATAAAACTAATTGTTTTATTCATCAAAACCAATTTTTTCTTTAATTATATATGATTTATTTGGATTTATTTGATCAAAAATTCTCCATATATACTCAGATATAATTCCCAGCATTAAAAATAAAAGTCCAAACCCAAAGGTGTTTAATGCAACAAGTGTTGACCAACCCTCAACTTCTATACTTCCAAATAAACTTACTAGAATAATATATAAACCATATCCAAAGCCAATTGTAGAAAATAGTATCCCTAGAATAGTAATTAATCGTAAGGGCATTATTGAGAAAGAAACAAAAGTATCAATAAATAACTTTATTTTTTTAGTTAATGTCCATTTACTCTGACCAGTTTTTCTTTCAAGTTGTTTATATGGAACATACTCTTTTATATACCCCATATTAAAAATATTTCCATAAATTGATGTGTTTTTTATATTCATTTCTTGTAAATTTTTCAATACATTATACTTTAACATAAAAATATCCAACCCCTTACCAGGAAAATCAGATATTGCATATTTTTTTACAAGAGAGTTATATATTTTAGAAAAAAGCATATTTAGTTTATCTGTACTTCTATTTTGTCTATCTGCTAATACAATATCAATATTTTGATCTGAATCAAATTTGTTTAACATATTTTTGTATAAACTAATTGGTTCTTGCATATCTGCAGACATAAAAGAAAAGTAATCACAATCTTTAATATTATCAATTGCTGCAAACATTGCGTAATGAGATCCAAAATTTTTTGATAGTTTTATTAATTTTATACCAGTTATATTTACAGATATTTTTTTAACAATTTCAAAAGAATTATCAGAAGAACCATCATCAATAAATAAAAATTCGATATTTTTATTGTTAATTTCATCTCTAATTTCTTTAATTCTAGTATCAAATTCTTTAAGATTATCCTCTTCATTTAAGAAAGGTACAACGATGGTTAATTTTTCTTTCATATTATAAACCTCTTGTTATAGTTTTACAGGTGTTCCATGCACTTTTTTATTATCTGGAATATCTTGATTTACAAAACTATTTGCTCCAATAACTACATTATTACCAATTTTCACACCTTTTGAAATAACTACATTTGGGCCTATGTAACAATTATTACCTATTGATACAGATGCTTTTGTTATTTCCTTTTTATAAATTACTCTATCTACAGTGTCATGTGTATAAATTTGTACACCAGCGGAAATATCACAATTATCTCCAATTATTAAACTTCCTCCAGAACCATCAAGAACAGTAAATGGTCCTATCCAACATTCTTTACCAACACTAACATTCCCTAAAACAAGAGAAGAATCATATATACTAGTACCTTCACCAAAATTTAAATATTTAGCCTTTTCCCATCGATTATTTATATAATCACCAAAAGGTAAAACTCTGTTATATTTTTTATTAATTTCTTCTCTTTTTGTATAAAAGAGTTTTATGATTTTATCTAACATTTTCTATATACCTAGATATAAAATCACAAACTTTTTTTGTGTCTAAATTTTCATAACAAGGAAGTGTAATAGTATTATTTTCTAAGTAATATGAATTTTCTTGAATATCATTATACTTATTTTTATAGTAAGATGTTGCACTTAAACTGTATGTTCCAATTGTACTCTCTATATTATTTAATTTTAAATGATAGATTAAATCATCTCTATTAATATTTGATGGAACTTTAAAAACTAATGATTGAACATTATAAATTGTGTCTTTATTTATTTTTTGCTCTTGAAATCCTATTTTTATAAGTTTTTGGGTAAACAGATTACGTATACTATTTCTTGATTTAACAATATCATCTAATTTTGTCAATTGTTTTATTCCCATAATTGCTTGTAGTTCTGACATTCTATAATTATAACCATAGTCGATAAAATCAAATTTTCCATCATTTACAATAGCACCATGATTCAATTTAATATCTAATAGGTCTGCATATTTTTCATTATTAGTAGTTATTGCACCACCTTCTCCTGTTGTTAGAAGTTTTCTTGGATGGAAACTAAAACATGTCAAATCTGCGATATTTCCACATTTGAGATTATTTTCACTACTTCCAATTGCACAAGCAGCATCTTCAATTAAAGGTAAATTATATTTTTTACAAATACTCTTAATCTCATTAATTCCAGTTGGGTTACCAAGTGCATCTACAAAAATTACGGCTTTAGTTTTTGATGTGATTTTCTTTTCTAAATCGTTTGGATTCATATTAAATGTTTCTAATGATACATCACAGAAAATAGGTATAGCTTCTAAATCTTCTACTACATTTGCAGTTGCAGGAAAAGAAAAATCTGAAATTATAACTTCATCATCTTTCTTAATATTTAGTATTTTTAAAGACATGGTTAAAGCTGTTGTAGCAGATGTCGTTAGAAATGCATTCTTAGCTCCTGTGTATGATTTTATTGTATTTCTAAAATCTTCTACATATTTACCTTTTGTAAACCAACCACTTTCAAATACATCTTGAAATTCATTTTTTACTTCGTCAAAAGTGATGTATGGTTTTATTAATCTAATCACTTGATATTATCCATATACCATTTAATTGTTTTATTTAAACCATCTTCAAAAGATGTTAGCTTATAATCAATCAATGATTTTATTTTTACATTACTAGCATTATGACATTCAACATCTGCCCCTCTTGCTGGTTTTAATAATATTTCATCTTTATAGTCCATTTGTTTAACAATTTTAGATATAACACTTTTCATCGTAATTTGACCATCTGTAGAAATATTTATACTATCTCCTATAACCATTTTATCATACAACTTGATAATTGCATCGACTGTATCAAGTACATAAATAAAATCTCTACTTTGAAGACCTGTACCATGTATTTCTGGATTAATATTATTTAATATTCTCCAACATGTTATTGGAATAATTCCAGCTAAGTATCCTTTATAGTTTTGTCTTGGTCCATAATTATTAAAAGGTCTAACGATAAATGCATCTAAATCAAACATATTTATGTAACTCATAATAGCCAAATCTGCTGCTGCTTTACCCGCAGCATAGGTTGTTGTTGGGTTTATAGGATGTTTTTCATCCATGGGTTCATAAACTGCTGTTCCATAAACTTCAGATGTAGAAAAATGTACAAGTGTTTTAAAATTACCTTTTCTTTGATGTTCTAATATATTTAAAACACCATTTACATTTGTATCATAAGCATTTTTTGGGTTTACAAAAGAATAATTTAATGCTTTTGTTGCACAGTTAAATACAATATCTATATTATATTGATCAAAGATATAATCAAGTGAAGAACTGATTTCAATATCATCTTTGTATAAAATAGCTCCATTGGAAATAGCATCATTAAGGTTGTTTTCATTACCTAAGAACATATTATCAATAATAATAACTTCTTTTGCACCTTCTAAAATTAATTTATCTACTAAATGACTACCAATAAAACCCGCACCACCAGTAACTAAAATTGAACTATTTTTTATTTTAGGTCGCATTGATTATTCCAAATTTGTTCTTGAATAATATTTGCAATATTCATAGCATTATAAGCATCTTTAACTTTAGGAACATCATTGTTATTTTCCAAACAATATTTGATAAAACTTATATGTTCACTTAATAAGGCTTCTTGTGGTTGTACATTAATAGATTCTTCTATTGACATTAAAGAAACATTTTCATAGTTTTGTTTAACAGTTTGTTTACTTACTACAATTTCTTTTTTTAGCAAATTACAATCTATATACATATCATCGCAAGTAGCACTTATCTGTCTTATTCTTTTCTCTGTTATTCTACTTGCCGTAATATTTGAATAAACACCATTTTTATGTTTAATAGTAGCTCTTGCAAATGCAATCATATTATTTTCAATTACACCATAAGATTGTACATTTTCAAAATCACCATTTAAGAAAAGAGCTAAGTCAATATCATGTATCATTAAATCTGTTATAACATCAACATCAGTAATTCTACTACTCACCTTATTAGTTCTTTCAAAATCAATATTTATAATATTAACAGAATGTTCCAATACTTTTTTCAATTCTATAATAGCAGGATTAAATCGTTCAATAAATCCTATTTGAATATTCAGATTTTGTTTCTGTGCTAATTGTACAATTTCATTTGTTGTAGACAATTTATCAGTTAGAGGTTTTTCTACAAAAATATTTTTTACAAATTTACTTACTTTTAAAATATATTCATAATGAGTAAAAGTGGGTGTAACAATTACTACAGCATCTACTTTTTGTAAATCCTCTTCCAATGTTTGAGAAGCTTTTACATCATATTGTTTTGATAATTGGTTCATCATTTCAATATCTAAATCAAAAATAAACTCTAAATCTACAGACTTTAACATTGATAAAACACGTAAATGGTTTTGTCCCATTTTTCCAAGTCCAATTAAACCTATTTTTAAAACATTTTTCATATACATTCTTCTTTATTAATCACTTTATTGCCTTTTTTATCAACAAATGAGTAGTGCTTGGCAGGATTCCCCATAACCAAAGAGTAATCTTCAACATTTTTAGTTACAACACTTCCTGCTGCAACCATCGCATATTCTCCAACTATTACACCACAAACTATAGTCGCATTAGCTCCTATACTCGCTCCTTTTTTAACTAAAGTTGATGTTATTTTCCATTCATCATCAAATGCTCTAGGTACTTTATCATTTGTAAAACAAGCATTTGGTCCAACAAAAACATCATCTTGAATTGTAACCCCTTGATATATAGATACTGAATTTTGGATTTTACAATTATTGCCAATAATAACATTTATATCAATATAAGTATCTTTTGAAATTATACAATTTGAACCGATTTTACTATTTTCTCTTATCTGTGAATTTATCCAAATTTTTGTATTATTACCTATCTTAGATTTTTGGGATACATTAGCACTTTCATGTATAAAAATATCATTCATTCATTGCTCCAATAATATAGTTTTGTTCTTCTTTTGTTAAAAATGCAGACATTGGTAATGCCATAATACTTTTTGATAATTTTTCAGTTATAGGAAAATCTCCTTCTTTATAACCTAAATAGTTAAATACTTCTTGTAAATGCAATGGTATTGGGTAATAAACACCAGTAGGAATATTTAAAGATGAACATTTATTAAGTATTTTTTCTCTATCTTCCACAAGAATACAATATTGTGCCCAAACACTTATATTGTTTTTTTCAACATAAGGGGTAATTACATTTTTTAATTCTGTATTATATCGTGTTGCTATCTCTTGTCTTTTATTTAATTCTTCATCATAATATTTTAATTTTATATTTAAAACACCTGCTTGAATTGCATCTAGTCTTCCATTAATACCAATATGACTATGTATATATCTTTTTGTTTGTCCATGATTTAAAATTACTCTTATTTTTTCAGCTAATTTGTCATTATTTGTAAATACAGCACCCCCATCACCGTAGCAACCTAGTGGTTTTGCAGGAAAAAAAGAAGTACATGCCAAATCAGATAAATTACATGATTTTTTTGTATTATACTCTGCTCCAAAACTTTGTGCTGCATCTTCAATAACTTGTAAATTATACTTTTTAGCAATATTATTGATTTTATCCATATCTGAAATTTGTCCAAATAAAGATACAGGTATTATTGCTTTTGTTTTTGAAGTGATTTTTTCTTCAATTAAAGAAGGGTTCATGTTAAAGGTTTTTTCATCAACATCGATAAATACTGGAATTGCACCTAAAAAAGCAATACTTTCTGCTGTTGCAATAAAAGTAAATGGAGTAGTTATAATTTCATCCCCAGGTTGAATATCAATAGCCATTAAAGCTAATATAAGAGCATCTGTACCACTACTACAAGCTATGCTATGTTTTACACCAACAAATTTTGATAAATTGTTTTCTAAGTCTGAAACTTTTTTTCCCATAATATATGCAGAAGTGTCTAATACATCATGTACTTCTTTATCAATTTCTTCTTTATATTGTTGATATTGACTTTGTAAGTTTATAAAATTAATTTTCAATATAATATCCTATTATTCTTTTAATGATAGATAATCATAATAACCTAATATTTTCTTTTCTAGTTGTATTAGATTATCACTACCAATAATTTCTATTCTTTTTAATCTTTTTAAATCTAAGTTATGATTTTTATTTAAACCTATATGACTAGATGAGATAAGATTATATCCTAGTTTTTCTGTTATTTTTATTGTATCATTATTATAAGAACCATGAGGATAGCTCATTTCAGTAATTTTATATCCGACAATATCTTCAAGTCTATTTTTACTGTCATTTAGTTCATTAAATTGTTTATTATAAGATAAAGTATCTAAGTGAGGATGAGTAACACTGTGTGTTCCTAATCTACATATATTACTTTTTGAAAAAAAACGTATTTCATCTTCTGTTAAATAATGTTTTTTTCCAATAAAACCCGTTGATATATATAATGTAAATGGAATATTATACTTTTCACAAAGTTCTAGCGCAATTAAATTATCTTTATATCCATCATCAAGTGTTATTGATATACTATTTCTATCTAAATTATTTTGATAGTTTTCATCAATTGGTATAATTTCATAGTTTTCTTTTAGATAAAGAATATGTTTAGTAAATCTCTCTTTTGAAATAGATATACCATAAGTATCGTGGTCTAATTTTGAACCAATAGAATGATAAAGAATTATTCTATTTCCAATATTACTTTGATGCTTATGAAATAAATTATAATATAAAGATGCTAAAATTGATTTAATTGACTTTTTCATTTTTTCTTTTTAAAAACAATAATATATTGACTAGCCCAATTTTTATATTTTTTCTTATACCAAATTAATGGTGAGATAATAGTATTTAATACTTTATATGATATTTTATTCATAATATACTTAGATAATTTTTGAAAAATTATTTCATAATATTTATCACTGACAAATTCTAATCTATTATCTTTTCTAGATGTTTTAATAATTAAATCATAATCCATACAATGAGGATAAGAAATATCACTACCAATAAGCATAAAGATACCTCCTGGTTTTAAACTATCAATTATATTTGATATAATACTATATTGTTCAGTAAATGAATTTATTCTTGTTATAAGATAAACTTCTCTGGAGAAAATAAAATCGTATTTCTCATTCTCTTTAAATTTACTCATATCTCCTTGAATAATATTTAAATCTGAATTATATTTTTTTATTATTTCAATTGCATCGTTAGAGTATTCTAACACTTCCATATTAAAGTCTTTTTGATTAAAAGCTTTTGCTATGTATCCAGCTCCACAACCTAAATCTATGCACTTATTTTTTTTATTTAATTTAAATTTAAATAGCTTATTTAATAAGATGCTATAGGCTTCAACTCTTTGTTGTGCATCTTTTTCATCTACCGTGTGTGAAAAGATATCAGTATCATTCTTATATGCAAAATGCTCTTTTGCATTAGCAATTTCTTTAAATTTTATCATATATAATTTCCTAGTTTACTTAATGAATTTTATTGTTTTATTAAATATAATATTTATCAATTTATTATTATAAAAATCATATTCTCCCATATAGTTTATTAGTTCTCCTCCAAATCCCATTTTAAACTTATTTACACCATTCGCATTTTTATTATATGGAGTAATTCCTGCAAAATCAAAATCACTTATTTCTATATCGACTAGATATTCAAATAACTCTTTTATCATAAAATAAGACGCAAATAGTTGTCTTCCTTTTTCATTACTGGCAGCTAGATAATAAAAAGCTTGTTTATCAAATATAAGAATTAAACAGCTTGCAACTATTTTACCTTCAAAATAGATTGATTCAATAAGAAGGTTATCCTTAAATGTTTTTGATAAACTTAAAATATCTTCTTTATTTATTTTTATACTATCTAAATTTTTTAGTGATATCATTTGTTCATGAAGATTTATAAAGTCAGTAATCATATCTTGTGAACCAAATTTAATATCAAAAGAATTTTTTGCTGCTTTTTTATAATAATATCTATGATTAGAACTCATAAGTTTAATAAAATCATCATTTTTTTTTAAAGAATGTAATATACTAAATCCACTATTAATTTTAGTAGGGGGTGTTTTTAAACTATGTAAAACATTAAATAGCTTTTCTCCACAACTTTTATCATAAAAATTAAATCTAATATTAAAGTTATCTTTTTTATAATAGTTTTCAATGGATTTAAGTATTGAATCTAAGTATTTAAAATTAACTAAATTTAGTCCTCCACTATTCCAAGAAATCATAATCCCAAATTTTTTTTTAATTAAAAATTGACATTGGCCTAAATAGTTTCCACTCTTATAAAAAGCTAATCTTTGAATAATCCAACTATTACTTTTAAATTCACCCCATTCATATGATGAAAAAATATTATAATTGATAGTTTTTTTTAATTTACTATTCCACTCTTCTTTATCGTTTACAGTTTTTACTTCTACCATAGAAAAGGTACCACCTTTACATTTTTATAAAAATTAGGACAATTTTTTATTATCTCATCTGGTAAATCTGGCCAAGGAAGTATAAAAAACCCTTTTTTTAATAAATAAGATCCAAATTCTTTTGAGTTGCTATTATCAATAAATGCAAATTCAAATGGAACACTATTTTCATCTAATTTAAAAATGGGAACAATACTAAACTTTATAGCAAATAATTCAATCTTTTTATAAAGTTCCCTTCTTCTGTTTATTTCTTTATCTATATTAATACTTATAAGACCATTTCCTAATATTGGTGTTAAGTATTTATTTGAAGGTAACTCAATTTCACTTTGTTTATCTGGTAAAGGAATGGTAGATCCACTTTTTATATATCTTAATAATCTTCTAAATAATAATATTAAAATACCTATATATTTAGAAAATATTTTTCTTTTAAATGTTTAAATTTCTTACTATAATGAATATCTTCAAAAAGTGAATTAACCTTAGCACTAGTAAAGTTTATATTCTTATATTTATCATTATTTACATTAATGCAGCTCCATTCGG